>Ga0315909_10003628_pt1 | contig 18699 bp, 22 predicted proteins | sample LakEriMetagenome_11_FD_203527 | JGI IMG/M metagenome (GOLD analysis project Ga0315909, IMG submission 203527) | Freshwater fungal communities from buoy surface, Lake Erie, Ohio, United States - Buoy 2 MA125 | ecosystem: Environmental > Aquatic > Freshwater > Lake | place: USA: Lake Erie, Ohio... | reverse complement strand
GCGTTTCTGTAATCATACCCACCAAGAGCAACATATCGGGTCTAACTACGCTCATAAGCGTTCTAATGCGTTCTCAGGGGGTTTCTAGAATCATTGTCGTAGGCGATGGCTTTGAGACCAAGGACATGTTAGATTGTCTGCCTGATTCTGTTACTAAATTGTATGTTCCTCGTGGTGCTGGAATCCATGCCATGTGGAACCTAGGTCTGGACGTGGTTAGCAAGGGGGACCATGTCCTATTTTTAAATGATGATGTGACCATTGACACAACTACTGTATCAGGTTTGATTGAGTCAGTCTGTGAAGATAGTCGCATTGGACTTGTGTGTCCTAAGTATGCTGGTGAAAGCTTTGTAGACATTGTTACGCACACTACTTGCCGTGGTAAATATGATGGCACTGGTGGCATGGCGGGCTTTGCAATGATGCTTACAGCTGACTTAGTTCCCAACTGGAAGTTTGATGAACGCATGTCTTGGTGGTATGGAGACGATGACCTGGTTAACTGGGTCAATCTAAAGATGAATCGCCTGTGTGTCATATCAGCCAAGGCTAGATGCCATCATGGTCACAGCGTTACTATCACCAGTAACCCACCAGATAACTTTAATAAATTAATAGAAATCGATAAAAAAATATACGAACAGAAATGGAGCAGCAATGCATAAAGAAGCACACGAGTGGGTATTTCATTCATTCCATCGTTGGAGAGATGACAGAACTCATTTAAGAGTATTGGAGATTGGTTCTCTTGATATTAATGGTTCTGTAAGAGATATATTTAAGCCTTTTGCGGAAAAGTATATTGGTCTTGACCCACAAGAAGGGCCAGGTGTAGATGTGGTTATGGATGCCATGCTCTATAGTAAGCCAGACTACTTTGATGTTATTGTGACGGCAGAAACCTTTGAACATACCCCATACTGGAAAGATATTATTAAGATATCTCACAATAACCTTATGCCAGGTGGGCTGTTCATAGCCACCATGGCTGGAGAAGGAAGACCGCCTCACTCAGCCATAGACGAAAACCCAATTAGAGACTGGGAACACTATGCCAACGTTGGGGCCTGGGATTTAAAGCAGACTTTAAAGATATTTGATACCTTTGAGGTTGATGTTTTAAATACCGACCTACGTTGCTGGGCTGTTCGATAATGGCATGTAAAAAAGTCTCTATATAGATAAGGATAAAAAATAAATGATTGAATATTATGAAAAATTAGAAGAAGTTGATAAAGATATAGAAGAAATATATCTTTGGCAACGAGCTGAGTTAGAAAAGCTTTACGCCGAGACTGAAGTTAAATTAAACAAGGCCATAGCCAAGCTAGGCCCTCACATGCCAGATGCAATTAAGGAGATAAAGAATGTCAGTAGATAGAGCGATATTAGTTCAGACAGCAGGCAAGATTGCTGGTGAACTGGTTGCTTCTATGCAGTTGCGTACAACTGGAGACGTCATGGAATCATTCAATGAAGTCTTTAGCCGTGTACTCAATGCCATGGATACAACAATTGAAACGAAGGAGCCTAAAACAACGAAGGGCGGCAGAAAGATACCAGTCATTAGCCAAGATGAAATCCAAATAAGATTGAATCAGAAGCTTCAGGCTGGCTCTGCTGTATCATCCACGTTAGCGAACTTCTGACATGAAGCGTCATGTTAAAAAGTTTTTGAACATAACTGGCGAACTGGCATTTACATTTGCCGGGGCGGCAGTTGTGTTCATTACACTATCTGGACAAACAAGAAAGTCAGCAATGCTAGTCACTGGCGTTGCTGTCTTTATACATTATGTTTATGAAATGTCGAAGGGAGAGGACAATGCCGAGTGAAAGAACAAAGGGTAAAGTTGCATCACACGATGTAGAATATAAAGCTAAAAGGAAAGTTAACTGGAAAAATGACCTTGCTATTCGGCCACAAGGGTGAAGAAATATTTCAACGGATTCTTAGAATCTTTAGATGACTCTTTGTTTGAAGTAAAATATGACCAATACCGTAATGGCAGAATGGTTGTAGAAATTGAACAGAATCCTAATGGTAAAGGTTGGAAACCATCAGGCCTAGCTGTAACAGAAGCTAAGTGGTGGATTTATGTTTTTGCACCCGATGCATTTATTGCAGTTGAAGTTGACAGGCTTAAGAAATATTTAAATATTAATAATAAGATTCCTATAAAAGAGTTTGCTAAGTTTTCAAACAATCCAACCAAAGGTTATTTATTATTTCCAGAAGACGTAAGTAAGTTAATGAGTTCTGATTTATATGACAAGGAGAAGAAATGAAAGTTGATGTTAACAAACTACCAATAATAAAAGTACAGTTGTGCTCACACCTAAAGAATGCAAAGCCAGGTGAGTTGCCACCTAAGTTGCTTCGTGCAATTGAAGGTAAAGGTAAGCTTCATCATTGTGCGGCTGACGCATATGAGGCCATGGATGCTGCAGCGAATGCAGAAGGCATTGACTTGTCACCTACATCACAAGCTGATACATATCGTTCATTAGAAGTACAAGAGTACGGATTCTATCAACGCTATACAGACAATCCAAGTCCAGCAATCATGAAACAAAAGCCAAGGATTTACAAAGGTAAAACTTGGTACTTAAAGAAAGGTATGGCCCCAATGGCTGTGCCTGGTACATCTAACCATAACTGGCGGAATTGCTGTAGATATTGCAAATGCTTCAGGTAAAAGACTAGAATGGTTGGCTGCCAATGCAACCAAGTTTGGTTTTTCTTGGGAGGTCCTGCCATCTGAACCATGGCACTTGCGCTATGTAGCAGGTGATAATGTTCCAGAAGCTGTTAAAGCCTGGAAAGCAGCTAACAATGTGGTTTCTGACAAGTAATAAAGGACATATTATTAATCGTCAAGAACTACCATTAGATAGTCAGGAGCTGTACAACCTCCCTGATGAATCGCAGCCAATAAATATCTGGCAATCGTTACTGCAGGCTGCGCCAGGAAAAGAAATCAAAGTTCCATCTGATGAACCGAATATAATAAAAGAAGCTTTGCTTGACTGCATGGAGATGCTAAGAGACCAAGACCAATTTGTTATTGACGCAATCATCTACGAACAAATAACATACCCAAGGTTAGCAGAAAGGCTTCGGGGTTTCTACGCCACACGCATGGAGACTTACGCAAGCAGCATTTAAGAATCTAAAAGAATTATTATTAATGCATTCTACATTAAGGGATTACTTGATACCAGATGAGCAGTGATGATTGGGCACACAGGATATTTTCTGAATCAGAGCTAGAAGAACTTAGTCTTACATCTGAAAAGATTGTATATGATTCAGAACATGGTGTTGTGATTAATGTTGGTTTATCTAATGATATGTGCGTCGATTTAGTTGAGTCGTGGGCCAAGAGTCAAGAAGGAGATTTCCCCTCACAGATGCACATGCTTGCTTTTATTCAAGGCTTTATTAATTATCTAAAAGATTATTTAGATGAAGAAGACATTCCGTTTGACGACGAAGGAATGTTTTAGTATAATCTGATATATGACGAAACGGACGTAAAAAAAAGAACACACCAAGAAGTGGTAAACTTCCCGGTGTGCCCAAGTTTAAGATATGGTTTCCAACTGAACCATTCTTTGATAAATTTTGTAAAGATAGAAGCGATGCTGGTCTATTGGAACTTGCAAGACGCATGCAAATGCCGGCGGGTAACTTAAAAAAAGTATCTAAACCAGGAACTCTAATTAGAGAATCTACTGCTGATGCTTATGCAATCAGAGTTGGCTATCATCCATCTATGATATGGCCAGATTGGTTTGACCATGAGCCAGAAGAAGGTTCTAATCCAAAGAAGAGGAAGCCCCTCTCCAAGGGACAAGACCGTATCGTTTATATAGATACGACCCAACCTTCAGATTACAATCAATAGTTAATAATAAATCTAAATCACCTTTACAAACTTGTCTTACAGTTTGCTTGTGAATAGAATTGATTTGTAATAAGCCTCTGTCTATGGAGCCATTTTTATTTAGCGTCCATATGACTTTGCCATTTTTATCAAACCTAGCATTGATTGCTTTTATTCTGCAATTGGATTCTCTGCGGGCAATTGGTATGAAATGTTCTGGTGGTAAGCCATAGCGTTTTAGGTGCGGCACTAACCACGCACAGGGGTCATCAGAACCATGTGCAGGTACGGCGCTGCCCAACAGCAATGCCAAAGATATTAAGATAGAGCGAATCAGCTTCCTGATTCTACCTTTTTAGCCTTTTTATCTACAGTGCTAAATACTGCGTTAATCTCAGATACTGATAATTTGCCATCGTCCAAAAAGGCACGAGACAATCCTTCGACTACCACAGCCACGCCACCAATGCCAGCCATGACAGCTGCCTTCCACAATGGTACGCCTGCAATTGCACCTGCACCCATGACCGATAGTCCTGAGGCTGCAAAGGTTGCAAGTATTCTAAGAAGTATGTTGTTTACTTGATTCATATTTCTCTCCTACTTATTTTTTTCTCTAGATGTTGCTTGTTCTAAGTTTTCTATTATTGCTTCTAATGCTTGAACTTGTTGATAGTCTTGCAAGAATGTTACTGGTACACCAAAGAAGCTAAACAGTTTATTCAATGCTTCTTGTCTAGTTAATGGTCCTTGGTCTTTTTCAATATAAGATGGCTTACCAACTTTAAATATTGTTTCATCTGTACCAGGAAGTTTTATTTCAATCTTTTGCAATCCACTTGCTGCTTTACCAAACATATTGTCTTGTGCTGACTTAGGCAATCCGTCTAATATAGCTGAACGCGATGCTGCATCCAAAGATAATATTGTTGCTGCAGCTGCTGCTACTGTTGCGTACTTTTCTGCTGCACCAAGTTGTGGGAATACTTGTTCTGCAATATAACGAAGCTGTGCTTGACCTGGTTCGCTAAAGTATGGGCTATAAACTTGTCCACCAATTCCAAAGCGTTGGTTTAATACAGCTTCTACTGGAGCGCGCAAGACTGGTGTTATACCACCAAGAATTGCTCCTGGGTCTGTGAGGTTTGCCAATCCTTCTTCTTGTCTTTGGAATCCAAAGTCTGGATTGAATAGTAAGTTGCCACGCAAACCAACTGCACTCTGTAAGTAAGATGGACGGTATTGTCCGCCTTCTTCTGATTCAATATTGCGAGCAAGATTATTATAAGTAGCATATGCTCTTGGGTTCATCCACATTGATTCAACAATGAGTGGGAATGAACGAGATGTCCACATCCAGAATGGAATAACCTGCTTGATTGCACGGTCTGCTGATGACAAGTCCTGATAGTCAATTAAATATTTTGCTGTACGAGCAGAAGCTTGTTCTGGTGTAAGTCCTTGTACAAGACCATCGTATGTCAAAGCAAAACGTGACCAGTCTTCAATAAATCCACCAGCTCTCTTTGACCATGACAGTGGCTTAGCAAGTCCACGAGAAATTTGACCTGGCACTGTTTGTCTAAGGTTTTGTCTACCACTTATTCCTGGACGAGCACCACCTTCAAAGATTTCACCAACTTGACCAAGACCAGATGTTCTTGCACCAGCGTAAGCACCTGCGATACGTTGTGAAGCTTCAAGCCATTTATCATAATCAGATGTTACTGCTCCTGCTCCGCCAGCTAATCTAGATTTTGTATCAGCTTTCATGGCTCCACCTATAATATCTGTAAAGGTTTTGTCTTTTATACCAAGGTAACCTTCAATAAATTGAGGACTTCTAAAGTAATCAAGAAGTACTGGGTCTAGTCCACCAGCACCAGCAATGAATCCACCACTTGCAAGTTCTCTTGCTGCAAACTCAGCAGCACGTGGGTCAACTGTATACAAACCCTTTACAGAATCAATTGCTTGTTGAAGAGTACCTGGAGTAATTGCCTCATCCAATCCTCTTGCTTTCAAGAATCTTCTAAATGAATTAAAGAAGTTTGTAGCTTCTGCTATATTTGCGGGGTCAGCACCAGCAGATAACATAAAGAATGTGTTAGACAATCCGTTACGCAAATGGAAACCTGGAGTTGCAGTTACCCAAGCTTTAAACATTCCAGTTGTTCTATTGAACAATAAGTTTGTTGCACGAGCAAAAGCTGGGTCTTCTAATCTCTTTACATTTTGTAATAATTCTTGCACTTCAGGTGAAGAAATTAAACCAGGATATTTTAGCGAGTTAACACGAAGTAAGTTTTCAAATCCACTTGACCATTGTGGCAAGATGTTTACCCACATGTCTGGACGTACAGAGTTAACAGCGAGTTGTAAACCATTAGCTTCATTTAACAATGATGTGTACAAAGCTTCAGCTTCTGATGAAAGTACTGGACCAAATCCAATATCTGGAACTGCATAACCAGCTTGTGCTGGAGCGAGTCTTTCAAGTTCTCTTATCTGCAGTTCAAGTTGATTAATAGCATAATTAATATCATCACGCCATAAGCTAAATCCAGCTGGCACTCTTGCCATATCTTTTGGAAATCTAGCTTGTAGTGCTTGCATATCTGTTATTATTTTTTCTACTTTAGCAACAAGTTCTGGACGCTGAGAAAGAACCTGTACTCTTTCGGGCGAAAGAACATCTGCTACTGCAGCAGTAAAGCCTTGTACTGTGGATGGTGCTTTAGCTGGAGTTGTTTGTACTTGGCGTTGAATAATATCATTACCAAATCCTTTTGCAGCCAATGGTCCTTGTCCATCTGAAGCTTGGGCCATGTTGTACAGCCAGTTAGTAAATGCTGTATCTTTTGCAAATCCTTGTGCATAACGAGTGAATGCTGCTTCTGCGTTTGTTTCAAAGAAGTCAAACTTTAACTTGCCATATTGACGGGCAATTTCATTTAATCTTTTTACGCCACCATCAATATCTTCTGGTAATAATTTATAACCAAAGAATCTATCTCCAGCAACTAATGTACGTGGATTAGAACCAGCTAGTGCAAATGTTTTATCAAAGCCTGTTGCATCTTGCAATACATTTCCAGCTATTTGATTTCTATCAATTGCTTGACGCGCTCTATCACTAAGAATGTGTGGGAACCAGTTTCTATTCTTTGGCAAGTCTTGAACTGCATCCAATGGAAGACCTGCTGCAAGTTGCTGACGCTGATGCAAGAAGTTTGCTTGCGCGTAAAACTCATCACCGACTTTACGCAAGTTGTCTGCATATTGAACAAGCTCTTGGTCTACTGGTCTGCCCAAAGCTGCAGCTATTCTACGTGTCTTTTCTACAACATCAATTGTTCCATCACTTATAATTGCAGATGTTGCCGGCGTTTCAAGCAGGTCAGATATCTCATTTGAATACTTAAAGAAGTTTCTGTCGCCAAGAACTGGCATCAATAATTGAATTCCCTTTGCACTTGACTCTGCGTACAATAGGCGATATGCTCTATCTTGTGCTAATAACTTTACAAAATCTTCTGCTTCTTCTGGAAGCAATCTACGCACTGCTCCAGTTTTTGAATCAACTGTCTTGCCTGTACGCAAAGCGTTACGCATAGACGAAATTGCTTCAGAACCCCAGAGGCCACCTTCACCAGTTGGTGTTACACCATTAACTATTTTTCTACCAAACTCAGTGCCAACAAATCCTTTGTTCAATACGTTGACAACATTGCGAACTACAGGCATATTTAAACCTGCTGTTATTTGTTTTGCGGGACCGATTCTTATTCCAGTCAATGTACTACCAATTGCATTAGTAATTCTTTCGGTTCCAGGAACAACAACTTTATATGCATCACCTTTTAATGCGGCAAATGGATTTATAATTCTAAAACCACCACGAACATTTAGTGCATCTGCCACTGGTCCACGTAGAGCTGAGTAACCACGAAGAGAAATATCTGCAATAACATCATCAGTTAGTACGTCAGCTACTGCTCTATTTCCAGCTTGAATTGCTTCATCTCTTGCTTCACGCGCAATTTGTGCAACTTCTTCACGGCTTCTTGCACCAATAACACGACGAGGTGCATTGACTGATGCTGTCTTAGCTGCTGCTAATGCTGCTGCTTCTTCCGTTGCTGCTTTTGCTGCTGCTGCGGCTGCATCTGTGGCTGCTTTTTGTGCGGCTGTCTTAGCTGCTGCAGTGGCTGTAGCATCTGCTGCTATTCTTGCTGCGTCATCTGCCAAGTTTCTAGCAGTAGCTTCTGCTGCTTCACGCGCTGCTGTCTTTGCTCCAGCTTCAATACCCGAAGTGATAGCACCTTTTGCTACACCAGCTGGTCCACCAACCCATGATATTGGGTCTAAGAAAGCGTCACCAGTAAATCCTATTGCGCGGTTTCCAATTCTACCAGCTAAAGTATCAGGAGAAAATACGTTACCAACTAATTGACCATAACCAATTGGGTCTTCTGTATTTGTAACTTGGTCCCACCAATCACCGATATCAAAACCACCTTCACCAGAACGATATGGTCTACCAGTTTCTGGATTAATTCCTACACCACGTCCACGAGTGCCACGCCATACAGCAACCTCGTCACCAACTTCTTTTAATGTTGATAATATTACACGACGTCCAGTGTCTAATACTGTTAATGGTTTAATAACTGCAGTGCTAATTGGTTTAAATTCTAATTTACCAGGAAGAATATCAAAGTTAATTACTTTACCAATAACTTTAAGAGCTGCGTTTGGTTCTGCATCTTGTGTAATTTCTTCAATTCTAGATTGCTCTACACCTGCTCTTTGTGCTGCGAGTACTGCTCTATTATAATTGCGTGTAGCATTTACTAAATCTTGTCTTGATGTACCTGGGGCAGGAGGACCTTGTACTGCAGAAGCTGCTATATCAATTGGAGTAGCAAGAGGAATATCTGCTCTTGTTGTACCAGGTGCTGGTGGTCCTTGAACTATTGGAGTTGTACCTGATGTAGGTGCTTGCAAACTTTTTGGCAAGCGTGGAATATTAGAAGGAACTGTTGCAGTAGAAGTAGGAGTAGGAGTAGGCGTAGTTACTGGCGGTGCTACAGGTGTTTGTAAACTCTTTGGTAGACGTGGAACATTACCTGGAACCGTCGTGGTTGGAGTAACTGGCGGAGTACTTGCTGCTGGAAGGCGTGGTGCCATTATTTAATAGTCTTTCCTTTGACTGATTCTCTTCTTTTTACTTCATCAAAGAATGGAGTTTGTCCCTTTTTATTTACCATTCCTAATAATTTATTAGTAACAGTTTCTTTTGCCATATCTTCTGTGTTTTCAAAGTTAGGACTCATATAACCTGATGGAGTTATTGATTGTGGATTTGCTTGTCTTGCTGCAGCAATAAATGGCATTTGTTCTCGCAAACCTTGTCTTTGGCTTTCAACTCTTGCAAACTCAATAGGTGCTTCTTCTTGTATATATTTTGGCACACCTGGCAATGTGTCTATACCAATTTCACCTGCTTTAAGATTAGTTGTTTTACCGTACTTAAGATTAGGTGTAGGTAGACCAGCTTTATAATATTTGTCACCAGTTAAAAAACTTTTCTTTAATGAGTTTTCTTTTACTGCAACATTATTTAGCTCAGTACTTAATTTATTTACTCTTGCATTAACATCAGATGGGAGAAGGTTACCAGCAAATTTTAATCCTTCTTCTGTTTGAAGTTCAGATTGAATTTGTCCGGCTGTTTTACCACCGTAGTATAATTCATATGCAATATATTGGTCAATGTTCAAACCAGTTTTATCTTGACCAGGAGTAAGTCCAGCAATGGCTTTTTTAAATGTTGGAGCTGCGGTAGACCAAGCTTTCTCACTAATATTATCTAGTTTATCTTCTCCGTATGCGCCAATAATATAATCATCAATTTGTGGGTCATCAATTGATGGTGGTCTAAATGAGTTTGGCCATATTGATAAAGCTATTGCACCAAGTTCTTCATCAAAAGCATCTTCTAGTTTTTTTGGCGCTACACCAGGACGTGATGCAGCAAATTGTCTACTAAATGCAGCTGCTCTTTCTGGTGATGCACCTGCGGCAATAAGTCTTTGAGCTATTCTATCTGCCATTATATTATCCTATGTTTGAACCGAGTTTAGGGAATGCTTTCTTCACTTGTGCTGCTGTAGCATTTGGATTCTTTGCAACAAAGCTTGCTACTTTTGTCGCAAGTGATTCATTTCTAATTCCTGGAAGTTTAGCAGCAAGTGCTTGTACTGCAGTCTGTTGAACAGCTCCTGTACCTGGTTCTACGCCACCGCCTGTTCCAGCTCCAGGTGCAGTTCCACCTTCTGTTTCAGTTGGTGGAACGAAACCAGTTCCAACCAATGCAGCTATTGCATCTTGTATTGCTCTGTCACGAGCAGCTTGGTCTTGCTGTGCTTGTAGTCTTGCGGCACTAATTCTTGATGATAAATCAGCCAAGGCAGCTAATCTCTGTTGCTCGAGACTTGCAGTCCCTGCACCATATATTGATTGTAGATTAGCAAGTTGTGATGTTAATCCCATTTCAGCTTCTGACTGACGTGACTGTTGTGCAGCTTGTTCTCTTGCAGCTAATACATCTAATAGTTGATTATAATTAGCTGCGCCACCTGCTGCTTGAACATTTGCAATGTTTGCTGCTTCTTGTGCAACTGCTGGGCTTACACCTTGACCAGACATGTATTGACCAAGAGCTGATTGCACTGTTTGTGGTTGAACACGTTGTGCTTGAGCAAAGGCTGTAGGTTGTGTTCTTGCAAGATAATTCATTAAATTAGAGTAACCAGTTGAAGTCATTCCTCTTGCTTGTGTTTCGCGCTGTTGCAATTGACCTAACAGAGCTGCAGCTTGGTCTTCTATATATTTTTGACCAGCAGTTTCTTGTGCACTAATTTCTCCACTAATACTAGTAGGAATGCCAGCACCTAACTGACTTCTTAAATATGTAGCTTGTGCAAGTGCACCTTGCTGTTGTCTTTGAAGAGCTGCTTGTGCAGCTGCTTGTTCTTGCAAAAACTTTTCTCTTTCAGTTGCTGCACGTGCTAAAGATGCTTGACCAGAAAGAATAGAACCAGCACTACCAGTACCGCTACCATCATCTGTTAATGTTACGCCACCTGTAGGACTTGTAGGGTCTTCAGTCACCATTCTTGCTGGAGTTGCTTTTGTGCCTGGAAGAACTCTTCCTAATCTACTCGTTGTTATTGCCATATCATCCTACCTTAAATTTAGAAGAGCTTGCGCATCTTCTGCGATTTGTCGTGCTTTACTTCTTTCTACGTCAGCTAATCCTGACTCAAATCTTTGCTGGGCTTGTGTTGCACCAAGGTCATAACCTCTAAGTGCACCAGCTAAATCTTCTCTAGAGTAACCAAGTTGACGCTCACGTTGTTTAGCGTAGTTTTCTAAAGCTTGTTTATAAACACCAGAACTTACATTCATTCCCTGCAGTCCTCTACGACCATAAGATGAAGTTAGTCTTGGAACCTCACCTAATCTACCAGCTGCAGTCCTGCCAAAAGCTGCCTCTTCCAATTGTAATATAGGACGCTGACCACGTGTCTCAGCTAAATAACGCTGATATGCATTTAAAGCTGCCTCTTGGGCATACTGGTCAAAAAGGCTACGTCTAGCCGCCTCATATATCGCTGGGTCAAATGCCATAATTACAATCTCCTATTATATAGGCTTAAATATTACCTGTTGTGTGTAAAAAACCAGTGGTCTGGTTGTACGTAATGAAAAAATATCATTTCTACTGAACCGTTTGAACCTAAATCCTTGGGTTTACGACCATGCAATTGGTCATTTCCCAAGTAACAAAGGGCCTCGTTAGGGTTTAAAATAAACTCTTTGTCCTCTACCCAAAGACCCCAAGGCTCAGTTTGTCTTACACACAGGTCAATTGTGTATGTACAAGCATTGTCGTCTTTGTGCATTTCCATACTTGCTTTACTAAAATACTTACAGTAAAGAGAATATGAACTTTTAATATTACTTTCTTTAAATATTTCTCTTGCTAATTTTTCTAAAGATTTACCTAAATCAGTAATATAATTACTGTCCTTCATATATCTTGAGCGGCCACTGTCATGTAGCGCATCTTTAATATAAGGAAGATTATTAATTAAATTATTAAATTCTTTTTGTTCTAAAACTTCTGTTATTTTAATTGGTTGCATTAGTTCCACCAGTTTACCACAGAATATTTTACACCTTCCTTTACCGGAAGTGCTTCATGTGTAAATGGGGCACCAGATGGAAACACTACAATATCACCAGCTGCTGGATAATACCTAAAATTTAACAGTGGAAAGTTTAATTCTCCACCATCAAAATCATCGTTGAGATAAGCAACCATTGACACTCTACGACGAGTATTTTTTCCATCATCAAGATGTGGAATATAATATTGAGATGTATTATATCTTAAAACTTGATATGCAGTAGGGATATTTAAATCTGAATCAATTGAAAATCTTGCACAAAAATCTGCTACACACGGTAATACATATTTATGTATTTCTGCAGATAACAACTTTCTAGAATTTTGCTCATCTTCATCTAATTCTTCTGCTACTGGTAAAAATAAAAACTCATTTGTTCTTACCGTAGATTCTGTTATAGAACCATCAGCATGCATAACTGTAGCTGGCTGCCATGTTGGCAATCCTGCACTTGATTCTACACTAAATTCAAGTGCTTCTATAAAATCTATTGAATCTTTAAAAGCATTTCTATAGATGCTTATTCCGTTAAATACAAGTGGCTTCATTACCATTTGCCTATTGGACAACGAGATTCTTCTAATTTTACTTTAAGCTTCATAAAGCAACCACACATCTTGCATTGCTTAGTTACTTTAAGTAGTTCTGGACATTCTGTGCATATTGCATAACGACGTTGCGCTTCTTCCTCAGTGGCTTTTGGCGCATCATTATTAAGTAAATCCCAAGGTTTTGTATCACGTACTTTATTTTGTGATTCAATAGTTCTTTTTTTTAATTCTTCTATTAGTTCTTTATCTTGAATTATTAATTCAAAATTCTCTGTTGGAGAATCTAATAACTTCCATTTATCTTCTGTCATTTGTTTTCCTTCGTTTTTATATATTATATCACTCTAAGCATGGGTCTACAGAGCCTACACATGCACTATCTACAGTAAAGTTGCATGAGCAGCCAACGCAACCTGATGGCTCACAGAAGTCTGTTGTGTAGTATTCGCGCAAGAAGTACTTCTGTCTGTATCCGCCAGGAGTTTCGAAACATCCACAAGTAAACAACTGATTTGATGTTAGTGCCGAATAGCATGTTGTACACGCTGGAGGGGTTGGAGTTGGAGTCGGCGTAGGTGTAGGAGTTGGTGTCGGTGTAGGAGTTGGTGTCGGAGTTGGGGTTGGAGTTGGGGTTGGAACTGGAACTGGAGGAGCAACGGGCGTTACGGAGTTTGAAGCTGCAGAGTATTCACTCGTTGTTCCATAAGAAGTTTCTGTTCTTACTTGAAAAGTATAAGAAACACCATTAGTTAAACCTGTAACAGTTATTGGTGAAGATGTGCCTGTTGCAACAATGCTTCCTGGAGTTGAAAGTACACGATACGTTACAACTCCACCCTTACCAGTATAAGTTGGCGTAGTAAAAGTAAGACTTGCTGTTGTGTTTCCAGCCGTGGCAGTACCAACCGTTGGCGTACCTGGGATTGAACCACCAGCTGCAAGTCCTCCGATTGATATTGGCATTAGGCGCTCAAATCTCCAATTAATACCCAAGTATCAGTTGCTCTTTTTATTAAGACTGCTCCTGACCACTGTGCACGTAGTTTTAATCCAGGTGTTGCGTTGACTGTTACACCTACTGCACCAGCAACAGTTGTTTGTCCTGCACCAGTTTGTATTATTGTTATTTGCGTGCCGATAGGAAATGCAACAGAAGAGTTCAAAGGAACTGTTAGTGTTGTTCCAGAGGCATTGTTCATTTCTACAATCTTGCCATCATCACCCAGAACAAGCGTATATGCACCTGCTGTAGAATTTGTAACAATATGATAAACAACATTATTTGTAACGGCTATTGCAGTGGCAGTTGCACTTCCAATATCTGGGGTTGTTAAAGCTACTGATGCAGCAATCTTATTCGTTGTTACTGCAGCTGTAGAAATTTTTGCTGCTGTAATAGCGTTATTTGCTATGTCTTCTGTGCCTATTGCACCAGCATCAAAGTTGCCACCTGCAGACATAGTTTCAACAAAGTTCTTTACTGCAGTAAAGTTACTGTTCATTTCTGGTGCGTCAATAACTTCACCATTATTAAATGTATTAGGAATGGTTAACGTTGCCATTACTTTTGACTCCTTACTTTTCGTCTCTTAAATTTATATGCGATTGAATTTATTCCCCATTGTCTGCCGGCAAAACCAGATGTTGTCACGGCACTTGGCCCATGGAATTTTAATTGAACAGCCTTTGCTCTCTTTAATCTTCCACCTCGTTGAATACCTTCTTTGAGGTCGCTTTCACCAAAGGCTCCTGTACCAAATACTCCAGTTCCCCATAGTGCTCCAGTGTCAATTGGGTCTAAGGTAATAGTATGGTTGGTTACTGAATTTTCAGTATTAAAATCATGATAAACATCAACTTCAACTTCAGTATCTAAGTCAACTGGACGAACAACATACAAACTTCTTACAAAAGTTTTGTCTTGTACATAGCGGTCATCATAGAACCACGGTGTAACAAATATCGTATCATAATTACCTAATTCATTTCCAGCTGGAATGTCATCCATTGTATTTTGCGGAATATCATCTGAATATTCAAACTCATCAACATACATAATATATTTAAAACTATCATTTGGATTAATCATTAGATGCCAGATTTCACCGTTGCCATCTGTCCAGTCACATCCAGACAAAAGACCATAACCAGTGATTGGAACTGGAGTTGCAGCTTCTGCCCAAGTTGCTGATTGATACATAGTAAATGCACCATTTTGACCAATAGACGGGTCAAATATAAAATTCATATTTGGATAATCAACAGCTACACCAGTCGGATTAGTCGTAGAACTATTAGTATCTGCAGTAAAATCAAATGGAGCTGACATCCATACTCTATCATTTACATAAGATAAAGTTAAATCATATAGTCTATTAGCATTTATTCTATTAGTATCGATTGTTGGTTTTAAGCGGCTAAAGATATCTTGAATACCGTTACGATTATAGAATAGTAATCCGGCTGGATAATCAAAAAAGTATGCTCCACCAGTACCTTCAACAACATGTTGAGGGTATTGAATACCAAGATTTGTTGACAATTCTACAAGTTGGAATGAATCAACATCATAACCCATTAACAAATAAATTGCTTTTGGTTTAAATATTAACAATTGTCCATCAACTATTGCAAGTCCACGAATACCTTCGCCTCCAGCAACAATGTCAATGTAGTCATCTTGAAACCAATCTTCTGGTCTATTTTCATGTGACCAACGAATTCTGTTTGGATGGTCAACTAGAGTTGGTGTGGCATCGTCGTTTAATTCTTTTGTATTTGCAACAAACAATTTATTTGCGTGTGCTCTTGCATGTTCTGCTCTTGGCATATAGCCACCAACTGGATTTTGATAAGGCTGCCATGTTGGACCAGATGCAGTCAGTGCTGTAGCATAAGTATTGGTTTGATTCCATTTATACATTTGGCTTGCGTCTTTGCCAATAGCCATATAGATTGTATCTAGCCACTGTGTAACGCTTGCACCATTTGTTGACTTAACAGCAATATCATTACCAGAAGAGTATTGTATTGTTGAGAAGTTACTGCCAGATGATTGATAAACTTTTCCATCTGTCGGCCCTACTGTTTCATAACCAGTATTTAATATTATTCTTGGTGACGTAGCATCTTTATAATTAAAAAGCCCTTTGGGGTTCCAGTTACCACTAACTTGTGTGGTGTGCTTCTTTCTGTATGCGGCGCGTGTGAAAGCGCCACCACGTGGGTCAACATCCATATTAAGAATGAACGGTGATTCATTATCTCTTAACTGGAACTGGTCAGCACGAAAGTTAAGTCCACCAGTAAAGTCTCTTTTTTGGTCAAAGAGAATTTGAGCCATATTATAATGCTACTCCTAATGGATATGGGGCACCTGGTAACACACGTAGATTTGGAGTGTCACTCCACCACCAGTCATATGGAGTAAGTTGTAATCCACCAGACATAATAAGTTGTCTGTTGCTTGATGGTGCAGTCAAGTTTCCTTGAATAATTGCAATTGCTTTTTCAAAGCTACGCATATATTCATTTGACATCTCTGGGTCTTCTTGGAATTGGAAGATGCGCGCCATAACATAATTAATTAATGGAAGCTGTAGTGTTGGAGAAATATCTATTGGTGTATTTTCGTCTGAGAACCACTCTAATGATGGCACTCTAAAACCACGAATAGTCATATTATAAACAACGTTTGGTTTTGGCCAAAGATTTAATTGTCCAGCCCAAATAGAAAAGTATGCAGGAATATCTGCTTGGTCTTGTGAGCCAACCCAAATTGATTCTGCTCTAGCTTGGTCAATATAGACCAAAGCATTTCCTTGACCGTTATTGCCAGACGATGGACCATTATTTATTACAGCTGTTATTTGCTGAATATCTGTTATTGATTTTACAGAAAGAGAAGATGGTTGTGATTGAGCAAAGGTTGTATATGGTCTTTGATTAGCAGTTGTGCTAAAAGTATATGTTGTTTGGTAGTACGGCCAACGATTGCTTAGTGCTACAACTTTTTGAAAACCTTCTTTAATAAATCCATTAACAAGGTCAGTTGAAATATCATCATTTTCACTAAAACCAATGTCTAAGTCAGAAAGTTCGCCAATAAACGTACGCATCTGTGATAGCGTAAGATTGGCATTAGAAAAGTTTATAGCCATTTATAGCTCCTATTCCGCTACTGTAACTTCTTCTTCTTTAGGTGCTGGAGTTTCTTCTTTAGCCTCGAGCATCTTATTAAAACTATTTAGATGACCAACGCAATAGTTTGTTCCCTTAGCTTTTGGGGCTTTGCATGGTTCTTCTTTTTGGTTCATTGCTTGACATAAACCATTTTTATAATGTACACCACCGTATTCAGTGCCTGATGGCGGGGCAATTTCTACACCTTGACCGTGATAGTCTGAACGGCCATTGCTAATGTGTCTAGCACCTTCTACGAATCCGTATGGCTGTGTTCCAGCTAGTGCCTGACCTGCGCCTTGTGTTTCTTTATTCATATTATTATCTCCTTCGAATTAAAAGTGTTTTATTGTAGAACATGCCACCAAGGGTTTTTACGCCCCTGGTGGCATGTGTCCTAGGTAGCAGAATTAGGCTTCAGCTGGCCAGTCAATGCGCTTCCATGAAAGGGTGGAGAGTCCGCCCTTTGCAATGATGGAAGATGCATTTTCTGCAATGCCGCTGACTCCAATGAAACCGTCTGCTGATGGTGTAATAACACCATAAACAAAGGCTTGGTTCAAACCAGTTGCCAAAGCAACAGAAGCTGAACCATGGTCTGGAGTGTCAACAGCAACACATGCTGTGCGAACAACAGTTGTTGCATCAGTGTTGTATTCTGAAACGAATGCAATTGCTGTTGGTGTTGCGCTAGCTGTTACTGAGAATGCTGCACCATCTGTTGCAGCTGCTGCTGAGTAAACAACACGAGCTGAAAACTCGTATGTTTCGCCAGCTTGTCCGTACCAACCGAAGTCACCTGAATCAAGTGCTGCGTATGATACGCCTAATGTTACGTCGTCTGCAAGAACGTTTGTTCTTTCAACGATTACTTTATTATTTGTTGCCATAGTTGTCCTATGCTCCTTATCTCTGTTAGATAGATTAACCTAACTATGTTGTTTGTTTATTGGGGAATCGCTGGTGAGAGGAGAGCTGCCCGAAGGATGACAGCCTTTAACTCCCCCCACCAACGAAACTTAATTAAGCGTTGTCCGCTGTGAGGTAACCCTGACGTGAGCGGTTGCTGCAGGTCAACTGACCATAGGCCAACACGAGGGCATAACGGGCGTCAACGCCAGCTACGGTGCCGTTCATGAAGTCTGTGGTGGTGAACCAGTAACCGTTCATTCCGGTGAGCTTGAGGTACTTCGTGTTAAGGAAGTACATTGGCGCATCGGAATCGTCACTTGCAAGCTCAAGGTCAAACACAACTGGTGTCTGCTTGAACATGAGGTTGGTGAAGCCAGCATTGGCCTTAGCAACGTCCTGGTAACGAACGTTGTTGGTGAGCAATGACTCGTACTTCTCAAAGAGGCTGTGGTTCGTGATGATGAGGTCAGGAACGTCGCTTCCCTTTGATGCACGGTTGTACACGTCAGCCATGTTCTTCAAGCTGAGTGTAGCAGCCATTGTGGTGCCCTGTGTTGGGTTCCACCAGGTGTTGCTGGATGCATCAATGCCACCGACTGTGTTATTCTGGGTTCCAACTATGTTGCCCAAACCATTGAAGTCAGTTGCTGCTGAACCAGAACCGAAGAGTTGCTCGTTAAGAGTGGTCTTCAGCGACATTTCAGCCTGCATGATTTTTGCGTTCAACAACTTGATGATTGCCTCGGTGCCACGGTTCTTGGCTTCCTCGATACCGCTGATTGCGATAGAAGCAGCCATCTGCTTCCAGTCGTACTCAGCAGCTGAGATGCCTTCCTGTGGGGTGAGGTCAATTGCATCGTAGCCACTGTAAGTAGCAACGGTGTCGTTGACTGCGTAGAG
>Ga0315909_10003627_pt1 | contig 18700 bp, 27 predicted proteins | sample LakEriMetagenome_11_FD_203527 | JGI IMG/M metagenome (GOLD analysis project Ga0315909, IMG submission 203527) | Freshwater fungal communities from buoy surface, Lake Erie, Ohio, United States - Buoy 2 MA125 | ecosystem: Environmental > Aquatic > Freshwater > Lake | place: USA: Lake Erie, Ohio... | reverse complement strand
CCCGTCAGCAAGCGGCGTGGGCGGAACTGTTACACGCACTGAGCCGGGTACGTCTGGCCTGTCGTCGGCCCTCAGCACGGCTGGCAGTATTGTCGGCGCGCTGGGTTCGACTGGCGCATTTGGTAAGACGGGCTGGCTGACTGGTCTGTTTAAGGCTGAGGGCGGCAAGGTTGAAAGCCCCGTCAAGGACGGCAAGCGCAACCTTAAGAGTCCGATGCACGGGCTTGGCTGGTTGAAGGATGTGCGCTGATGGCAATGACACGTGAGCAGGCTCGGGCAGCGGCAATTAAATTGCGGGCCATGAAGCCTGAGCTTCAGGCTATGAATCTTGATACGCTGATTGCCAAGATCATGGTCAATGAAGGCAACGCCAATGTCGGCGAGGCAGTAATGACGCCCGGCGGGATGTCCCGCGAGACTGCATTTGAAGGTTTACCGCAGAGCGCGATTGCCAGTGCGCTTATGCTCACCCCTCCGCAGACTGTCACACCGGCAACTCCGGCTCCTATGAAGCCCGGCGTGGCGCTGGTTGCTCCCAAGCCCACAGCTCCTGCCGTTGGCGGCCCGCTCGAGCTGCCTGAGGATGTACGTCAGCGTGCCGCCGTTGAGGCTGCGCCTGTTGCCGCGCCGCAGGTTCCTGAAGAAAGGCTGACCGCTGAGACTATTGCCGGCGCTCCGAAAGAAGGTGTCCGTCCATCGCGCTATCGGCGCTTGCTGGATGAGACTGTCTCGGAACTTAACAACCGTGAAGCGTTGATGCAGCAGGCTCGCGATCAGGGCGTTGACGTTCCGATCACTGAGCAAGCTCGCATCCGTGCGCTAACCCAGCGTGCTAACATGCTCAAGGGCTACGTGCAGGCTGAAGAAGCTGCCGAAATCCCTGAGGAGTTCCAATCGGCGCTGGCGTCGCAAGAGCAGCGCCTGCAGCGCCGTGAAGAGCGTCTGGCAGAAGCTAAGCGACTGTCTCCTTGGGAGGCTCTCTTGGCTGGCAGCGCAGCTATGGCGCAGGGTCGCGGTGGCGAACGTTTCGGTGAGGCTCTGTCTCGCGGCCTGCAGACAGGTTTGCGCGCCTATGCTCAGGCAAAGAACGAAAACGAAGAAGGCATCGAGGGCGTTGGTGAAGCGCGCGATGCTGCTGTTCTGAAGCGCTACGAGCTGATCCAGAAGGCTCGCGATGACGCCGTCAGCATGATTAAGTCTGGCATGACGATGGACAAGGACATCGCTGAGCTGTCCAAGATAGACGACGAAACGGCACTGCGCACGGCTTTGCTGGAGCCGACGATTACAAAGGGTAAGGCCGAGGCTAGGATTAAAGAGGTTGAGGCTGAGTTCGCACCGCAGATTGCTCAGGCAGAACTGTCAGCCAGTTTGGCACTAGGTGAGGCGCGGCGCGCTCAGGCTGCTGCAGCCGGTCTTAATAAGACTGGCGGTAATACTAGGGGCGTCACGGGCGTGTTCACGGCGTTGACGACGAGCAATACTAACTTGGATAAAATCCTTTCAAATCCGTTAGTTACTGACCCGGCGATCAAGAAAGAGGCGCGCGCGCAGAAGACAGCGAACAACTTGATGCTCAGGAATCTTTCAGTCCAGATGGGCCTCATGCCGCCGCCTGCTGCTCCCAAGAAAAAACCTGCCGGCAGAATTCTTTCTTCTGAGCCAATCAAGAAATAATATGATAGGAGTGCCATGTGGCAAACTATCGTTACGTATATGAATATGCCGGCAGACGGTATGTAATTGAAGCTCCGCAAGGCGCTACTGAGGATGACCTTCAGGCGATTGTTGCTGGCGCACCTGCGCCCGCGCCCGCGCAGCGCGCTAAGCCACCTGCTCCTAAGAAGGAAGAAGAGTCAGTCCTTAGCGGCGTTCTCCCAACCCTGAAGAAATCTGCAGGTGAGATTGGCGAGGGTCTAGTCAGTATCCTTCAAAAGATTCCCTCATCTGCATCCCTGTTTGATCCCATTCTCGGTGAGCGCAAGATTTCAGAGCGACCTGTCACGACCGCCTTGAAGCGGGCTGCAACTGGATTGCGTGAGCGTGGAGAGGCAGAGCTACCGCAGTCATCAATCGCTGAGCGAGCACGTCAGGCTGCCTTCGTTCGTGAAGCCAAGCCCGGTCTGGGTTCGGAGATTTTGGCTGGTTTGAGCAGGCCGCAGTTTTCTCCGCTCTCGGTTCCCGGCATGGCTGCCAGTTTCCTTGCGCAGAAGTTCCTGCCGCAGACTCCAGAAGAGGCGGCGAAGACTATCGCTAAGGTTCAAGCCCCGTTCCAAACGGCTCGTGGAGCGTCCGAGTTTGCTGCCGAGCAGGTGCTGCCGACCTTGATTCCTCTCGGCTTGGGTAAGGGCGCACAGATCGGAACCCGCGCGTTACGTTTGGCTGGTGAAACCGGCGCGCGTCGTGCTGCTGGTGCTACGGCTGTTGGTGCTGCAACTGCAATCAACGCAGCGAGCGCTGGCCAGCAAGCCTATAGGGATGTGATTGAAGCCGGTGGCACTGAGGCTGAAGCTCAGCGCGCATTTAACATTGCGGCAGGTGGCGCGGCAGCTACGTCCGCTGTGGCGGCGCGTCTTCCCGGCCTTGAGCAGCAGGTCTTTGCTGGCGCACCAGCCGCAGGCGGCATCATTCGCGGCGCAGCTCGTGCGGCTAAGGGCGAAATCCCGCAAGAATTCGTCGAAGAATCTGGCACCCAGCTTGCGACTAACGTGGCTAAGCTCGGGACTGCAGCCGAGAGGCCGATTGGTGAAGACGTTCTTTCATCCGGTGTGCTGGGCGGCATTGCGGGTGGCGCACTCGCTGCTCCCATTGGCGGCTTTCAGGGCTTTGCAGAACGTCGCGCAGCGGCTACAGAAGAGACGCCGGAGGCGGAAGCTCCGCGAACAGCCCCGCCTGCCCCGCCTTCGGCACCACCCCCAGAAATGGGCGCGATCAGCAAGGCGCTTGGCCCTGTCGGCGGTAAGGTTACGCTGCAAGAGCCGACTGGCCCGCAGGAATACATCTTTGACGGCTTCGATGATGACGGAAACGTCTTGCTGGTTGACGAAGATGGAAGCGTATTTGCTGAAGATCCGAGTGCAATCGCACAGGCTATGCAGGCCGGTGCCGCTGAGCCTGAAATGGGCGTCGGCGCTGTAGCGTTTGGCGAGGACATCACTGAGGGTCTGCCTGAGGTTGAGGCACCGGCTCCGGTGGTTGAGGCTCCCGCTGAGAAGCCTAAGTTCACATTGATTGATGATGGCGAGACGCTGCCAATCGATGAAAACCTTTTGCCTCAGCTTAAACAGATGGAGCGGTCAAACACACCATCGTATATGGCGAGTCTTGAGAAAGAAGCTCGTCAGATCGCGGCAGATCAAGGGGCGACAAGCGTTTCGTCGCTGCACTTTGCTCAGGCTCTTAACAATGCGGCGAGCCGCACGGCTGGTACGGATGTCCCGTTTGCAGGCGACTGGCAACAGGCAGAAGCGCCAGCGCCTGCTCGGCCTGCACCAGCACCAGAATCAGTGCGCACAGTCACGACCCCGGGCGGCACTAAGGTCGATACCGCGTTCGAGGTTGTCGACGCTAAAGATCTCAAGGCTGCCACAGGCGATCTCCAGAACCGCGACCGCAGCCGGGCTGCAACCGACGTGCAGGTGCAAGACATCTTTTCGAACTTCGATCCTGAGCGGCTTGGGGAAAGCCTCGAGAGTGATCGTGGCTCACCGATTATCGGCCCTGACAACATCGTTGAAAGCGGCAATGGCCGCGTGATGGCGATCAACAAGGTCTACGACGAATCGCCCGAACGCGCGCAGGCATATCGCGATTTCATTCAGTCTCAGGGTTATGATACGACTGGCTATGAGCGTCCCGTTTTGGTGCGCCGCCGCTTGGATGATCTTACCCCTGAAGGTCGCGCGCAGTTTGTCCGTGAAAGCAACATGGACACGAAGCTGCGTCTTAGCACTAGCGAGCAGGCTGGCACGGATGCAGCCGCCCTGACGCCTGATGTTATGGCACTTATGGCATCACCTGATGTTAATCAGGCCGTGAACCGTGACTTCGTGCGTGGCTTTCTGTCCAAGATGCCAGCGCAAGAACAGGCCGCTTTTCTCGACAGGACAGGAAACCTTTCCGCTGAGGGCTCTCGCCGGCTGCGGACCGCGATTAAGGCGTCAGCTTACGGTGATGCGGATCTTCTTAATACGCTCGATGAGTCTCAGGACAACAACATCAAGAGTATTGGTGGGGCGCTGGAAGATGTTGCTCCGAACTGGCGTGCGCTGCGTGATGACGTGACCGAGGGCCGTGTTCGCGAAGAGATGGATGTCACGGATCAGCTGGTCGAAGCCGCTAAGATTGTGCGTGACGTGCGCAATCGGGGCCAGAAGATCAACGACTTCCTTGCCCAGCAAGACGCATTCAATCCGCTGAACCCAATCACTGAGCGCTTTATCCGTTCGTTTTATAATGCGACTGGTGGCCGCGCTGCCGGTCGCGATGCCATCGCAGACGTTCTGAATAAGTATGTGCGCCGGGCTCGCGAGCAGACCACTGGAGAGCAGCTTTTTGCCACTGAGCAGCTGACGCCAGAGCAGATTCTGGATAGCATCTCCAGTCCCGAGCAAGCTGATTTGCTTGCTGCCGATTCTGATAACAACGCTGAGGTTAATGAAGTTCTCACTTCTGGAAGCCCCTCCGCCATGAAGAAGGCAATTGCCAAGGCTGAAAAGCCAGACGATAAGATCATGAACGAACGTGCGAACCTGCAGAAACAGAATAGGGGCTGCGACTGATGCTTGGCTCGAACTGCTCCATCGACATCACCGATAACATTCTGGATAAGCAGACGCCGCCTCCGAGGACGATTGATCCTATCCGAAACATTGGATCGATTGGCTCATGGATTACGACGGCTTCGTCTTTGGCGCGTAAGAGCAAGCTGTTCCAGCCGATGCACCGCATCACCAATGAGAAGGTGAAGATGCGCAATTACCTCATGGCTGAGCATGAGGATATGCTACATGAGCTGAACCTGATGCCGGATGAGTCCCGGCAGAAGATCAACTCCGTCCTCGAATACCTGCGCCTGTCTCGCACGGTTGTGCGTGACACTGGTCGCCCCTTCTCCATCAAGACCCGCGAGCTTTTCCGAGAAGGTAAGGACGGTATCAATCGGCGCGTTCAGCCAGAGCTGTCAAAGCCCGGTCAGGTGCTGAAGTTGAATGCGAATGAAACACGGCTGTTGCACGAGATCCGCAATTACCTTGAGAGCCGCTATACGCTGAATGCTAAGTCGATCCTTTCGGCGCTTGGTTATGAAGGTAATTACAGCCGTGATTCGATCATGAACACGGTTGAGGATGAGGACTTTCGAGACGATCTACTGCGCCTTTATGATGCGCTCGAGGCTCGTCGAGTTATTTCCTACATTCCTTTCATGCGCTCCGGTGACACGCGCGTCATGGTTTATGGGCCTGACGGCACGCTGGAAAGCGGTGCATTCTACATGCTCGACAGTCTCGAGTGGCTGAAAGACATCGTCGGGCCGAAGATTGCGTCGACCATCCCTGACCCGGGGGTCGACAAGCAGATCAAGGCGATTCAAGCGAAGTTCCCTGCCAGCGAAGGCTACAAGATTGTCGTGTCCAAGATGGGCGCAGACATGAACCAGCGCCTGTCCATTGATGATTTGTCGTCTCTCGATAAGCTGCTGAACCTCATGGATGCTCGCTCCGGCGACATGGTGAAAAAGTATTTTGAGAAGACGCTTGGCGGCATGTTTAGTGAAGATGTCGTGAAGAACGTTAGCGCGCGGGATGCTGAGGCAATCGCCAAGGGCTTCATCGCTGACCTCGATAAGAACGTGCGCTCCGTCCTGATGGATGATCTCATCGCCGGCTTCATGAAGGAGTCACGCGACATCCCGGGCTATGACACGAACTTCACGGACCGGCTGCTCGACTATAACCGCATCGTTGCGACGACGGTTTCGGATCGCATGTATCGTAAGGAATATTCGGAAGCCTTCGATAACTTGAAGCGCAATGCCGCTGAACCTGAACGGAAATACGCTGAGAGCTGGGATCAGTATGTCGACAGCCCTGAATGGGGCGTGTGGCGCGCGGCTCGGACGATTGGCTTCTTCAACTCTATGTGGGGTAGCATCGCGTCGTCAGCGGTTAACGCCATGTCAGTATGGGCTGTGACTGCGCCACAGATGCTGAACATGAAAGCCACTGCCGGTGTAGATGTTTACCGCATGGGCGTGCAGGTCATGGCTGGCTTTAGGGGATCGGTTGGATACGGTCTTCACATCAACCCCGAAAAGATTCCGGGCCTCACCCGTGATGAACGGGACGCTCTTACTCTTGCGAACAAGCGCGGCACAACCCGCGCCCAGATGAACCCTGAGTTGATGGGCATGGAGGCCGGGGTCGCGCTCTCTAAGCCCGGCCCGGTCAAGAAAACTTTTGGTCGTTATTTCCAATACGGATCCAGCGTTATCTCGATTACGGAAGAGCTGAATAAGAATGCCGCCTTCATTGTGGCCTATCGCTACGCGAAAGACCCGGTCGCCCTGAAGAACTGGAAGGAAACCTATAAGGAAGACGAGCGCGCCCAAGACATTATGGCGCGCGGCTCTGATCCGTTCGAGGTTGCCGAGTTCATGGTCGAGACGACGACGTTCATGGGCGGCCAGATTGAGAAGCCGCGCATTATGCGTGGCGCTGGTGGCGTGGTATTCCAGTTCTCGCAGTATGCGTTGAACCTCATGGCGCTTCTCAAGCAGAACTTCATGAAGCAGGGCAAGCGCGGCAAGATTGCTGGCACGTTCGTCCTGCTTTCGATGTACACTGTGGCTGGCCTGCTGTTCGCAATTCCGTTCGGCGATGACGCGATTAACATCTTCGAGTGGATGTATAAGTCCATGAATGGCGAGGATCTCGATGTCCGTATGGAAGCGCAGCAAATGCTCGCTGATATGTTTGGCAACGGAGAAGAGGGTCGCCGCGCTGCGGAAGCTGTTCTATATGGCCCTACTCGTCAGCTCACCGGCCTTAACATCGGTCAGCGCGTCGGCTTCACGTCACTGCTTCCTGAAATGGGCGATCCTGTGTCGGCAATTCCAGCCCTCTCAACGACGATTGGTAAGTTCAAGGAATACATTGACCGGCGCAATTCCGGCGTGCAGCCTATTGCTGCATACACGGCGCTCGTTTCTCCGTTCATTGGCAAGGGGCCGACTGATCTTGTGAAAGGCTTTGTGCAATACCCCGAGGAGGGCGTCAGGACGCGCTACGGCACGTCTGTGATGAAGCCTGATGCGATTGACTGGGGCGAGCGTTTTGCGCGCGGGTTCGGCTTCCAATCAGCTGACATCGCTCGCAAGCAGCAGGCGGCAACTGCGGCTAAGCGGATCTCGGAGTCAACTCGTAATGCTGAACGAAACAATACGCTGCGCCTGAGCAAGCTGCTGGTCGATGCCGCTGAGGCTGACAACAAGGGTAATCCGGCTCAAGCCGAACGGCTACGCGCTGAGTTTGATAGGCAGCTAAGCGCTATTGTCGATGAGTTTCAGAAGGACGTTGAGGCCGGCAAGATGGATAAGGCTATCAAACCGCCATCAGAACAGGCTCTCAAGGAAGCTATGCTGATCGAAATGTATCCCGAGATGAAGATGAATAATGTCGGGAAACTAAAGCGTCAGGCATGGATCGATGCGATGCGCACTGCTTTGGTCGAGGATAATGAGGAAGATCTGATCCCCGAGGAAGTCGAGGAGGAGGACGAAGACGCCCCCCTCCAAGTCGACGAGATCGAATAGATCAAAACGGAACTTCATCCGCCAGATCACGCGGCTGCGGCTGGAATGCGTTAGCCTTCTGCTGCGAGTGCTGAACCTGAGCTGGTGACGGCTGGTTGCCATCCTGCTTCGGCTCATACAGCGAGACGATGATGCTCTCGCGGCCATCATTCCCGCCGACGCCAGCCGGATTGAACGTGCGGTCGAGCAGGATGTAGGGGCCTTTGTCGCCTTCCATCATGACGCCGACGTTCTTGAAGCGGCCCTTGGTCTGGCCCTGCCCATCCGTGTATTCGCCAACCTTGACGACGAGATCATACTTCTTAGCCATTTACTTTCTCCTTATTTAAACAGTTTCAAAAGACGCAGGGCGCTGCGCGGAGCCATAAGCTCGGCCTCATCCAGCATTCCGCTGTGCAGTTCACGCCATGCGTCACGCTCTTCTGGTGACAGCTCGGCCACGATGTGGACGGCAGAGTCGCACCATCCGTCCCAATCAACCATGTCGCCGTCTTCTTGCGGCTCAAGAATGTCGATGTGTAGATCTGGCTTTGGTTGCGGCGCAGATGCCTTGGCGACAATCTTTTCCTCAAGGTTTTGCACCTGCGCCTCAGCAGCTGGTGCCTCCTCGAAGTCGGTGATGTCCATCTCATCTCCAGTATAGGCGTCAGCCTCGACGATACCGTCTGCCTGATTGTCTACAGCCACAGCTCGCTGCGCCTCAGTGGACAGCGGCATATACTTGCTGGCCCGACGAACGACGGTCTTGCGCCACATCTCAGCTTCGTCCGTCTTCCAAGGGCCGACGATGTTGCCGTCCTTAGTCTTAGCAGATGAGCGATCACGGATGGCAAGGATCTGTTCCTTGTTCATGATCTCGAACTGCGTCTCGCCGTTCTTCAGCTTCCACACGCAGTATGCGCCGACCATCTCGCCGCGATTGGACAGGCCGTGCTTGTGGATGATGCGGGGTTCGATGCCTTCTTCCACCTCGAACGTATCGTTCGCATGGACTAGACGGCTCTCGATCTTCAGCACCTCACCTGATTGCAGCGCCAGCTTCATCAGCCCCTTATAACGGGGGCGGAACTGAGCGATATTCTTCTTCAGGCGGCCATCCCACACCTTCAGGATGTCTGCCTCACCCATGTTCTTATTGAGGCTCAGGCCCAGCTCAGCGGCGCTCAGGCACGCCTTCAGCAGCGACGCGCGATCACAGTCCAGCAGGTCCATGTTGTCAGCCACAGCGGCCACGACGATGCCTTGGAATTTATCGACAGTCATCGCCTGCGGCAGCAGGCTGCGCAGGTGCGACTCACGCATGGCGAGTTCTTGCTTGAACCGATCCATCGGTTTGGCGGGAAGATTACTTGTTTCCATTACGCAGTTCCTCTTCAAGATCTTCAATCATGAGTTCAATCGCGCGCTCAACAGTGGCGCGCAGGGTCGGCTTTAGGGGGTGGCGGCCAGCTAATTGGCGCAGTTTGCCAAGCAACTCGCGGTCAACCCGCATCATCACACTGTCTTTCTTCATTTGGATACCGTCACTCTCTTGTAGCCTGTGCGCGCGCCATAGAACTGGCCAACCATTTCAGCGGTGATCTCGGTGCCAGCAGAACCTTTCACGGTGCTGATCGACATCTTGTAATCGCCACACTTCACGATTGCCTTTTCCTGCGACGTGTTGTGCTTCTTCATTTCCTCGATGCTCAGGGCAAGCAGCTCGGTCTTGGCCTGATCCTTCTTGGTCTTTGCCTGCTTCTCAAGATCAGCCATCTCTAGATACTTCTGGAACAGCTCAGCATGCGCCTGATCCAGTGTGATGTCCGAGATGGGGACGAAGTCCAGCAGGCGCACGACAGCTTCTGCGTCGTTCTCAAAGTCGACGGGCGGCTCTTCACCAGCGCGCACGCTATCCCAAAACGTCGTGATCTCAGACTTGATCGCGTCGATGATGTTATCGTTGCGCGGGATCTTCATGCGGCGCGGCTCATTGCGCAGCAGCGCGATCAGCCAGCCATACTCAGCGCCAGTGCAAGCCATCTGGTGCTGCACCTGCATGATGTAATTGTCAGGCGCGCCTGTGATCGTCTCGCCTTCATACTCCCAGCCGTCGCCATAGGCAGACCACTTGATCTCCACCGGGATGCCGGCGTCAGTCGCAAAGTCCAGCGATGCGCCCATGCCGGGGCAATCGTCAGCGGTAAAGTAATCCGTGACCTTCTCGATGCTCATGCCCCAGCGATGCGCTGCCCAGTTAGCGATGCCGCTTTCGAGGAACGTGCCTGCTTGAACAGATTTGTTGTCCGACAGGTCTTCGGGCGGTAGCTTGCCAGACTTCTCCATCCACAACTGCCAGCGCGTGGTGAACGGGGACAGGTTAAACAGCGCGGAAACGTCGCTTCCGCCGATGTGCTGCGCACGCAGCTCGTGCCAGTGGGTCTGGTCACGCACAGTTATGATTGCCAATGTATGTCTCCGGTATTGTTGTTGTAGACTCACAGCATATGGTTGTCTACGGGGTGATGTCAAGCCCCTTGTAAACATCCTCAACAGATCGCGCGAGAATGTAGATTCCGCCGCGCTTTTCCCACGCATTCTGCCATGCCACCTGCGCAGTGCGCTGCTTTCCCTTCTCGGTTTTGACCTCGATAGCGAATGCTCGACCGGGCGACATAACCCCCAGCAGATCGGGCGTGCCCTCAGGCGCAGACTGGATCACGCGCGGCCCACCATCCAGCGGACGGAACTTGCCGACGTTTATGCGGAACATCATGATGTCATGCCGCTGGCCCAGAGCGAGGCGTATTTCCTGCTGGATTGCGGCTTCGCTCTTCATTGCAACGTGTGTTCCTTGGCTGCGTTGGTCATGCGCTCCATCGTCGCGTCGACAGCGGCCATCATGGCGACGAAGCATTTTGATACATCGACCTCATCGATCCCGCGCTCCGCATGCCATTCTTCAAGGGCGCAGACCATCTCGAATGCAAGTTTATGGACCAGAGACACCGGCACAATTACCGCGTCAATCCCACTGTCATCTTCCATAGCTCAGCCCTTTCTTCATCCGTCAGGCCGTTCGTTGTGCGAGCATCACGCATACCGACCTTCTTTGCAAGCCTTGCGGCCTCTTGCCCGCAGATAACATTAAACGCCCACTGCGTCGGGTTCTTGTAGCCACGCTTGCGCCCCACGCTCGACAGAACCCGGAACCGCTTCTGGATCAGCCCTTCAGTCGTTGCGATGTCAGGATCGCCTTCGCGCGCCATCATCACCAGCTCGCCATCAACGTGCTTCACAACGCGCGCCATGACCGGATACTGGTGATCACACATCGGGCATGTCGGCGCTGGCTTATGCACGGCAAAGCAGGCGGGACACGTCCGCACAGACTGGATCTTCTCCTGCCGCTGCCCACGCCCCAGCACGAAGCCATCGGCCAGCGTCCAGTCTCGCTCGTCGTCAATGAAGCCGTGTCGCGCCGTGTTGCCAGCGTGATCCAGAATGATCGTGCGCTCCTTCTCGGGATGCGGCCTGATCGCGCGTCCGCATTGCTGCAAGTAAAGCCCCAGCGATTTCGTCGGGCGCAGCAGGATCGCAACCTCGACAGCCGGCAGATCGAAGCCTTCGCTCACCAGATCGCAGCTCGTGAGAACCTGCACTCGGCCTTCCTCGAAGTCCTTCAGAACGCCATCGCGCTCGCCATCATCCATGCCGCCATCGATATGGCTGGCCGTGTAACCTGCGTCTCTGAAGTCTTGAGCCACATCCTTGGCATGCTTCACGCTCACGCAGAACGCGATTGCTTTGCGTCCCGGCGCGTATTTGCCGTAGTGTTTCACGGCGCTGCCGGTGATGACAGATTTATCCATCGCCTCTTCCAGCTGCTTCTGAACGAAGTCGCCCATGCGTGTGCCAACGCTGCCCAGATCTGGCGCGCTCGGCGCATACACGATAGCAGGTGATAGAAAGCCCTGCGCGGTCAGCTCAGCAACAGTCGGCCCCATAACCATGTCATCGAACATCTGGCCCATGCCTTTGCCGTCAAGGCGCTCAGGCGTAGCTGTAACGCCCAGCACACGGGCAGTCGGGAAGCCAGCCACAACCTTGCCCCAGCTGGATTGCGGGGTGAAGTGGTGGGCCTCATCGCCAATGATGAGATCGAAGGGCTTCATCAGCTTCATGCGCCGCACCAGCGTGAACACGGATGCAACGACCACATTTGTGGTAGGCACGCCCAGTGACCCGCCAGAAAGCACGGCATGCGTTACGCCAACTTTCTTCAGCGCGCCGCTGATCTGCTTCAGTAGCTCGCGCCTATGCGCCACGATCAGGATGCGCTTGTTGTTCCGTGCCATGCCGGCGGCGATGTAACTGAATATAACCGTCTTGCCCGAACCAGTCGGGCTAACCAGCAGCGTGCGCTTGTGGCCTGCGCGAAAGCTATCGCGCACCGCCTGCACAGCGGATTCCTGATAATCTCTAAGCTGAACCATGAGTGTCCTTTATTGGCAGACTTCCTTCGCACCGGTCTGCCAGCGGTGTTCCAACGCAGGAGGCGCGCCCGAAGTCAGTCGTTCTTTAATACCCGCATGCTCTTCACGAACCGCCCAGTCTTTGGGTCGCGATCCACCAGCGTGTGATATTCGTCCTGCAATTCTTCCAGCTGCTTGCGCAGCCCAGCGTTAATGTAAATCAGCGTCATCCCGCCCAGAGTCAGGATGGCGAGCAATCCGAGTGCAATGTATTCTTGCATGGCTTCTCTCCCATGTTGTGCAGAAAGAGGCGTAACTCATACGGCAAATCAGGGTCCGCCTCCTCACCCTGAGAAGTTGAGAATTTCTTTAGATAGCTTTCGGGGATCTTGTTGCCGCCGTGCCATGCTGGTTTCATTGGCCGTCCTTTGCGATAGACTTCAGTAGAGCGAGAGCCTCATCAAACGAAACACCGTGTCGATCAGCGACAGCTTGAATATCGACTGGCCGAACGACGATCTTGGTTGGGTGCTTGCGCATGGTCTGCCACTCCATGATCTTCCTGATCTCAAGCATTGTGGCTTCCAGTGATTGCTGGTTCAGGTCAGTCATGCTTCACACCCCTCAGAACCCGATAGAATCCAGCACCTTCGCGCACATGGCAGCGCGTGCATTCGTCAAACATCGGCCAAATCTGTCCGTCTGCCACCTCGATCAATGTGTTGTTGAACCTATGCCCAAACAGGCGGCAGGGCAGGCGCTTAAACCACAGGCGAACGATCAGGCGGCTATACCACAGACGCTTATACCAAGGCGCAACAGGATGCCGCGCTGCGAATAGCGGCTTGCCATCGTCAGTCATCCCTCGCACCTCCATACCCAGCGGGACACCCGCAGATCAGATGGCCAGCCAGTATCCTCCGTGAAGCTGCGCTCCTCGAACAGAAGCATGTTCGTCGGCCTGATCAGCAGGCGATTGTCATCCGTCCTCATGAACATGAACTCCTTGCTCTGCTCAGGCTCGGCGCTGAACCCATCGTCACGGGGGCAGGCTGTAAACAGATACCGCGCGCGCTTCTCCGTGCCGTCATAGCGGGCGCGCAGATCAGCGAGATACTGATACCGCACCACGTCGAACTCGTGGCCGTAGCAATCCCAAACCTGCGCATCTCTCAGGCCCCAAGTTTCTTTTACCTGTGGGGCAAACGAAATCGAATGCGGCGGCAGGTTCCGATAGACCGCGCCGCATTCCAGCATGACGTGACACCCCCACGCACGGCCCGGCTCGCTGCGTATGGCAAACCATACGGCAGGCTCGAACAGATCAGCTGGACAACCCTCGCGGATCAGCGAACTCCAGACCCAGACGTACTGGTGCAGGGGGATGTCCTTGCTGCTCATTCGGCCTTACCCTCAGCAATCTTTGCGTAGTGTTTCTTTGGCATACCGTGCATGTAATCAGGCGCATACACCAGCACATCCAGCAACGCCTCACGCAGCCGCTCAATCTCTGCCGCTTGGGCTTCGATGCGGTCGGCCTGTTCCTTACGCGCTGCCAGTTGATCGCCCAAACTTTCTTCTGCGGCTTTCAGCATAGCGTTAAGCGTTTCGATGCGGTCTGCGGCATTGCGCTCAAGCCGCGCTTGTTCTGCACCTACCTTGCCAGATGCCGACCACCGCAGTCGCCCCACCAGCGCCTTGTCGTTCGACAAAGTTTCCTTCCGCTCAAAATCAAGTGGCATTGATGCGCGGATAATCTTGTCCAGCGCCTTGTCGTCGTCAGTCACAGTCACACCTCCCCGGCATCATGGCTGGCGCGTTTGATGTAGCGCAGTCAGATGCGTGTTCTTCCTTGCCAGACAGTTGGATATAGGCAGCGGCCAGCAGTTCGCGTAGGTTCTGAACCTCTGCGCTGATGTCGTAAATTACGTTCATCTGGCTGGCGATCTGCTTGGATTGATCTTCCAATTCTGCCGCTTGGGCTTCGATGCGGTCGGCAAACAAACCGCAAACCGATGCAGCTATGGCCGTCAGGTTAATCTCGCCGCCTGTTGCCGCCCAGTCATCGACTGCGGGGTCGGGATGGATCGGCTGCGCGTTCATCTGCTTGCCAAATTCCGCCTTGATGGTCAGCGCCACGGCTTCGATTAGGTCTTCAGTCACGCAGACGCCTCCCAACAAATTGAAGTGTTACAAGGCAAAGAACCACAAACAACAAGAGCGTCCTTTCGCCAGCAGTCCATTCCCAAAAGTAAGAAATATCCCATGTTACAAACCACGTGAGCGAGTGACATAGGCAGGTTGCGCAAAAAGCATCGCGCATAATCCTGAAAGCGTCAGTCACGGCCAAACCCCTCTTCCCAAAGTTCGATGGCGCGGATGGCAATCCACTCACTGTGTTCCGTTTTCAGACGCCCAAGCCGATCCGCCTCACGCGCACACAACAGCTTCCGATCAACGGGAGGCTGCTCGTATTTCTGGATCATGTCGCAGAGGGCGTGGAATGTCGGATTGTAGGTCCAATACCTTTTCCGCATTTCATCGGTAGTTATTAGCGTCCATTCACTCCGCTTCGCAGCTTCGATCAGAACCCAGTCTGGTGGTGTGTCAGTCACGGCCACATCTCCTCATCATCCAGCATCTCGCGCACGTCCTGCTCGCTCGCCGGGTTCGTCACGATCAGGTAAATCACCATCGCGAACACGCTCATGATGATCAGGAATAGGTTCAGGTCAGTCACACTCGATTTCCTTAAGCGAAACCCAGACATACGGCGAATCGCAGATCTCATCTCCGTCCTTCGTCACGCTCCAGTAAAACAGATAGCCTGTATTCCCGACCAGTGTCGCCGCGCCCACCGGAACCACTGCGCCCAGCATCAGCCCGGCCAAGAATCCCATCCCGAACTTCTTCATTGCTCTACCACCAATGTCTTCATGCCCAGTGAACCGATGAAATCGTCACGGGCGTTTCGATACGCTTCCAAGAACTTTCCCTTGATGATCTTTTGGGGTGGCACACGGGGCGACCACTCCGCATTCAGCGCAGCCATAGGAAGCGCGCTTGCATCGAGCGAGAACTCGACCTTGTAACCTTTGGTCAGCGTGTATTCTTTCCGGTATGTGAAAACATTATTCATCTTCTTATCCCCTCCGCAATCGCACCACGCCCGCAGTTCGCCGCACCTAACGACTGCACATGCGGGGTGGTGCGCGCCCATCAGTAGCCCTTGATGCTCAGCGGGCAGAGGCTGATCCCGACCGGGATCACTGCGCCGTTGCTGTATTTACAGAACCGATTAGCGCCTTCTGTCCACTGACTAACCAGATAATACGTCATGTTATACTGCGCCATTGCCGGCGCCGCTGTGGCAGCCAACACGGCTGCGATAACTAACTTCTTCATTTCACTTCTCCTTCTTCACCCAAACTCTAATAGGTTCGCCGATTTCGTCTTTGATGTTTGTGCAAAAACGATAGCGGTCTTGCTGCTGGAACGGCCAATAGTATTCAAAGCAAAACTCGATCCCCAAGATCTCGTCACGCAAAGCGTTCGTGGACATGGGAAACAAATCACGCTCCAACATTGCCGTCACCTTGTCTTCGCATTTCCAAATTATTTGAGAAACGCGACTCCCGGTGAGGCCATACTCTCGCGCCAACGCAGTTTTGCTTTCATTTCCCGTCACATATCTGCGCCAGATCTCCCAGTTTCGATCAGTCTTCGGGGGTGTGATCTCTCCCACATCACTTCCCCTTTTTTTCAACCTTCACTGCGCTGCGCGCATACGCCTCGAAGTCATTCAGCTCTTCGCGGGTCATCTGCCGATAGACTTTCTTCGTCAGGTAGATGGCCGCCGCCAGCTTCTTCGATCCCTCGATGATCTTATCCATGTCAGTCGTCGGGATCTGCTGCGCGTATGGCGCTGGCTGCCTCAGCAGCTTTGACTGCCTGTCGAAGTTCTCCCGTGTTCCCCAGCCCATTCCTACGCTCCCTTGCTACCTTGATGCCATGACACACAGTCGTGTGGTCACGCTTAAAAAACCGCCCGATTTCCGGCAGGCTCATGCCTTCCTCGCGGAATTCCAGAAACAAATCCTGCCGCAGAACGCATGTCTTGGCGTATCGGTTCGATGTCGGAGTCATCAGCTCCTCGAACGTCAAGCCCGCATCGGCGCAAGCCTCACGCACACGCAGAACCCTGCGCTCGTGTGGTGTCATCATCGAAAGCAGTCGGACGCGCTCGTGATCCGCGCCTATTTCACGCGCACGATCAAGCGCTGCGACCAGATTGCCAGCCGATACATATAACTCGCCGTTAAAGTCGCGGGCTTCGACCAGATCACTCATAGCGCCATACCCGAACGCCGCCATCGACAGCACGGGCAATGAACTTCTTCCCGCTGCGCCGGCCTGCATGGGATGCAGTGCTGCTCATCGAGCGCAACAGCGCGCCCTCGACAAAGAAGCTCTGGCCCACTTCCAGATCGGCCCAAGGATACTTCGCGCGCCGCACAGTCGCACTTCGCGCTGCCGGGATTGCGTGACCATCTTCAATCTTAAACATAATATAACCTCCGGTGATTTATCTTACTTATTCAACAACACTATTCAACTCATAAATTACGGCGTCTGCGTTCCTGCTTCAGCAGCATGTCAGCTTCAGTGATTGATATGCCGAACGCCTCAACAATCTGGTGCGGGCGCTTGCCAAGCAGCGTTGTATCAGGCCAATCACGAATGATATTCCGTGCCAAATCAACGCCTTCCGTGTTCTTCTTCAGTCCCATAATCCTACTGGCCATTCCTGTTTTGGTAAAAAGATAGCGCGCGACATGGTTCCCTTGAAGCGAATCGCATTCACGCTCTTCTTCGCATACGGATGGCGCAGCAAAACGCCAGACCAACCTTCATAATACGCGGATGTCTGCATGATCCGGTTCATCGCCTGACTGCTCTGGCCAATCCATACGCCAGTCACGTCACCATGTTCCTTCTCAATCTTAATCCCGTTACGGGAAAGCGTGTCCTCTGCGATCTTCAGCCGCACTTCAGCGGTTTCATCGCGCAGGAAACAGATCACCAGCAGCTCGCCAATCGTCCGCTCCTGCACGCCGTGGTTCGTCTCAACGCGCAGCGGGAACTGCACAATGTGATCCAGCAGCACGCGATCTTCGCGCTCCGTCTTCACCTGCAGGAACTCTTCCAGATTAACAGTGCCCAGATATTTCTCGCACTGCTTCATGTCCAAACGCTTCGCGCTGTAGAGGCTGTGGCAACCTGCCATCAACGTCCCCAGCTGGTCGCCGATACGCCGGTTCGCCAGCACTGTGGCAATCGTTTCCTTGAACACCTCGATGTTGTGGCGCAGCGTGAACAGATTGCGCAGCTGCCGGGCCAGCAATCGCTGTGGCATATCCGCAGGAATCTCCGAAGCAAGGCTCAGGAAGTCCTTGAATTCCTGTTCTTTTTTCTTGCGCTCGTCGTGGGTGTAACTGTCCAGCGGCTTGATCGTCAGCACTGCCGTGCGCGTCAGGTCAGCGGCTTCCTTCAGCCCCACCCCAATCGACGACATCAGAAACGCAGACCGCATCGTGAACGCCCGCGCGCTGTGGTTTGCCGTGCCTTTCAGAATGCGCCCACGCCCTTCGCTCGATGCCTGCCGCATCAGGTCAAGCACCGCCTTGCGCCGCGCCTCGGCATTCACCTTGTTCTTATCGTCGCTCTCGGACTCGTCGAACACCACAGGCATGGCGTCATTCTGCACCACCTGCCGAATGCCAGCCTCAGTCGTCGCGCCCAACGGATAGATCGCCAGATCGCCCAGACACGCGCCGGCAATCTCGTTCACCACTGTGGATTTACCCGACCCTTGGTTCCCCGTGACCCACGCATGGGTGCGCCACTGCAAACCGCCACAGACCACAGCCGTTGCAATCCAGCCTGCCAGCAGATCGCCATAGATCGGCGCATCCCAACGCACCCGGTTGCACAGCTCACGGATCATGCGCCCGTCATCATCGGTGGCCAGCGCGCTATAGTCCTGCACGTCCAAGATCAGGTCAGGGCTGCGCTCATAAATCCAGCGGCTCTTCAGCCGCACGAACGGAACCTGCTTGGTTTCCTGTCCCTCACGGCTCACCACCAGCTTGCCGCCAGTGTTCATGATCGCGCGGTCAACGCCATCCTCTGCCTTGTCAATCCAGATGCCGCGCCCACGCAGACGCTTCGCGTCATACACGCCAACCTCGTGGCACTTCTCCATGATCTGCGAGCCAGCCAGAATCCAGTCGATCCCCTTGCCATCCGTCTTGCCCTGCCGCAGTCCCCAGTGATTCGGGTCAGGATAGATATTGATGCACCCACGCTGGCTCATCAGCACGCCCGGATCGAATACGTCCACCTGCTCACGGCGCTGCGTCATAATCATATA
>Ga0315909_10003626_pt1 | contig 18711 bp, 18 predicted proteins | sample LakEriMetagenome_11_FD_203527 | JGI IMG/M metagenome (GOLD analysis project Ga0315909, IMG submission 203527) | Freshwater fungal communities from buoy surface, Lake Erie, Ohio, United States - Buoy 2 MA125 | ecosystem: Environmental > Aquatic > Freshwater > Lake | place: USA: Lake Erie, Ohio... | reverse complement strand
CTCATTCTGCAGCTTGGCTCTACTGTAGGCGTCCGTAGCTCCTACCGGCATACCGACCTTGCAGGGCTCTTCCCGTTCGTCGCCATATACAGCCCCAGAGGAGGCGTAAATAATGCGCTGATTCGCGCGATTCGCTAAATTGGCCACCAACTTCGCCGCATCTTGGACATAGCGCTCGCTGTATTTATTCACCAAGCCACGATCCGGTTCTTCCGCCAGATGAATGAGGAGGTCCCCCTCTGGACTTTGTCGATAATCTGCGACTTGGACAAAGCCAGGACGCCCATGCCTTGAAACTGGGATAACCCTCTTCCCCGCGAACCCTGGATGTTTAACGAGATGGCGCCCCAAAAAACCGGCAGCGCCGGTAATGACGATCGTCATCATAATAATGACTCAGGCAACATCGTTTTGTTCCAAGTGCATATCCATCGGCAAATCCCGAGTCGCGACCTTGCCCAAAAGATTTTCATAATGTTCCGCTGGAATTGCCCCTATCCCCGGACGCTTGACCCAGATATTGTCTTTGGTGAATCGTTCGCCGGCCCGCACCGGTGCAATCGTAACAACCGTCGCAAACGCGAATTTCATTGTTATTTCTTCTTCTTTGGCCGGACCCTTCGTTCCACCGATTTCCGAATGGAGTATTCGACTATTTTCGATTAATTCACGACACGCCTGACCATCCATGGAGCAAACGATGTCAGGCCCCTGTCGGCCCATGTGATCCGTAAAATGCCGCTCAAGAATGCTTGCTCCAAGCGCCACAGCCCCAAGACAAGCAAGATTGTTCGTAGTGTGGTCGGACAGGCCAACTACCGCGTTTGGGAAAGCATTGGCAAGTTCGACCATGGCACCAAGTCGAACCAGGTGAGGTGGCGTCGGATAAAGGTTGGTAGTGTGTAACAATGCATAAGGCACACCAAAGGTTTCAAAAATATCGACGGCCTTGGCAACGCTATCCAACGTATTCATGCCAGTACTAAGGATAATTGGCTTCCCAAAACCCGCCACATGCTTGAGTAACGGATAATTATTACACTCACCCGAGCCGATTTTGTACCCCACGACCCCCATTCGTTCCAAGCGATCAGCTGCCGCACGGGAAAACGGGGTACTCAGGAAAATCATTCCCTTCGATTCGACATATGCCTTAAGGGCTTGCTCGTCTTCTTCGGACAGGGCACAGCGTGCCATAATTTCATAAATAGACTCCTTTGCATTGCCAGGAATGACATCGCGCGCCGCACTGCTCATTTCATCGCCGATTACGTGAGTCTGATGCTTCAAAACCTCGACGCCGGCATTTTTTGCGGCATCCACCATTTCAAATGCGATTTCCAAGCTGCCTTCGTGGTTAATACCCAGTTCAGCGACCACTAAAGGCGGGTGGCATGGACCAATCATCCTGCCGCCAAGATCGATTTCAGGCATCGTCGACTCCTCCATTGAAGCTGCAATGCGGCGATACAGTAACTTTCCCCATACTTTTACCCTGTATCACACGTTGTAGATGTTAGATTTAAAGGTAACCAAGTTGGCTGGCTGCACAAACCATTCAGCCGTTTCGGCCAAGCCTCGCTTGAAGCCCTCGCGCCCGCCATATGCCGGGTGCCAGCCGAACAGTTCACGAGCCTTGGTGTTATCGGCCCACAGACGCTCGACTTCGGACTTTTCCGGGCGCAAACGCATCTCGTCGGTGACAATCTCAATCTCGGCATCCATTACTTCGGCAATCAACTGGACCGTCTCACCCACTGAGATTTCGTAATTACTACCCAGATTGACCACTTGGCCCAAGCCAGTGTCGGCATTTAAGGCAGCGATGAAGCCCGAGACCGTATCCTTCACGTAATTGAAATCGCGAGTTGGCGACACAGCTCCAAGCTTGATGCGACGCTGACCGTTAGCAATTTGCGTAATGATGGTCGGTATCACGGCGCGCGCTGACTGACGGGGTCCATAGGTATTGAAAGGTCGCACAGTCAGTACCGGTAGGTCAAACGAGGTGTAGAAGGAATACGCCAGTTGATCAGCACCGATCTTGCTCGCTGAGTACGGCGACTGGCCTTGAAGCGGATGCGCCTCTGTAATCGGGACGAATTGGGCAGTACCATACACCTCGCTGGTTGAGGTATGAATCACCCGCCTGACACCATGCTCACGCGCCGCCTGCAGCACATTCAAGGTTCCCTTGATGTTGGTATCGACATAAGTGTCGGGCGAGTGATACGAATATGGAATGGCAATCAACGCCGCAAGGTGCAACACAGCGTCACAACCCAGCACTGCCTGCTTGACGCCAAAAGGATCGCGTATGTCACCACTGAATACTTCGAACTGCCCCTTAACGTCGGCCGCACAGTGATCTAACCAGCCCCAAGAGCCAAACGAGTTGTACAACACGAAGGCACGAACTTGGTTGCCCGCGCGCACCAGAGCCTCTACAAGATGAGAGCCGATAAAGCCATCTGCGCCTGTTACAAGAATTTTCATACATCACCCCTCTGATGGACACCACTTGATTCAGAGCGAATGTATTGAAAAATATCAACATTTGTGAGGCTCATTGCGAATAACCAATTATTTCTGAATAAGTACCAACTCTTTTAACGTGACCATCTGACAACTCAACGATCTGTGTACAGTTCTTGAGAGTAGAGACCCGATGGGCAACAATCAATATTGTCCGATCGTCACCAAGTCGTTCAATTGACTCCATAACAGCCAGCTCTGTTTCATAATCTAACGCACTAGTCGCTTCATCAAAAACTATTACATCAGCATTCTTGTACAACGCTCGTGCTATGCCGATACGTTGCCGCTGCCCCCCCGAAAGCCTGACTCCCCGCTCCCCAACTACCGTTTCATACTTCCCGTCCCAAGACTCAATGGTTGCCGCTATTTGCGCCTGTTCTGCTGCCTGCCGGACGCGCCCGTGGTCAATATGACTAGGGAGAATGCCGAAAGCGATGTTTTCGGCAACAGTCGCGTCTGTCAAGAAAATTGACTGAGGCACATGAGCAATATGCAGTTGCCAGCCACGCTGATTTTTCTTATCGATGACTTGATCGTCGACCTTCATTGTCCCATCCGAAGGCTCTAACAGTCCCATGACAATATCGATTAGGGTACTTTTCCCGCTTCCTGTTGACCCGATAAAGCCTATCCGACCTCCTTTGGGTATCTGAATGCTCACCCCTTGCAGAACCCAAGGCAAATCGGCGGCATAACGAAAAAACAATTTATCAAGCACAATGCTTTTCTTGAACGGCACTGAGGCTGGGGCAGCGATACATTCAGGCAACGGCTGATCCAACAGCACCAACGCGTCCGATAACACCGATTGCCCAGCTCGCATTGATGTCCATCCTGAGTAGGCCTGCTGAAGCGCGGGCAACAAGCGCTGAGCCCCGAGTGCCAACGCCCCAAGTACAGGAATCACACCAACCATCTCTGCAGACGTTCCAGAAAAGGAAAAGGCAAGCCCTGCTATCAACACCATTGCTAAAGTTTCAACTCCATAACGCGGACTAATGCTGATGATCTGAATATTGGCTTGCGCACGACGCAAAGGGAGATCCGCCTTACGATAGACATTACAGTAAGCCTCTTGGGTACCATCTATCAAGACATCGCGTATCCCCCCAAAACCCTCCTGAAGAGCTTTCATCACATGATCAGATTCGCGACTAATTTGTTTGCCAAATTTCTTTAAATGTTTTTTGGTAAGCAAGATCACAAATACATAAATTACCCCAAATCCACCGATAGCACTTAATGCTACATTTGGCTCAATTGCAATTAGTACAGTCAGAATGGCTAACATGATCAGTGCTGAATTAACGAGGGTCAGCGCTGGCATAATCGTATAGCCGACAATTACATTTGCCTTATTCGAAATCCCTGAAATCACCTCGCTACTATTGCGGGCGATGTGAACCGCATAAGGCTGATATAGCGTTCTGCGATATATACCAATGCTTATATCAGCACCAATTGAATAGCTCAAACGGTTTTGCACCCATAAAAGGGCGAGACGCGCTAGTCCAGAAATCAACGCCGCGAGGATAAACATGACTGACAGCGGCAGAATCAATTGCCCTGAGTTCTTGATACCCAATACCGCAATTAGCGGTTGAGCGAAGTGATGAGCGAATATTTTTTCTGGCGCAGTAAGCGCCGCCAAAAAGGGCAAAACTGCACCGATACTCGCAACCTCAGCGACTGAGGCAAAAGCCATTAAAACAACCAACACTCCTAACTGGTAGCGGCGTCTTGTTGATATATGCCCCCACAACCGGAAAAGAAGAGCCCCCATAGAGTTTTTCTTAGCACTAATCAAAGCTTAAATTTTCGTTTCAAGAGCCACGAAATAGTTCTCGAGCGATCCGCCAATTGACGAAGGCAAGGCTAAAGAAGATGAAGATATTGCTCTTCCTTTTGCTAAAGTTATGCATCTTGACCAAGCCTTTTTCAACCAGAGCCTGGAAGCAGAAATTGATCGTGCCAAGCCCCACACCCAGATACTTGGCCAACGCGCGCTGACTGACCTGAGGTGTCTGATGCAAACGGCGCAGGACTTCAAACTGGATTTCCTCTTGGAAACCAGCCAATTTCTGAAGTGGGGATATGAGGCTCAAAGTGATTTTGGCACGCTACCGCCATGCCGTTTCACGATCAGCAAGCGCGGTCAGCGGGATTTAGCAGGAGTCCGGAACAATAAAGTGCAACAAAAGGTACGGCCGAAAGTTCGACGGACGAACATGATTGTGCCACACCGTCATGACTTTGAGAAAGGTTTTTTGCCAAACAGGCAATACGAGGCAGGTTTGTCAGCTCGCTTTACGCAAACCGGCCGGTGCGACACGCACGGCCACGGGCTTGCTCAGGATTTCGATCAGCACCATGACCCGGCGCTCGCCGTCGGCCATTTGGTAGATGCCTTCGATGCCGGCAAACGGCGCCTCCGTCAGACGCACGCGCTCGCCCGGCTTGAACAAGCGCTCAGGCTCGGTCTGCACTGACGCTTCCTGTGTTCGCAACAGTTCGATCAGACCATCATCGACCCGCGCCGGTTCGATCCCAAAGCTGACCAGACGGCTGACGCCCTTGGTCGAGCGAATCGGAGCCCAGCTCTTGGCCGAATCTCCCTGGCCCAAGCGAATGAACAGATAACGCGGAAACAGCGGCTCATCCGCAACGGTTAGCAGTCCTTGGCGGAGCTTCTCAGCGGGACGCGTCGGGAGATAGCACTGATAACCCTGCCGATCGAGGTTGTCGAGGGCGCACTTTTCCTGTCTGGGCTTGGTATGTACGAGATACCAGTGCATCGCCACCTCCGAAGGTTATCTTTATTGCCAGCATTTTACCCCTCGGTATTGCGGCGCGGCAATGATATTCTCGTGGCTCATTTGGTTTGGGTTTTCTATTCAGTGGTGGTGTTGTCTCCTGACACTGGGGTTTCGTTTTCAATTTTGGAATCGGAGTGGATGTGTTCTGGGGCGGATTGGTCGTCGCTGTCGGGATCCTCTTCGAATTCGCCATCAGCCTCAAGTTGCTGCTGCACGGCTTCTTCCATGCTGACGGTGTTCACCACCAGTTCGAAATGCTCGAGGATTTCGGGCTCGTGCCGTGTGATGTAACTTTTGACAGCATCGTTGCCGAGCAGTTTGGTCAAGTAGCCTTTGGCCACCACTAGGTTGAGTAGGTCTGAACCGTAGTTTTCTTCGGCATCCTTGTACTGGGTCTGGACCTGGCTCATTTCCTTTTCGAGTTTGACGATCTGCTCGATGGGGGCCAGTTGCCGGTCGCGCTCGGTGGGCTTGAAGTCGGTGCGCTGCTCCGGCGGAGTGGCTTTGAGCAAGGCATCGGCATGGGCCACGGTGATGGTGTTGCTCGCCACCATCAGTTCAACCGCCTCCACCTGCCGGGCGGCTTTCATGTTGCGCAGTACCCGGGTCACATCCGGGGTGAACTGCTTGTCCTGCAAGCGGGCAATGGCGTCAGGGCAAATGCCTTCCAGCAGGCTGATGCGCCGATTGATGGAACTCAGGTTCACGCCAAAGGCACGAGCCAGGCGTTCCTTGCTCACCCCTCGGTCGATGGCGCGGCGGATCATGTAATGTTCCTGGATGGTCGAGAGCCGGTTGATCCGGTGGTTGTAGGTGTAGGTCTCATCGTCCTTGGCCAGCAGACAGGGAGCTTCATGCACGCCGAGGTCCTTCAGTGCCAGGACACGCAGATGACCATCGAGCAGGATGAATTCCGACTTGGCTGGGTCATGCTGAATCACCGACAGGGGCTCGATAAGACCGATTTCGTGGATAGAAGAGACGATCTGCTTGTATTTGCGGGTGCTCATAACTCCGTCCGGGATGCGCTTGCTGGGCATCAGGGTATCGAGCGGTATTTGATAAGTCTCAAGATCGAAACCGAGCAAGGTGTTCAATGGCGCCTTGGGCAAATCGGGTCCATTCTCCGAATCAGAATGGTGGATGCCGGGGTACATCGGCGTGATCTTGGCTTGCGCGTTGCTGGCGGGATTCATGCGGTGGCTCCATTGAAGTTGTCGATACGCTCGGCGAGGTACTTGGGCAGGGTGCCCAGCCCCTCGGCGCGAAGCAGGTTGACGAAATGCTCGTCGCCGAAGAGTTTTTTCAGGCCCTGGACGACCAGCAGCAGGCGCTGGTGCGCATGCTCAGCTTTTAAGACCATCTTGCGTTGCCGCTCCACTTCACGCTGGTAGGTCCGCACCAGGCTGTAGCTGGAGGTGGGCGGCTTGATCTGGCCGGGGTTCGGCGAGCCGGGGCCGTGTTCCTGTCGCTTTTCGACGAGGCGCTTTGTCTCGATGATCTGGCGGCGGTTGAGTTGGCCGTTTTCGTAGGCTTCCTGGAGCATCTCGCCCAAGTTTTCATCATCGTCCTTGGCACGGGCAATCTCCAGGGCGGTGGTGAGCGGAATCGCGCCACGCTGCACGCCTTCGATCAGACGCTCTTCCCCCTGGTCGAGCAGGAAGACGATGTCCTTGACGTACTTGGGCGAGAGGCCGGTTTTGTGGATGATGGCGTCGGCGTCGTAGCCGCGCTTTCTGAGAATTTCGATGTCGGCCAGGATTTCCAGCGGTCGGTGGCCACGCCGGGCGATGTTCTCCGCCAGGCTCATGATGAAGGCGTCTTCATCGCTGACATCAACCACCAGGGCGGGGATGTGGGTTTCGCCCAGGATGCGGAAAGCATTCAGGCGTCCCTCGCCGCAGACCAGCAGGTACTTTGGATTTCCTTCGTCACCGGGACGTTCGGTGACGGTAATGGGCTTCTTCAAGCCGATCGATTTGATGTTCTCGACGATCTCCTCGAAGATTTTCATATTGCGTTCGCGGGAGTTGAGAATCTCTACCCGAGCGATCGGGATCAGGGTGACGGTTTCAGGGGTGTCGGTCAGCATGGGGAGCTCCTGTCGGTGTGTGGTTGAGGCTGGCGTGGTGTCATGGCGAGGGTCCTTTCTGGGTGGGTCGTGGTAAATAGGATCAGATACGTCGTTGCAGGCGTTCGCGCTCGGACATGCCGTAGAAGAAGTTCAGGTCGTCAAAGCGGAAGCATTCGATCTCGGCGCTGTTGCGCGCCGTCACCTGCAATTCCTGGTTGGGCAGGTCCAGGCGTGGCAGCAGGTAGTAATCGAGCTCAGCGGCATTGCCGGGATCAAGCCGCACAGCCACCGTGATGTCCGGGTGGTAGCGGCTGGGGTCAAACCGGATGCGCCAGCGCTGCAGGCCATTGGGCAGTTGCTGGCAACGGGCCAGAACGAGGCTGATGACCAATTCCTGGTTCAGGTGCAGCAGATCGGTTTGCGGGTCGCGCCAGATTTCGCCACCGAGTTCGGCAATGGTGTGCTGAGTGCGTTCGACGATTTCCGGATGCAACTGGCGCAAACGACGGTTGATTTCGAGAAATTCCAGATCCCGCCCAGGGCGAAAGCCCACCAGTTCATAGGCTTTGCTCAAGCTGCCAAAGCGCTGGATGTAAGTAGCCGCACTCGGCAGTGCCGGGGCTTCATTGATGATCAGGCCCGAGAGAGTGCCGCGCTCCTGGTACAACACGCGCAGGTGTTCAAGCAACTCCTCATCTGAGAACCGGCGACTGCGCTCGGCCAGGATTTCCTGCGCGGCCATGAAGGTATCCAGCGGCACGATCCCCTCGAACGCCCCTTGCTTGCGGATCCACATCTGCGGCGGGTTGTCCACGTGCTTTTTCTTGAGCTTGAATGAGTGGCGGTTGTAGACGTTGTTGCCGATGTACTTCTCGTTGGTCAGCACCTGACGCACCGTGCTGTAGGTCCAGGGGCAATCACGATCGGTGTAGACGGGAATGTCGTTGAGTCGCTGGGCGATTTCAGACAGCGGCAGATCGTCATCTACGAGCCAGCGGTAGATCTGGTGGACGGTGGTCACTTCGGACTCGGGCCCCGGTACCAGGATCACCCGGTCGGTCTGCAGGCTTTTGTGCTCGCCGGGTTTCAGGGTGGTCTTGATGGCGCCGGTCTGGTCGACCAGCACCCGGCGCAGACCAAAGCCAGCCGGGCCACCCTGGCGGAAACCCAGTTCGATCAGGCGGCACTGACCGGCAAAGACCTTGGCGGAGAGTTCACGGCTGTACTCCCCGGCCATGGCGCGCTTGACGCCTTTGACGATAGTCGAGACCGGGGAACCGTCGTTTTCGAACTGCTCGGCGACGTAGGCGACGTGGATGTTCTTGCGTTTGCAGATGTACTCGTAATAGGCCGATTCGTCGGCATCTTGAAACCGGCCCCAGCGACTGACGTCGTAGACCAAGATCAGATTGAAATCGGTGTTGCCGGATTCGACATCGGCAATCAGTCGTTGCAGGGAGGCGCGACCACCGATCGACAAGCCGCTTTTGCCATCGTCGGCATAGGTGCGCACGATCTCGATGCCGCGCTTATCGGCGTACTCGCGAATCTTGTCGGCCTGATTGAGCGTCGAGTACTGCTGATGCTCAGTGGACATGCGCACATACTGCGCGGCGCGGAAGGTTTTGGTGTTGGGTTGGTCGTCAGAGGTGGTGTCAGTCAATGCCATGATCGGTCAGTCGTTTTGTTGTGTCGGTCCATGTTGGCTTCGAAGGCCAAGCCGTATCAAGGTCATGCGGCCCAAACCGTCGAGATAAAGTGACGATGGCAAGCGGTGTGTGGTCATGCATCACCCCACCTTGCGCAGACTGGCTGCGTCGATATTCATGGCCACGGGTTTGCTCAAGAGGTCCAGCAGCACCATGGCGCGGCCCTCGGCATCGTTCATCTGGTAGATCGCCTCCAGCCCGGCAAATGCCCCTTCGGTGATGCACACACTGTCGCCAGCAGTGAACAACACGTCGGGATCGGCCTGTTGTGTGGTCTCGCGTTCTCGCAGCGTGGCAATCAGGGCCGCATCGACCCGCGCGGGTCGGCTGCCGAAACGCACCACTTCACTCACCCCGATCGTCGACCGTATCGGCGCCCAGCTCTGGCCGTTGCCCGAGGTGTCCAGCCGCACGAACAGATAGCGCGCGAACATGGGCTCCTGCACGACCGTAGGTTTGCGGCGGACGAGTTTTTCGGTGGCGAACAGGGGGAGGTAGGACTCGAAGCCTTGGCGTGCGAGATTGGTCAGCGCCAACGCTTCCTGCCGAGGCTTGCTGCGCACGAGGAACCAGGCCATGGAGGTGGGCGGGATGTGAACGGCCGGTGCAGGTGGATCGAGTGGGGGTGGGTCGGCTGCTGCGGTATCGGTCGCTGGCATCCGCTTGGGCGGAGCGGACGGCGGCACGGGCTTCGGTTTCGGGCTGGGAGTGGAGACAGGCCATCCATCGGCCGGTGACGGCGAGCGCAACAACTGCGCCATGGCCCGGATCAGCGGCAGCGGTCGTTCGGCCGCCAGCGTCTTTTCCACCAGGGCCAACATCTCGCGGCGCTCGTAGGCCTGGATGTCTTCGAGCTGGTAGCCGACCTGCAGGCCGGTCTGGGTGATGGCCAGACCCTCGTCGGCATCGCGCAGCTTGTAGAGCGCCTGTACCGGCAGGCCCAGACGCTCGGCCGCTTGCGGTGAGGTCATCAGGCGCACAGCCATGGTGAGGGGGGCAAGGTGAACATGCCTCCATGAAGGCGCTGTTCGCGAACAAAGCCAAGGCCAGCTTGCCGATGATTTGCAGATTTCTGGCACACAAACGACAAAAGACCCCGCCTTCACCCGCTGTCCAAGAAGGGAAGCAGATGAAGACGGGGTCTATGGATGGCGTTTGCTGCAGTCGCTGGGATTTATCGCGGCACGCCGCGCCACTTGTCGAAACTGCGTGCGCCGGTATAGCCGAGGTAGCCGGCACCGAAGAGCCACCACAGGCTTTCTGGCACGGCATTGAGCAGCTTGGACAGATTCTCGGCGGCCTGAAATACCTCTGCGGGCCACCAGATGCCGATGATGCTGCCGATCACCGACAGCAAGATCACACCATAGATCACATACAGGAAAGTTGGACGTGCCCGGCTGGTCCACGGATCAGCCGAATTGGCTTCCGCCAGAATAGCCGACAGGCTCACCTGTATTTCCTGCAAGGCCTGCTGACCTTCGGCTTGGAACAGGGCGAGCTTGGCCTGCTCGCGCTGGGCCGGATCGGGAATCAGTCGGTCGATGAGTTTGGCTCCCGCTTCGAAGATTCCGGGAGCCAGTGTGGTCAGGATCGAAGTCATTGGCCACCTCCCATCACTTTGAGCTTGATGGCCGCGCCCAGCACGATCACTGTCAGTAGTCCCGTAGTAATCACCTTCACCAGCGTTTGCCACGCGGTGTGGCGCGCCTCGCGCCAGGCTTCGAGCAAGTCGCGCAGCTCGCGGATGTCGCGCGCAGCATGACCGTTTTCCAGGCCGAGGTGGGCCAGGCAACGCTCGGCACCGCGCTCGGCAGCTCGGGTGAGCAAATCATCCAGATCTTCGGCTCGCAGGCTCAACACAGGCTCGGCAGGCAATTCAGGAGAATAGGATTGAAGTTCTTCAGACATAAGGGGGCTCCTCAAACACAAACACCCGCGCTGGCAAGCCAGGCGGGTGAACAAGAACCAGGGCAACAGGAAACCGATCGGTCTGCGACGATCAGGCGCTGGCAACAAGATCAGCGCTGTGCACGGCCGGGTGCTCGGCCACGCAGGTGATTTCCACCTGCTCGCCGCGCGGGCGCACTGCAATCACTCGGGCCAGCAGGCTCCACTGCTCGGCGAGGCCAAACGCGAAATGGGTGCGCTCGGCCGACAGGCCGGTTTCAATGGAGATATCAGGCAGATCGGCAAAGATCACCTGCTGCACATCGCTACCCGGCCTAACGGCATGCGGGCCACTGACCCCGCCATCGCGACGGCGCAAGGCCATCACATGCGGCAGCCCTTCCGTGAAATGAACCGACTCGGACAGCGTGGCGGTGTGGGTGTCTGCTTCCCAGGCGACGATCTCACCACCCATGCCCCAACTGGGCATGTCATGGGCAATCGCGATCAGGTCGCCGTAGGTGGGGATCAGCCCTTCCAGTTCGGTGCGCAAGGTGATGATGCGTCGCCGGTAGCGGTTGGCTGCCGCCAGGTACAGCCCTTCACGCACCGCATGGGCTTCGGTCGTGCAACCGAAGAGACGCAGCTTGGCCGGATTGGTGCTGCTGGAGCCTGGCAGGCTCACGGTCACTTCATCCGGTTTCCAGGTGCGACTGCTGAAAAATTCCACTGTCACCGCATCCGCCGTTTCCTCGCCGGGCATCACGTACTGGATCTTGAGACTGTTCTTGACGATGTTGCGCGGGCTGAAGAGTGCGACCGGTAGTTGCCGGGCTTCATCGCGCACCAGGCGCACAATGCCCCCTTGGAGAAACGGCACGGCCCGGCCACAGCGTGCCACCCGGGTCAGCGCCTCCCAGACGGTCACCTGCTGGTCAAACACGCCATCGAACCGATCGCCACGGCTGGTCCAGACTCGATCGAGTTGCGCCAAGGCGGCCAGATCGATCCGGGCATCCGGCAGCTTTGCACCATAGCTGGCGCGCAGGATGTCGGCGAAGGCCCAGGCGATTGATCGGGTCGGAACCGGTGCAGACCAGCCTGATTCGGAAGACCAGACCGACAGCTTGCGCGTGACGATGCAGTTGATCAGGCGGCTCGAGCGCTGTGACAGGTTGTCGGTGGCACGCATGCGTATGGCGAGCAGCGTCACGTTGTCGGGGAAGGTGACGCCACCGGCCAGATAGCCTCGAGCCTCCCCCCAGCGCACTTCGTGCCCGGCACGTGAGTTGGTGTCCTTGCCATCTAGGCGCGTGGCGCGCACTTCATAGCGCCCTGCGGCAACTGGGTATTTGTAGGACAGGCGCTGCGGCGTGGTGGTCGCGGCCGTCAGGCTTTCACTGCCCAGGGTGAACCAATCGCCCAGCGCGTCACCCTCGGCATCGATGGCGCGGGCTTCGACTCGCCAGCTGGCACTGCGGCTGTCCAATCCACCAGCGTCGTTGGCGTAGTACAGCCCACGTGGCAGCAGGATGTCGATGCCGATGTGCGTCACCTCGCTGTCGGCCGGGTTGATGGCAAATCCCCCAGTCCAGGTACCAGCCAGCAGTTCCTGTCCGGCCACCTCAGGGGCGGTGACCACATCTGGGTTGAACAGCGTGACCGGACTGCCCGGCGGGACGATCTGGTAGGTGACCTCCTCGAACGAGGCAATGGGCGTGTCTTCGATGCGCATCTGCTCGATGTCGTATTCGCCCAGACCAATGCAATGCAACTGGTGCAGGTACTGCTCGTTGCCTTGGTATTCGCCATAGGGCGTGGCGGCCAGGTCCGGATAGACCAGATGGCGACCGTAGATGACCGGGATGGGTTGGGCCAGCCGCGCATAGTTGCCCTGGCCTTGCAGGCTGTAGGTGGGTGACGGTTGCGCCAGGTTACCCCCACCGGCAGCAAAGGACGGCATGTTGGGCGTGGGTAGTGGCACCAGCGCACTGACCAAGGCGGAACCCGCCGTCATGATGATGGCCGAACCGATGGCCGTGGCCAGGTTGCCGCTGAAACCTAGGCTGGCACCCAAGGGGCCGCCATAGACGGTCGCCACCACCATCACCGCGATCATCAGGACGGTACGCAACGGGTTTTTGCCGCCGCTTCCTCCACCTCCGCCACCCTGCGGCAGGGTGATGAAGAGCACCACTCCATCGATGGGCGTGACCGCCCAGTCGGCACGCAGCACCGGCGTGCCGTTCTTGATGCAGACGGTCGGTTGATCGAACTCGGCAATGCCATGGGTGCCGAGCCATTGGCGGATGGTCTGGCTCGGGTGGGCCACCATCACGTCGCGCTGGCTGGGCTGGAAGGGGTTTCGCAACAGGACAACAGCGCTTTGCTCAGCGTGAATCACTTGCTCTCCACAAATCTGTAATAGCCCTCCACCCGCCAGCCGTGCAGCAGGAGTTCGGGCAGATTTTGGAAGACGACGCCCGCGTCCTTGACCGCGTGCAGCACGCCACCGCCATCGACGGTGAGCCAAACGCCGACATGCACCGGGTGGCGGGATTGACGCAGCAGCACGGCATCGCCCTCTGCGGGTTGCACTACCAGGGACCAACGTTCCCGCTCCGGGTGATCTCGGAAGGTGGTCATCACGGTCCGCAGGTCGTTGGCGTCGACCGGGATTTCCGGCAAATCGCGGCCAAAGTGCGCGTGCTGGATGGCGAGGAACAGCCCCCAACAGTCAAACGCATCCGGGCCACGCGCACCGGCGTGCCAGGGCCGACCGATGTATTGGGCTGCCCAGTGGGCGGACGAACTCGTGTTGATCCCTATATGATTTGACATAGAATCACTATTTCACTAATATCGACGCATGCAGACCAACTTCAAACGACCCTTTGCCCAGTACGTCAAGAAGGCGCACAAGCCTTTGCGACTGGCCATCGAAGACGAGGTGGAGGTGGTGTGCGAGGCGCCGGAGATTGGCGAACTCAAGGTGGGCGACCTGGCCGGGATTCGGGTTCACAAGTTCCGGTTCAGCCGCCAGGAGTACCTGATGGCCTACCGGCCGCCGGCCAAAAACGCGCCCGTGGAGTTTTTGATCATCGATTTCTACCAAGTCGGCGTTCACGAGAACTTCTACGACGAACTGAAACAGTATTTGCGACACGAGAAGCCAACGGGAGAAACACCATGAACCACGCGCTCACTGCCGAGGACCTCTACACCGAGATGAAGCGGATGCCGACCACCGAGCGGGTTAGGTTTTTTTCACTGTTGGCCAGCAACGCGTTTCGGGAAGACGATTTCACGCATGAGCAGGTGTTTGGCGAAACCCATCAGGAACCGTTTTCTGCATGGGAAGCCGCCGAGTACCTGGAGATTTCCGTTCCGACGCTGCGCCGCTATGTGCAATCAGGCAAGCTCGTGCCCAGCCACATCGTGGGGCGCAACCAGATGTTCTCGGCCCAGACGCTGCGGGCCTTCAAACGCAGTCGGGGCACGCGCGGTTAAACACGATAAGCACGTCGTTCTGCGCCCGTTATCGGGTCAGCCCCGGAAACGTTTTGGCGGTGTAGCTGATGCCCGGAAATGCTTTATTGCCCACATCGAGCATGCGCGCGCGCCCTGTCACCCGGAAGATGTCGGCTTCCACCTCAGTCAGGACCAGGTGAATCGGCGGGTCCATTTGCGGACCCTCCAGATCGGTCGAGAGATAGGGCCGATAGGTCACTTCGATCACCGATTGCGACTCAGCCGCTGCATCCAGATGACGCACGATTTCGCGCGAGACGTTGTCCAACGTGACCGTGATTTCCGGCACCGGCATCGTGTCGACCGGCGGCAGATCCAGCTCAAACCCCATGGCGACGAACTGCACGCGCTCACCGGCTTGCAGCGGCGCTTGGGATTCCAGCCGCGCCCACAGGTCGCCGGTGTCGCGCACCACGCGAATGGCAACAGGCAGTCCAGCGTTATCCACAAACGCCGGATGGCGCAATTCCAGCGTGTGCAGGATGATCTGCTCGGACGGAGCGCTGGCGTAGGCCTCCTTGATCGCTTCTGACAATGCAGTGTTCGGCATTGGACACCATCACTTACAGGATCACCGGGTAAGGGACGTAGCTGGTTTCGCTATCGTCCTCGGGCAATTGCGCCTCGCCTGCATAGCCGCTGGCCAGCACCTGACCGTCGTCGAGCAGAAACACCAGGCCCTGCTCGGAGCTCAAGCCGTAGGACGAGATATCCACCACCCGGCGCTGGGCGATGCGCACCAGCTCCACGCTGCTTCGGTTGGTGGCGTCGCCCAGGCCCAGCGCGCCGTTGCCGTTGTAGCCCCACGCATAGACAGTGCCGTTTTCCAGTAAGGTCGCGCCATAGTTGTATGAGCCTGTGCCACCGTGCACGGCCTTGACCACCGTATTGCCCACTGGGACTTGCACGAAGTTGCCGCTGTTACTGCCGTTGGCATTGCCCCAGTAGGCACCCGCACCGCAGGCCCACAGGGTTTTGTCGGTTTTCTTGAGGTAAGTGAGCGGGTAGTCGTAGCTGCCGGCGTAGACATCGACCACATTGGTCGCCACCTGCACCGGGGTGAACTGGTTGGCCAGATTCCCATTGCCCAGTTGGCCATAGTCGTTGGTGCCCCAGGCATGCAGAGCGCCGGTGCTGTCCAGAGCGAAGGCGTGCACGTAGCCGCCGAAGACCTTGACGATGGTTTTGCTAGCCAAGCTGCCACTGGCGCGCGGCATGGCGACGTTGGCCTGATTACTGGTGCCGTCACCCAGTTGCCCGTTGCCGTTATAACCCCATGAATACAGCGTGCCGTCGTTCTTGACCGCGTAATAAGCGGTGTAACGCTCCCGGCCCGCGGCAATCTGCGTGATGCCCGAGAGCACGGGCAACTGCACGAAGTTGTTGCGCTGGGTGGTGTCGCCCAGGCCCAGTTGCCCGTAGCCGTTGTAGCCACAGGCGTGGACGGTCCCGTCACTACACAGGACCAACGTACTGTTGTAGCCCTCGGTGCCGCAGTTCAATGCCAACTGAGTCACAGTTTTACCAGCGATCGAATTGCTGGCGTTGGCACTCATGTTGTACGGCACGGGCTGATTGGTCGTGCTACCGGTCGCCAGCTGGCCATAACCGTTGTAGCCCCAACCCCAGAGCTGACCGTTCTTGTCGATGCAGTAGCCATTGGTGTCATGGCTGTAATAAAGCTTATTCGCCCCGGGGAACCCCGGCGGAAACGCCGTGCGTGCCGGATAGGAGCGCGCATAGGTGGTGCCATCCCCCAACTTCCAGTTGGCGTTGCGTCCCCAGGCGCGAATACTGCCATCGGTCATGATCAGACCCAACTGGCGGTAACTGTTGGGCTGCGTGTTGCTGGCGTTCTCCGGGAGCTTCAATGCCTTGGTGCCCGAGCGCACATCAGGCGCGGCCCAAACCGGTACGCCCTGCGCGCCGATGGTCAGCACCTGCCCGGCTTGGCCTACGGGCAAGGCCACCAGTTGATTGCCATCGAAGTAGATCACCTCGCCGGGTAGGTTCGACACCCCTTGCGTGCCTTGCGCAAACAGATCCCAGGCCGGTGAGTTCGCATGCGGTGCCACGCCCGTGGTGGCGTCCGCGAGACATACAAAGCTATCGCCGTTGTGGCCGACCACGTCCTGGCGGGCGTAGGTGGCACTGGCGTCAAACGCACCGCGCCAGGTAAAGGCAATCTTGCCCAGAGAAACGGTTCCCATGGAACGCTCCTTCAAGAAACAGGTAAATGAAATTCAACAGATTCAAAACAGGATCGGTGACGGCGCGAAGCGATGGTCGCTGTCGTCGTCACCCGTTTGGCCGAAGCTGCCGTAGCCGGTCGACATCACCTGACCATCGCGGGTGAGGAAGTGATAGGCACCGTAGTGGTATTCGCCACCTTCGCCGCAGCCCATCACGCCCGAGCGCGAGAAATCGACAATCGGCCTGTCTATCAGCACGAAACGGTTGGGCGAGTTGCCCGAATCGGCGTAGCCGTTGCCACACTGTCCAGCACCACCCATGCCCCAGCCAACGGCTTTACCGTCAGATCGAAGTGCCATGGCCGATGAGCCATAGCTGCTGCCGTACATGCGTAGTTTGGTAACTTGGGTCAGAAAGTCGCCGCCGATGGTGGCCCACTGCGTGCGATTGCCATTACCACCGCCCAGGTTGTAGCCGTCGTAACCCGTATGGCGCACGGTTCCATCCTGCATCAGCACGAGCGTTCGCCCATAACCACCGGACACCGCGTAAGCATCCGCCACGCCATCGAGTACTTTGTACGGGAACAGCGCATGGCCGGAGAAGATGGAGCCGGTGTACCCGGTGCCCCAGATGCCAGAGGTCTGACCTTCGTCATGGCCCCAACGGTAAAGCGCACCATCCTCGAGAACGACACCATAGCTGCGGTAGTACTGGCTGCCTGTCACCCAATGGGCATCGGACTCGGAGCAGAACACTTTCTTAACCCGCTTCTCGGTACCCCAGGGCATCCAAAGACGGTGCGTGTACTGGTCACTGCCAAAGCCACAGGAGTTGGCTTCGCCGGCCACCCAGAGTTTGCCGGCTGTATCGATCAGGTAGCTGGCGGCATAGGTGCCGCCCGACAGAAACACCGTCTTGATGGGCGTATCGACAGTGAATGGCACCAGTTGCGGGGAGGTCACCACCGAGGTGTGCCCCAGGCCCAAGCTGCCCTGCTGGTTGTTACCCCACACATAGACCCGACCCTGGGCATCCACACAAGCCAGCATGCGGTAGCCATACCAGTCATGGCCGGTGATGATTTGCTTGACCACCGCATTGGCAGGCAATTGCCCCAACCCATTGACACGCCGCGGCACCGCATTGGCGCTCGCCGTGGGTGAGCCATAGCCACTGTTACCCCCGGCGTGCCAGAGCCCGCCCTCGGCATCGATGAAGCAGGTGTCATCCCACACACAATTCACGGACACGATGCGTGGCGTGCCAGGCGGGAATGCCACCCGCGCCGGGAAAGTGCGACTGATATCCCCTGCATTACCGGTACCCTGTTGGCCATAAATTGCGCGCCCCCACGCACGAACCGAACCATCGTTCATGATCGCCGCCATGAAGTAGTTGGCGCTGTGATAGTCCGCGGCCGCCCGGTCGGTGTTCATCAAAGCCGTGGCAATCGTGCCATTGCGATCGGCCATGAAGCGGAACTCCACGCCGTCTGTGCCATTGGAATGCAGCACCATGCTGCCGATGCCACCGACAGACAAGCCACCTGTCAGCAAATGTCCCTTCAAAATCGCGTCCTGCTGACCCAAGGCAAAGGGCTGCGGCTGGCCATGGCGGATCACCCAAGCGCCCCCGTCTTTGAGAACCACATCACCATCGCGATAGCTGAGGTAAGGCGAATAAATGCCGCACCAGCGATAGCCGAGCGCCGAGATGTCGAGGTTCACAGCCGTACCTCCAGCGCGTTGTTCTGCACGGCAAAGCTCACGCCTTCCGAGATCGTCCAGGCAGTGAAGTCGCTGCTATTGAACGCTTCCTCACGCCCTTCAGTCAGCAACAGCTCCGAGCCATCACTGGACAGATGAAACCCATAGAAGCGCGGCAACGCAGCGGTGTGGACCAGTTCATACCCGGATTCATCGGCCTTGACCTTCAGGAGCATGCCCCTTGCACCCGT
>Ga0315909_10003621_pt1 | contig 18716 bp, 24 predicted proteins | sample LakEriMetagenome_11_FD_203527 | JGI IMG/M metagenome (GOLD analysis project Ga0315909, IMG submission 203527) | Freshwater fungal communities from buoy surface, Lake Erie, Ohio, United States - Buoy 2 MA125 | ecosystem: Environmental > Aquatic > Freshwater > Lake | place: USA: Lake Erie, Ohio... | reverse complement strand
TGGGAATAGATACCAATTGGTCTAAAATTACAGCTGGAATAAGACATACATTGGGTATAAAAACAGATGGTACACTATGGTCTTGGGGTGCAAACATTAGAGGGCAATTAGGCATTAACGATACCGCATCAAGAAGTATTCCAACTCAAGTTGGAACGAATACAAATTGGAGTAAATTTTCAGCAGGTAGTTCATTTACTATTGCGATTCGTTCTGATGGCACAATGTGGAGCTGGGGAAATAATGCAAATGGTGAGTTAGGATTGTTAATATCATCAACTAACCATAGATCATCTCCTGTCCAAATTGGAACTAGATCGGATTGGACACAAGTTGCATGTGGACATGAACACTCAATTGCACTTCGTTCTGATGGCACAATGTGGAGTTGGGGTAGGAATACCGTCAGACAGTTAGGATTTACAACCACATTCAATGCAGCTAGATCATCACCAATACAAATCGGTGTATTATCCAATTGGACACAAGTATCTGCGGGTGGATCAAATTCAGCAGCAATAAGATCGGATGGAACTCTATGGGCATGGGGATTGAATACAGTTGGACAAGTGGGTATAAACAATACGCTTAATGTTTCTTCTCCAGTTCAAGTTGGAACTAGATCAGATTGGACACAAGTATCTATTAGGAGTTCAACACTTGCAATAAGATCGGATGGAACTTTTTGGGGATGGGGTGATAATTTTGCTGGCCAATTAGGACTACTTGATTCTATAAATAGATCCAGTCCTGTTCAGATTGGAACTTTGTCCAATTGGGTGTCCGCTTCAAATTTAGGATTGGTTAATATGGCAATGGATAACTCTGGAAAAATATACACTGCAGGTGGTAGTCAAAATGCATTATCAAGAATAGTATATGATAGTATAAACCGATCTAGTCCTGTACAACTTGGTGAAGAAACTAATTGGAAATCATTTTTTGGTTCATTCTATTCCGTTGTGCAAAAAACAAATGGTAGTGTATGGACAATTAGATCTTTTCCAGTGCAAATAGGTACTGATACGGATTGGAAAAATTTAAGCATAGGTGGTGATTTGGAATCAACATCTGTAACTAAGATTGGTGTAAAAAATAACGGAACTCTTTGGGCATGGGGTGCTAATACATCTGGTATTTTAGGATTGGGTGATACTACTCAACGTAATGTCCCAACACAAGTGGGCACAGATACTAACTGGAGTACTAATACAGAAATAATAAGTAACAATGTAACTGCTATTAAAACAAATGGAACTCTTTGGGCATGGGGTCTTAATTCTGCAGGGCAGTTAGGTTTAGGTGATACGATAAATCGTTCCTCGCCTACACAAGTAGGAACTTTATCAACATGGGTATCTGCATCACAGTATTCAGTGATAAATCATTACATAAAAAGATATACTTAAATTTGCTTATTACGGATAAAATTTGTATATTAGATAATAGTGTATAAACATAAAAAAGGTTTTGTATTATGAATGGTAAAGAAATTCATCCTTTGGATATTGCCCTACGTCATGCGGTTAATGGTGAACCACATATAAGTGAAAAAATACTTCGAGAACAATCACAAGATGATTTGCGTGTTCTTTTTAATTTAGGATGGCACGAAATGCGGCATGGTAATATGTTGAAGGCATTTGAACATTTTAATTATGGTAGATTTATTAACACATTCGGTCTACCTGCTCTTCCTGGAAAGATATGGAAAGATGAACCATTGGAAAATAAAACACTTCTATTTCGATGTGAAGGTGGTTTTGGTGATCAAATAATGAATTTTCGTTTCGCTAAACGATTTCAAGAAATGGGTGCAAGAGTTTTAGTATCATGTGCCGCTGAATTGAAACCACTGTTTTCTCGTCATGGTTTCATATGTGTTGATAATGAAGTTATCATGTGTGCACATTACGATTATTGGGTTCCTGCGATGTCTGCTCCTTATGTTTTGGGTATGGAATTTGAAGATTTGGATGGTTCACCGTTTATTTTTCCAACAGAACCAAGAAAATTGTTTTCAAAGCCGTGTCATCTTAAAGTTGGTATTCGTTGGAGTGGTTCTCCTGAGTTTGAAGATGAACAACACCGAAGATTTCCTCCAGAATTGATGATTGGTCTTCACGATATTCCAAATACAACATTCTATTCACTTCAGCGTGACGAAAATCTTGTTGATGGTCTTCCTTTTGGTGATATGCGTGAACAAATGAAGACTTGGGATGAAACTGCTAACATAATTGCAGGTTGTGATTTAATTATCACATCTTGCACATCAGTTGCACATCTTGCGGGTGCTATGGGTAAACCTACATGGATTGTTACGCCTATCATGCCTTACTATTCGTGGGTTGTTCCGGGTAATACTTCTCGTTGGTATGATTCCGTTAGACTATTCAGACAACAGAAATATGGTGAATGGGAACAACCTTTTGTAGAAATTCGTGAAGAACTGACTAAATTGGCAGAAGGCCAAAAAAATGATTAAACATTACTATTTTACAGTTCCTGGATGGTTTGTTCAAGAAAATTTATTCACTCAAATGGTATCATCTTGTAATGATATAGAAGAATATCATTTTGTAGAGATAGGAAGTTGGAAGGGCAAATCATCAACTTACATGGGCGTTGAGATAATCAACAGCGGAAAGAGAATAAAATTCGATTGTGTTGATACTTGGAATGGTTCGGAAGAACATCTGGATATAAATAACAATTCATATGAACCTCTTTTAGAAATACCAGACGGATTATACAATAATTTCATAAAAAATATAGAACCTGTAAAATCTGTTATCAATCCAATACGAAATACATCAGTTGATGCATCAAAATTATACGAAAATAATAGTTTGGATTTTATTTTTATAGATGCTGCACATGATTATGATAGTGTTAAGGAAGACATAGAACATTGGTTTCCAAAATTAAAAATCGGTGGATATATTTCGGGTGATGATTATGCTTGGCCGTCAGTTAGTCGTGCTGTAAATGAGTTCTTCGGTGAAGAAAATGTTACAAAAATAAAAGCACCTGCATACAATTATGCAGAACAAACGTGGTTAGTTCAAAAAAAGGAAAATTAAAATGAATGTAGATGTTATATTACGAACACATAGTTTTATAGATATTCATGCAAACCCAACACCAAGATATTGCGGTGTTGATAAAACTACATTGGTCATCAAATGTGTTAAGTCATTAGTCCAGTCAGCAGAAAATTACGATGGGAAAATACACTTTGTTTGGTTTGATGATCATTCATCCCAAAAATTGATTGACGCTTTACACGAAATTTTCAAAACATCCAAACACACTTATGAGTTTAATCCGTTAGAATTACGTGGATGGAACTCATCTGGTCATGCACAATTTGATAGAGGTCGTTCATCTACTGCCGATTTAGTTTATTTTGTAGAAGATGATTATTTACACTACCCCAGTGCTATTACAGAAATGGTGAATGCGTATGAAACTTTTAAGAAAAATTTAGGCGGTGAGGTTGCTATACATCCATATGACGATCCAGATAATTACTTACCACTTTTCATAGATGAAACAAGAATTGTGTTGGGTAAAAATAGACACTGGAGAACAAACAAGTATTCCACATTCACTTTCATGTGTAATCCTGAAATAGTCCGTAAGTTCTGGAGTAGATTTTACACTTGTGCAACCGAATATATGACAGAATGGGGTGAAGAAAATGGAATACAAGAAGGAACTACTATAAATCATATTTGGCGTTGGGAAGTTACAATGTTTACACCAATCCCGTCACTTGCTCTTCATATGGGTTATGAAAGACAGTTGGATCCTTATATTGATTGGAAGAAATTGTGGGATTCCATTGTATAATGATATTTATTTATGTCTAATTTAATAATCAAAGGAATTGTAAATGAAATATGCTTATGTAGAAGGTGGTATTGTAAAGGAAAGTAATAGGGTATTGCCTATAAATTGGAAAAACGTTTCAAATTTTAATTTATTAGACGAAACTACTTTAAAATCTTATGGTTGGTTTCCGTATAGATTTGAACCAGCAACATTGCCACAAAACTGTATAAGTAACGGTAGTCGCTTTGAAATTACGGATGATGAAGTTGTTGAAATACAACTATACAGAGAACTATCTCAATCAGAAATTGATAGTCAAATAGACAGTCTTTGGAATAGTATTCGTTATCGTAGAAATGATGAATTGAAAGAATGTGATTGGACACAAATATCAGACAGTCCTTTACCCGAAGAATTAAAAGTAGAATGGAGAACATATCGTCAGGCATTGAGAGACATAACATTGCAACCTGATCCATACAATGTAACTTGGCCAATAATACCTGGAACACCAAATGTATAATAAAGTCAATAAATTGATTAAGGAAATGAATCTTGCCATATTCAATGAAAATGATTTGGTAGATAAGGACGTTCTTGTTATTTATCCTGGAAAATTTCAACCTATGGCAATTTATCACAGAGAAGAATACGATAGAATCTGCCGTAAGTTTGATAAAGAGAATGTTTTTATAGTCACTGATGACATCACTGATCCGATAGAAAAACCACTAACTTTTGATGAAAAATCTTCAATAATGCGCCGTCATAATGTTAAACATATTATGCAATCAAATACACCATTTCATGCAACAAATGTGATAGAACAATTTGATAATGATGGCACCGTTGTAATTTATGCGGTTGATAAAGATGATGTATCGAAATTAAAAGATTACAAACGATTGATGCGATGGAATGGCAGTAGTCAATTGCCATACAAAGATATTCAAAATCCATATGTTTATTATATGGTAACAAATCATGTTCGTTATGATATACCAAGTTTTGGCAAAATGGAATCTAAAAGTATTTTTACTGCATTAGGTGACAGAAGTGCAAAATTGTCTGAATTAAAGTCACGTTTCATTTCAATATTTGGCTGGTTTGATGTGGACATATTTAATATGGTTGTCTCCAAGTTCAATACAAAACGTGGAAAAATGAAAGAGGACAAATCGGATAAAAATGGTTTAAGACCAATGCACATGATAACGAGAAAATTTTGGAATAAAGTTTACAATGAAATAATAAAATAAAAGGTTATGTTATGGATATTAAAATTGATAATATTGATGATGTTAAAAAACTTCTTGTCGGTGAACATGAGAGTCAAAATAAAATTACAGTTGGATATGATGGTGTAAATAAAGATGAATCGGTGGTAAGACAAATTGGTGATAAATGGTTTGATTCCGATGGAAATGAGTGGGAACAAAAGAATGGATATAAGGTAAAACTTGGAAAAGAATGGCAACAAGAATTACATGAGTATTTGAATACATTTCCAAACTGTCCAAAAGAAACATGCACTTGTGGTATGCCTAAAAAAATAGATCAAAAAATGAAAAAAATACACGGTATGTGTTTTGATTGTGTAATTGATATGGAACACAAAATTCGTCTTGAAGGTAAATGGGATGAATATGAGAAAACAAAATTGAAAGAAAACGCACTTGCTTGGTTAGCAGAAGCGGAAAGAGATAAAAATTCTATTGCCAGTGAACTGTCAAGAATGGAATTTACAAATGATTTCGGTGATAATGAAAAATGGAAAACGCCATTTAATAAAGAAGAAATGTTAGAAAAAATTGAAAATGAATTTGCAGAATTTAGAAAAAATTTCATAGAACAATTGGAAAGGGATTTAGGAGAGAGGAGTGCGGAAATATAATCCCATGTCAGAAACATTACGAGGAATTGGTGGTGGAATATCATCAAAAAGAGTAATGATGTTTTTTTCTTTCCTTGTTATGATATTTATGGCAGTATTATCAACGTTTTATGAAAAGAAAATAGAACAATTTATATTCGATGGTTTTCTTTACATAGTAGTTGGTAGTCTTTTCTCAGTTGCTTCAGAACAGTTTTCTGGAAAATTCAGAAGAATTGATAGTTCTGAATATCAGTCGGAATATGATGAAGAAGATATTATTGATGAACCACCAAAAAGAAATCGGAGAAACTTATGAAATCGGTAATAGTTGAAAGGGCTGTGCCCACAAATAAAAAACTTTACAATAGTATTAAGGCTAGAATTAGAAGAAAATATAAGGTATGGCCGAGTGCATATGCATCTGGTGCTCTTGTAAAGGCGTATAAGGCAGCCGGTGGTGGTTATAGAAATGTGAAAGAAACTATTGAAAATGCAATATATCAATTAGAAGGATATGCTACAAACCCATGTGGAAAAATTACTGAATTACATTTTAGTTTGCAAGAAAATGAACCTAACATGATGAATGAGGCCGAATATCGTGGAAGAAAAGTTAGTTTGGGTAGACCATTTAGAACACCAGGTGGACCAAAAAAGTTTTCTGTTTATGTTAAAAAACCAAACGGTAATGTTGTAAAAGTAAACTTTGGTCACAAAGGTGAAGGTGGTAAGAAAACTATGCGTATTAAAAAAAGTAATGCAGCTCGTAGAAAATCATTTCGTGCCCGTCACAATTGTCAATCACCAGGACCCAGACACAAGGCAAGATATTGGTCATGCCGTTTTGGATGGCCTTCAAGTGGCAAAGGCGCAATAGATAAAACATAAGTAATAATATGAATTATCAAATATTTGAAAAAAGTTTAAAAGATAATATGGGTTTGCCTAACAACAAACCCATTGATAAAATTGTAGATGCTGTTGCAAATGCATATGAGTTGTCATGTGTAAACCATTGTTCAACAACATTTCAATCAAAATTATTAAGTGGTGATAAAAATACATTGAAAAAATGTATTGAAAGTGCTCTAAAAAATTCAAGCAAATTCACAAAACCATCTTCGGTTGGTTGGCAAACTATGGCAAACGGTTTTGTTTATTATTGGAAATCAGCAAGATTCACACCAATTCCTCCAATGCCACCATGCACCACACCAAACCCGTCATCAGCAAATCCTGGTGCAAATGTAATGTTTCCCGGTTCACCAACTCGTTTAAAAAAAGGTTTAGAATTTGCATGGACTAGAACCGTATTCAAAGATTTTGTAGATTATTTATACGATGCATTACTAGAATTTCATTTAACTATAACTGGAAATTACAATGGTATCGCTCCAACACCACTAGGTCCTGCTCCACTCGTTGTTCCTTGGTTTTCTATAATAGGTGGATCCAGAAGACGATCATTAACAAATAATTCCAATAGTTTATTGAAACCTGTACCACAAGGTAGAGGAACATATATTAGGGCAGTGCAATTGTGGGAAAGAAAAGCTAGAAGAATACCTGACCATGAAGAAAATGCAGGTATACTTTCTCCAGAATATATCAGAATTTTATATTCAAACAGAGGCGATGGATCTTCCGTTTCAACACCAGAAGTAGAAATTAATTTGATTAAAAAGAATTTGAATGGAATTATTATTCATAATCATCCTTGGGATGATGTAAAAGAATATGGTTCCGTTTACAGAGGATCGTTTTCTGCTGCAGATATAATAAATGCAATAGATAGAAATGTTGCGGAAACACGTGTGGTAAATATTGCATATACATTTGTCTTACAAAGACCCGTTGGTGGTTGGTCTTCTTTTAGAGGCGGTATTACATCAAAACGAAAACCAGATGGGACTTTTAATCCAGAAGATACTGGCATATTTAAAGATTTTGAAAATAATTTAAGAAATGAATTTCAAGAATATACTTATTCAAATTTTGAAAATAAATATGAGTTAAGATTTTTTGCATTAAAACGACTATTATCACCACAGGAAAAACAAGATGTATTCGAGGAATGTTTGCACAATACTAATATCTTTCTTGCAAACAAATATGGTTGGAAGTATGAGAGAATACCAGTTGGTCAATTAAAAAATAGAGGGGAAATAAATCAACTAGAGGGATATTATGGTCCATAATATTTATCAAATAGAAAATAAAACTGAAAGACTAACACAAGAGTTAAACCCACAAGTTAATCAAAGTCTGTATGACGGTAATGATGATATAAAAATATCTCCAGTTGGTGGATATGGTAGAGGTATTCAAATAATAAACGATTTTGAAGTTAAACAAAGATTTAAACCAAAAGAAAGAGCTTTGTATACTAATTTGAGAGTATCTTGGAAATTAGAAAAAGGCGGTGATGAAAAGAGCACAACGGGTTTGACAGAAAAAGAAGCTAGAATATATTTGGGATTAGACGATAGAATATCAACACACAATCACCCACAACAAAATAATGCTGATGGTGGTTCTTTTTCTCCCGATGATATAACTAGTTTCATAATACAAGGTGATTTAGAGTTAAGAGTTGTTGATTATGCGTATGTATATGTGATGCAAAGACCAGTAATAGGCTGGGATCTTTGGAAAAATCAATATCCTGAAACTATGGAGTATAAATTAGTTAATGGTGTTGCCGATTTTACAGGTAATCCATTATACCAATTTTTTGATCAGGCATTTATTTCAAATAGAAATAAACTTAAATTTGCTGCTGAAAAAGGAATTGGTAAGAATGACCCTAGATCTTGGTTTGAAGATTCATTGCATATTGCAAATGTTTTAGTTTCACAAAAATATAGATTACCATATGCGAGGTATTTTGATAACAGATAATGTAATAATAGATTGATTCAAAATGGAAAAAAAAATATACACAGATGATTCGTATTTATATGACAAATCTAAAAAATTAGTTTCAGATGAAGTTATCAATGAAACATATGTGAATGATCAGGCAAACATAAATGAAAAACGTTTACTTGAAGAAGCTATAAAAATATCTCCAGTTGGTGGCTTTGGATCTAAAATTCCTATAATTAAAAAATTTGAAAAAATTTATAGAAAAAAAGAGATAGAATATGGTCTTTTTACAAACAAATTGGGACAATACAAAAGAATAGTGCCTGGCGATAACGAACAAGTGAGTATTACGGGATCAGATTATCAATATTACAAAAGTCTTACAGATAGAATATCGTGTCATAATCATCCACCAAATTATGAGGATGAGACAAATTTTACAGGACGTCAAACTGAAGTTTACGGATCATTTTCATTTCCAGATATTTTAGGTATGATACGGGATACAGAAGTGGAATCAAGAGTTGTAGATTCTAAATACACATACGTTATACAAGAACCAAAAATTGGATGGAGTAATTGGTTAGTTGAAAATCCAAATTACGAATCTGAGATGTCAAAAGAACGTGAAAAAATAAGAGAAGAATTATATGCTAAATTTGAAAGTATATTTGAAACACTTAACACCGATGATGACGAGTATACGATTAACGATTGGATTCATGGTGAAGTTACTCACGGAACAATGTTAGAATTATCAAAAAAATTTAAAATACCATACGCAAGGTATAATTGGAGTGGTTTCACGATATACAGAGAAGATAAATAAAAAATAAATTAAATTTATATTTATGAGTATGAATAAATGCACAGAAAATATAGTAAGAGAAATTATACACGAATACTTAAAATCTGTAATCATTGAAGGTAAAAAGCCGAGTGGTGGTTTAACCGGATGGTTTAGAGAAAAATGGGTGGATATTTCTCGTAAGAAGAAAAGTGGTGGACATCCACGATGTGGCGCTTCTGCTGGTAGTAAGGCAAGAAAGGGTGGAAAGAGGGCATACCCAAAATGTGTTCCGGCATCAAAAGCCGCTTCAATGTCATCAAAACAAAAGCGTAGTGCCGTAACACGAAAAAGAAAACATGGTGCAACTCGCCGTGGTAAAGCAAAAATGGTTTCAACATTTACAAAAGGTTAATTATGAATTATGATTTGAAAGAGAGAGTGCACTATTACATAAAAATGTTTGCACTTGCTTTGTTTTCTGTTTTATTCCTATATGTTCTATATGACAATGATCGTTCAAAAGAACAAATCCGTAAATCTACTAAAAAATCCGATAGTCTTGAGGCATTGATAGAAAAATACCAATACGATTATATTGAACTTAAAAAGAAGGCAGATAGACAGGATTCAATTCTTAATATAAAGAAAGATAATTTAGTAGAAGTAAAATCATCTTTCAATAGAAGAAAAAAATCACCACCGAAAACCCCAAATGATGCGTATAATTTTGTTAATAAATTTTTAGGTGAATGATATGAAATATGTTTTGATGATAATGTTTTCTTCGATTACAATGTTTGCATCCGAAAAAGATGCAATTTATTGTTTTAACAAAGAACAGATAACAAAACTTGCAACCAAAATCCAAACATTACGTGATTCAAACGATTATCTTGTTTCGGTTGTAAATGCTCAAGATACAGTCATAGACTTATATCAATCTCGAACAGAAACATTTTTGAAACAATTGAACAATCGTGATCAAGTTATTGATGCTTGTAAAAAAAGAAGTGCTGAACTTGAAAAAATAAATGAAGAATTACAACCTCGTTGGTATGATAATAAATTCCTTTGGTTTTTTAGCGGCGTTGGGACTGTTCTTGGAATAATGTTTGCGGTGCAATGAGTAAGAACCTAAAAGATATTATCAAGGAGGAATTTGCTAAATGTGCGGCAAATCCTGTATACTTTATGAAAAGGTATGCAAAGATTCAACATCCAACCCGTGGCAAAATACTTTTTGAATTATATCCATTTCAGGAAGATGTTCTAAAAGAATTTAATAATAATAGATGGAACATTGTATTAAAGTCTCGTCAGTTGGGTATATCTACACTAATTGCAGGTTATTCACTTTGGTTGATGCTATTCAATCAAGATAAAAACATTCTTGTTATTGCTACTAAACAAGAAACTGCTAAAAATTTGGTAACGAAAGTTCGTGTTATGTATGACAATATGCCGAGTTGGTTGAAAACCGGTGTTCAAGAAGATAACAAACTTTCACTTCGATTTAAAAATGGTTCACAAATAAAAGCCGTTTCCGCTGCGGCTGACTCTGCCCGTTCTGAAGCACTTTCACTTCTTATCATAGACGAGGCCGCCTTTATTGATGATATAGATAAGATATGGGCATCTGCACAACAAACACTTGCTACTGGTGGAACTGCTATCATTAACTCTACACCAAATGGTGTTGGTAACTTTTACCATAAACAATGGGTAAAGGCGATAACAAAAGAAAGTGCATTTAATCCAGTAGAATTATTATGGCAAGTTCATCCAGACCGTGACCAAAAATGGCGTGATGAACAAGACATACTATTGGGTCCAGATATGGCAAAACAAGAATGTGACGGAAACTTTCTTGCATCTGGCCGTTCCGTAATTGATGGTGAACTTGTCCAATGGTATGAACAAACTTATGTATGTGAACCAAAAGAAAAAAGAGGTGCGGAAGATGCATATTGGATTTGGGATTATCCAGAACCAAATAAAACATATATGGTTATTGCTGACGTTGCTCGTGGTGACGGAAATGATAATTCCGCATTTCATGTAATTGATGTTGAAAACATGGAACAAGTTGCAGAATATAAAGGTAAACTTGACACAAAAACTTATGGTAATATGTTAGTATCAGTTGCAACAGAATATAATGATGCACTTCTTGTAGTTGAAAATGCTAACATTGGATGGGCAGTAATTCAACAAATCATTGATAGAGGTTATCCAAATCTTTATTACACATATAAGGAAGATGGTTATACTGATCCTTCTGTTCATATTCCAAGAGGGTATGACTTGAAAGATAAATCGCAAATGGTTCCTGGATTTACTACAAGTGCAAAAACAAGACCACTTCTTATTTCAAAGTTGGAAACATATTTCCGTGAAAGGTTGCCAATAATAAAATCTTCAAGATTAACACAAGAACTTTATGTATTTGTTTGGAATGGGGCAAAGGCAGAAGCACAAACTGGATATAACGATGACTTGGTTATGTCATTTGCAATTGGTCTTTGGGTTAGAGATACTGCACTAAAACTTCGTCAAGAGGGATTGATGAAGACGAGAATGAGTTTAGATTATATGGGAAAATCAACAACACCACTCAAGCCATCTTATCATTTTGGAGACGATAACAATGGTTGGAGTATGAACGTAAACGGTCAAAATGAAGATTTAACTTGGTTGATAAAATAGAGTTTCCAATTTTTCCTACATATTTATATTAAGTTTATATTACAGAACACAGGTGACAAATGGCTCAAAGTAAATCATTATTCGATAGACTAAAAACTCTTTTCTCCACAAATGTTGTTGTTAGAAATGTTGGTGGCAAAAAATTAAAAGTAGTTGATACCGCTCGATATCAAGGTGATGGAAACCCACATACATCAAAAGTTATTGATAGATATGGTAGATTGCATGGAACAAAGGGAACTCCAATATCCGTATACAATCAATACAATTCATTTTCAGCAACAAAAATAGACCTTTATACTGATTATGAGGCAATGGACACCGATGCCATAATATCATCTGCACTTGACATATATGCAGACGAAAGCACCCTTAAAAATAATCAAGGTGATGTATTAACTATTAAAACTGATAATGATAATATCCGTAAAATATTAAAAAATCTTTTTTATGATGTTTTAAACATAGAATACAATCTTTGGCCTTGGATTCGTAATCTATGTAAATATGGTGATTTTTATTTGTATATGGATGTTAAAGAAAAGTTAGGCGTTACCAATGTTGTTCCGTTTTCACCATATGAAATGCAAAGAGAAGAAGGAACTGATCCAGAACATATCTACATGACAAAATTTATTTATGAAGGTCCACTTGGTAAAGGTGAGTTTCAAAATTATGAAATTGCACATTTCCGTTTACTTGGTGATACTAACTTTTTACCATACGGCAAATCGATGTTAGAAGGTGCTCGTAAACTATACAAACAATTGATATTGATGGAAGATGCGATGTTGATACATCGTATTATGAGAGCGCCTGAAAAACGTATATTCAAAGTTGATATTGGTAACATTCCACCTGCTGAAGTTGATCAATACATGAACAACCTTATGAATAGAATGAAGAAAACGCCCGTTATCAATGAACAAACAGGTGACTATAATCTTCGTTTTAACATGCAAAATCTGTTAGAAGACTTTTATCTTCCCGTTCGTGGTGGACAATCTGGAACATCAATTGAAACTTTATCGGGTCTTCAATATGATTCAATACAGGACATTGAATATCTTAAAAGTAAAATCTTTGCAGCTCTTAAAGTTCCAAAACCTTATTTGGGCTATGATGAAAGTATTGAAGGGAAGGCAACACTTGCTGCTCTCGATATTCGTTTTGCCAGAACAATTGAAAGAGTCCAGAGAATTGTTGTTTCTGAATTAACAAAAATTGCAATTGTTCATCTTTATTCACAAGGATATGAAAATGCTGATTTGGTAAACTTTGAATTAGGTTTAACTGGTCCATCTATCATATATGAACAAGAGAAAGTTGCTCTTATGAAAGAAAAAGTGGACTTGGCGGGGACACTAATAGAAAAGAAACTATTTTCATTGAAATATATTTATTCAAACATATTCAATCTTTCAGAAGACGAGGCAGAATTTGAAAAGAATGAAGTTCTTGAAGATATTAAACACGCATTCCGTCAGAAACAAATTGAAAATGAAGGAAATGATCCTGCGGTAACAAAGGAATCCTTTGGAACACCACATGATATTGCAAGTATGCAAATTCGTGGTGGAGGAAAAATGATAACAGATAATGAAGTTCCAGAAGGTGGATGGCCAGGTGCAGGTAGACCTGCTAAAAATTTGGATTATGGAACGGATAACAGTCCATTTGGCAGGGATCCAATTGGAAAGAAAGATGTTGGTAATACATTGAAGGTTAATAATTCACCAAAGGCGAACTATAAAGGTGGGACACCGTTATCATTGGAAAATAAAGACATAGAAAAACTAATAGGAAGTATGTCTGGTATAAAAATAAAGACAAAAAGTATAATATCTGAAAGTTTGAAACCATCTATTGTTCAAGAAATTGAACCAAATTTACTCGATGAAAATAATTTATTAGATGAATTGTAATTTTTTCTATATTTATTCTATGAAGTGCACACAAACAGGTATAAGGAAAGATGAAGAAAATAAAACATTCAAAGTTTAAGAATACTGCAATGTTGTTCGAGTTATTAACTAGACAAATAACATCGGACATCATTTCTTCAAATGAATCGGTTGCAATACAGATTCTTAAAAAATATTTCAACAAAAATACCGAACTTATTAAAGAATATAAGTTGTATAAAACTCTTTGTGACGAAAGATTGAAGTCAGACACAAAGGCAAATATGTTGATAGAAGCTGTTTTGAAGGCAAAGAGATCATTAAATAAAAATAAATTACAAAATGAAAAATATGAATTGATAAAATCTATAAAAGAAAATTTTGATATAGATTCATTTTTTCAAACTAAGGTTCAAAATTACAAATTACTTGCATCTGTTTACAAGATATTTGAGTATAATGAGTTTGAAAATCCCGTTGAAATAACAAAGTCTAGAATAACTATACTTGAAAATATAACATCAAGACAAAACAGTTCAGTAATAACAGAAGATGTTGCTATTGCAAACGAATCTAAAGAAGTTCGTCTTATGGCATACAAATACTTGGTTGAAAAATTCAATGCAAAATATAGTAATCTATCTGAATCACAAAAGGTATTGTTGCGAGAATATATCGAAAATGTTAGTAACACTAACAACTTAAAGTCTCTTGTTCAAACCGAGGCAGTAACGATAAAAAGATTATTTGCAAAAAATATGCATAGAGTAAAGGATAAGTCCTTGAAGATAAAATTACAAGAAGTTGTTGGTTTGCTAGAAGAATACCAAACATTAAAAAAAGTAGAAGAAAATCATATATCTGCTCTACTTCGTTATTACAGTTTAATAGATGATTTATCTTGGAGTAAATAATGTCAGTCAATGAAATACACTCATACAATTTTCCAGCATCAAATTTAAATGACTTTGAAAGACTTGGCCATCCTGGTAAATTTATTAAATCGATTGCATGTGGAACTGGAACTACAACTTTTACCGGGTCTAATTTTGGTGTTGGTGGTATAATTGTCCCCAACGGAACCACAGGAACTGCATCATTGTCTTTGGGTGGAGATATTCCACTCGGTTCTATTGCTAGTAATTCTCCAGTAATACATGAATTATCATTGAGGAATGTGAAGGTAGATGGTGGAATCGTGTATGTATTAATTCGTAATCAAATGATTAGGTAATATATGAACGTTGAATCATTCATAAAAAAGTTAAAAGAATCCGAAGAATATCGTGAGTTTGCTGAAGAATTATCACTTGATGAAATGAGCACAACTGCCGGTGTTCCTGGATACCAAACACCAAATGCTTTTGCTAAAAGTGAAGAAGATTTTGAAGATCACAATAAAGAGACTGCCGAAGTATACGGATATAAACTTGTTCCTAAAAAGTCTAAACAAAATTTTGAGTCTGTTTACAAACAGGCAATGAATGTTATCAATGAAGGGACATATAATGAATTTCGTAAAGATGAAACACGTAGTTCAAATAGAAAAATAAACGATTCTATTAAGAATATAAACCGAACAATCTATGAAGTAGAAAGAGTTGTTGAACATGCATTGAGATTAAAAACTGAAATGAATGTTGATCAAAGAACTCTTTGGGGTGAATCAATGAGTAGATTGAGAAAAATATCAGAAAGAATAAATAGAATTACAAAAAAGATTCACGAATTAGGTGCATAATATGAAACAACTACTCGTAGATACTATACTTTTCGCTGCTAATCCAAAATTGATTGCAGAATCTGAAAGAAAAAATAATGGTAAAGTTATAGTTTCGGGTGTTCTACAAAGAGCTGAGGCAAAAAATCAAAATGGTAGAGTATATCCAAAAAAGATTTTGATGCGTGAAGTTAAAAAATACTCGGAAACAAATATAAAAGAAAATCGTGCTCTCGGTGAACTTGACCATCCAGATTCATCTGTTATCAATCTTCGTAATGTTTCCCATAATGTTCTTGGTGTAGATTGGAAAGGAAATGATGTTGTTGGAACTGTTGAGATATTACCAACCCCATCTGGAAATATCCTAAAACAACTTCTTGGTGCAGGTATTCGTCTTGGAATATCATCAAGAGGTTTAGGATCTGTAGAAGAAATATCTGAGAATACTGTTGAAGTTCAAGATGATTTTGAATTGATTGGATGGGATTTTGTTTCAAACCCATCTACTCATGGTGCATTTATGTATCCGGAAGGAATGCAAGAAGGTTTAATTAGAGAAGGTGTTAGTCTTGAAACTATTGCAAAAATTGATCCTAAAATGCAAAGAATAAACAACAACATAACAAATATCATTTGTGAAATAGGTAATGTTTGTGAATGTATATTTGATGGGAGATAACCATGCCGGCATTATCACAACAACAACAGAAGTTGATGGGACTTGCACTTGCTTACAAACGTGGTAAAGTATCTACATCTGATGTTAGCAAATCTGTAAAACAGTTAGCTGGTTCTATGTCTGAAAAAGAATTAGTAAAATATGCTGGAACAAAACACAAAGGTTTACCTAAAAAGGTGGGTGAAACAAAAAATACCATGACAAAAGAAGAAATTAATAAATTAGTTGCAGACGCAGTTCAAGAAGTAATGAGTGAGAAATTAAATACAAAAGTTTTAACATCTGAACAAAAGCAAAAATATATCGAATCCATTTCAAAATATAACGAATATCGTTCAGTAGTTCATAGGTCAAAGACATTACCTGAAATTGTATCTGAAATAAAAAGAATGGTAGAGTTTGCATCAAAAAATATGGTTGAGGAATCTGGTGATTGGTTTGAAGGTGTATCACACAGAAGAAACTCAAAAAGATTGAAAGAATCCGTGAGTGAATTTCAAAAAATATCAGAAAAAATAGTTAAGTTACAAAGAAACCTAGAGTCTATCTACGAAAATATAGGTAAACAACTCGGTTCATTTTATGAAATAAAATAAATAAGGAAATTGGTTATGTCAGACAGAGTTTATACCAGTTCAAATCCTGCTCATGTTAAAGTAAAAGCAGGTGGAATGAATGTAGATACAATGATTAAGGTTTTTAAACGTAAGGTAAAAGAAGCAGGTATTCTTGAAGAATACAAAAATCGTATGGAATACATTAAACCATCAAAGAAGAAATCGGAAAAAAGAAATGCGGCTATTAGGAGACAACGCAAACTTGATTCAGAAAATATCTAATGGAGATAAAATGACCTTTGCTAGTATTGAAAAACTAATCCGTAAAGAAGTGCGGAGAGTTGTTGAAAACCTGGAAAGGTCTTTTTCTTTATATGAAGAAGACGAAAAAATGCTTGTTGTTAATAAAGAAAGTGGTAAATCTTATTACATAAATAAAGATAGTTTTGATCCAGAAAAACATCAAAAATCTATATCAAAGAAAACAACAAAGGAAGAAGAAGAACCTTCGACTGAAAAAAAACCGGAAGAAAAACCAAAGGAAGAACCGAAAGAAGAAACTCCTGCAGAAGAACCGAAAGAAGAAACTCCTGCAGAAGAACCTGCGGAAGATAAAGACAAAGAAAAATCTTCCGATGAAAAAAAAGATAAAGAAGAAGAACCTAAAAAGGAAGAAGAACCTGCAAAAGAACCAAATGAAGAAAAAACAGGTTTAAAAACAGTTGGATTCCTAAACAAAGTTGATGCTCAAAAATTAGATATAAAGACTGACAACTTATATCCAGAAACTCGTAATCATTTAATGCAGTATGATTATGAAGATATAATAGATATGTATGATTTGAGTATAGGTGACGATAAAGTTAAATTTTCAAAATTGTATAAAAAAATTGAAAAAATTTCCGTATCAAAACACAGTTTGATAAGTAAACCAAAATTAGATAAACAAACTGTGATGGCACTGCAACATTACTATACAAATTCGGATAATATAAATAATATAATACGATTCTCAAAACCGTCTGTAACAAAAAAAGAAATTGAAACTCAAATTAAGTTGGGTAAACCTAAAGAAGGCGATAAAAGAGAAAAAGTGTATAATAGTGCAATGAATGCATTTACGATATATGAATTAGATTATGCATTTTCAGAACAAACCCAAAGATTAGAATACGATATTGTATCGTATCGTTCTGTTCAAAATGATAATGTATTACAGATGTTTATTGATGCGGGCCAATGGGTTGATAAATCATTTGTAACAACATCATTGAACCCACTAATATGTGAAGGAACTGGTAAAAAGAGATTACCATTATTTGAGTTCTTGATTCCGGCTGGAACTTCTATATTAACATTACCATGTCATTCAAATGATTATTGTCACGAAACAGAAGTTACACTTCCAAGAAATTGTAGATATACAATTCAAGGATTCAATGATACACGGAATATCTATAAGATATTAGTAGAGGAAAATTATGGCGGATGAAAAGAAAATAGATACAAAGGATAGAGATAAACGTTTTATTTATACTGAAATGGATGTAAAATCTATATTTCAGTATGGTCCTCAAAAAAATTCTACACAAAAAATACAGAAAAAATAATTTACCCAATAGTTATATTTACGAAATACTCTATTTGTTATAGAGTCCGATATTATTTTTATTGCAATTAGTGTTTCAAATAACACTAAAAATAGTTGGAGATTTTTATGAATGATTTATTGAAAGAAGCTATTGCAGATGCAAAAGCCGTCAAGGAAGTAGC
>Ga0315909_10003620_pt1 | contig 18720 bp, 12 predicted proteins | sample LakEriMetagenome_11_FD_203527 | JGI IMG/M metagenome (GOLD analysis project Ga0315909, IMG submission 203527) | Freshwater fungal communities from buoy surface, Lake Erie, Ohio, United States - Buoy 2 MA125 | ecosystem: Environmental > Aquatic > Freshwater > Lake | place: USA: Lake Erie, Ohio... | reverse complement strand
GCACCACCACCACCGCCACCATAAGCAGTTACACGAATACGTTTCAGATCTGTTTTACCAGATTGAGTCCATGTAGTATTAGTAGCAGTAATAAATTCCAACTTAGTATAACCACGTGGACGATCTTCTCGTAACAATGGAACACCACCAGCAGTTGCTCCATCATGGACTACTACCTGGTTTTTGGTTGTATCAACTGTAAGTTCTGCTTCTGCACCTGTAAATGTAGAGTGCTGTGCAGTCGTACCTCTTCTAAATCTAACTTGTTTTGACATTTTATTTCTCTCTCATTCTATATTAAACGAATCCGTAGATTTCTTGGATAATAACACCACCCTGTGAGCCAGCAGCACCATTACCACCACCGCCAGATCCAGTAATACCTTTACCAGCAGTACCATGGTTACCACCACCGATACCACCACCCTGTCCAGGAGATGCTATTGCAGTACCACCGCCAATACCTGCAGAAGCACCAAGATTGATAACACCAACTCCTGATGCAGATCCAGGAGCACCACCAGTTGCAGCTGCTGCATTACCGCCACCAGTGCATGTGATAAAACTACCAAATGATGTAGTACCACCACCAGCACCACCAATTGTAACTGTTACGTTAGTAGGAACTGCAGATGCTTCTAGCACAACAAATCCATATCCACCTGCACCACCACCAGCATGAGTACCACTATTACCACCTCCACCCCATGCCCAGACCATAATTCTTTTGAGATCTGTTTTATTAGTCTGAACCCATTGACTAGTTGCTGTAATATATTCTGTTTTAGTCCATCCACGTGGACGATCTTCACGAGCAGTAGGAATACCACCAGCTGTGACACCATTATGTACTACTGTTACATCTTTATCAGTATCAACAGTCACTTCACCTGCTGGTCCAACAAACACTGCATGTTGAGCAGTCGTACCTCTTCTAAATCTAACTTGTTTTGACATTGTTTTTCCTTTACCTTTTCAATTATTTACCAAGGTATTTAATAGTCATTTGCGTTAGATTTGGTGCGTTATAGTCGAAACCATAAACAGTTCTATTAACTGTTTGCCCAATACCATCACAAACGCCAATCAATCTTAGAGTTTCGTATTTTTGTAGATAAACCACACGATTCATAACAACGATATTTTCTGGAGGAGATGCTGTGAATGTATCAACTGATGAATTTGAACCACCAAGATACAGATACACGTCCGAGTCTGTGTATGCAGATACTAAAACTTCATACCAACCTTCCCAGTTGGTTACAAAATAACCACCACTAAAAGAACCCATACGAGTATCTAAAATTCTAGCTACTTGGAAAGGGATAGCTGTTGCTGTACCAAGTGGAATTGTTGTGTGACTATTTTTAACTAGATGACACATACCCTGTAGATTAGCCTGCATATTATCAAAGTCTAGATTGTTTCTAGTCGCAGCCAAGTGTTTAACACCAGCACGAGTAACACCATCAAAGATTGTGAATGTATAGTATGTTGGATCGATGGTGATATCACCAACAGTACCTTTGTTAACCAATGAAAGTTGAAAGTTATCTTCTGAAGAAGATACTGCAGTTGTGATTAAATCCCAGTCTTCTGATGTAACTACAGCATTAGTAATTAACGAATAATCTTCAGTGTCTAGGGATTCAATACCAGTTGGAACAATACTGAAGTTTGGATTTTGTGCTGTTGACAATGTAATCCAAGTTGATCCATTAGAATAGTAAATTCTTTGAGTATCTGCAACATACACAACTCGTCCAGTTGAAGTAGCTGCTGCAGGTAAGTTTGCATATAGAGCAACAGAAGTCAAAGTACCATTGTCCAATGACTCCAGTGCTTTTGCAAGATAGATAACTTCTTTACTATCGCTTCCAGAAGTTAAGGCATCCATTTTTGCTTGGATGACTGTTTCTAGTGATGAAATATTTACGGTCATTTATTATCTCCGATTATTATTAGTATAGACCCATTAGAGCGAAAGTTAATGCATCATCCGCAATAGCTGCCAGAAGAATCCAAGTAGTTCCACTATAGACTTCAATTGAACCAACTTGGCTGTTATAGCGCAAATCGCCCTGAGATGGTGTTACAGGACGTTGTGAACTATTTCCTACTGGGAGTTTTAGACGACCAGTGCCATCTATATTTAGGCTGTTTAGTACACCATTACGAGTATCGTCAATAACTGTACTGCCTTGAATTTTGATTGCCATCGTCGCTCCTTTTTATGAACTCGGCTTTATATCTTTATTTATAATTATTTGTTTTCCAGATCTTTAACTCTTTGATCTAATTCTTTTACTGAGTTAATGAGGAAAGCAATAATACCCAAATAATTAACAGATTTTACGCCATCTTTAGTTTCTACCAGCTCTGGTAAAATCTTTTCGATTTCCTGAGCGATAACACCATATGATTTCTTACCAGTAGATTTCCAAGTGAAGGAAACCCCATCAATTTGATTAAGTACATCTAATGAATTATTTAGGCTAGTTACGTTACCCTTAAACTGAATGTCTGATGTAGAATTAAAGTTTGCTGCAGTAATATCACCACTAAACACGTTACTTGATCTATCTAATTTAGCGATATTAGAACCGACTGATAGTGTAATGTTACCAGCCAAACCACCAGCATTTGTAATATCAATATCGTTTGCTGTAGCTACCAGTGATCTTGTAGTGAATGTATCAGAAGCACTTCTAACTACAATACCAGTTGTAGAAAGAGCAGAAAGAGATACCAGATCTAGATCGTATGCCTGAACATTAGTTCCAATAGCAACACCAAGATTAGCTCTTGCAGTTAGTGCATCTGGAAGGTCACTAAGGTTTTTTGTTCGTTCTAATTTATTATTGTTCAAACTCATGAAGTTTGCATCAACTTGACTATTTGTTAGAGCAACTCCAGCAATAGTAACACCAGGATTCGCAAAAGTGAAAGATGTACCAGAAACTGCAGTGGTTGCATTAGCAACTAAGACTAGTGCAGTATCACTGGTAATAGAAGCCACTGTTCCAATAGTATTACCATTATTTTTAAGTACGTAACCTGCTACAAGTTCTGTAGTGAAAAATGTACCTAGACCAGTAACAGCAGTGCTAGAAAGACTGGAAGTTATCGTTCCAGTGCCAGCTGTAGTTCCATCAACTCTTGTGGTAATTGAAGCCATTTATTGTCCTATAACCTTATGGTTTTACTCTTCGTAATTCGTCTATTGTGCTAAGAGTATTAACCTTTTTAGTGGCATCTCTTAATCTATCACGTTTGTCTACTGCTGCTTTCAAAGCAACTTTATTACCAGAAAGCATTGCATCTCTTAAAGCAATATCATTTTCTTCAAATAAGGCTTTTCTTTGATCACGAATACTTTCTTTAGCTATTTCTTTAGCCTTTTCCATATCTACTTTGATTGATATATTAATAGGGTCATCAAAATTAGCAGAAACTGCGCCATGAAAATCTATAAATCCATCTGGAATGTGTTCGTCATCGATGACAAGATATGCAGCACCAACTGGTACTGCAGATTCAATAACCTGTTCTAAAGTATACTGTCCAGTTGGAACGATTAAAGCAACTGTGCCATTTTCTTGTTGATAAATTATTTTTTGCATTATTCCACCACCACTGCTCTAATGTTACCACCACTACTTGTTATCCATGCATATATGTCAAATCTAGTAGTGTTAACATTTAATATAGAAAAGAGAGTATTATTGCTAATTGATAATTGATTTGTCGCACCTGCAACTATGTAATTGCCATTCGAAACAACACCATTATTTAATGTGACTCTAAAAATATAAACACCATTTATGTTATTACCAGTATACAGTCCTTGGTAAGTAACTGCTGTCACACCTAAAGAATTATTAATAGTGATAGCAACATTACTTCCCACAGCAACAAAATCAAAGTTTATATATGCCTTTATTCTATTTGCAAGATTGGCAGTAGTAAGTGCTGTTGCCACAGAATTATTAACATAAGTTGTAAGAGTTGTTGCACTTGTATCCACTGCAGTTTTAACAAATGCAGTAGTGGCAATTTTGGTACTATTATTACCTGTTGGTTGGGTCACTGCAGTTGCATTTGTAGGAATTTCTATATCACCAATAGAAATTGTTGGGTTACCAGAAACACCATTAGCATTTGTTAGAGTAAGTCCAGTTCCAACTGCAAGAGATCTAATTGTAGCAGTACCGTTTGCATTTCTAACAAGAATACCCAATGAGTCTGATGGAATAGCAGAAAGACCAGTAAGGATAGCTGATTGTGCCTGAACATCAGTACCTATAACTAAACCTAAATTTGTTCTTGCTGCATTAACATCGCTACCACCAGTACCACCAGAAGCTACAGCCAATGGAGTGCTCAACCCACTTATAGAGCCACCAGTAATATTAACTGAATTTGCTGCCTGAGTGCTAAGTGTTCCAAGACTTAATAGTGTTTTAATCCCTGCTACATCACTAACACCAGTACCACCATTAACGACTGATACAACACCACTAACATTAGTGGCATTTCCAGTAACATTACCAGTCAAGTTTCCAGTAACATTACCAGTAACATTACCAGTTAGACTTGCTGTGATTGTATTTGCTGCAAAATTACCAGAAGCATCTCTTGCAACAACTGTAGAAACAGTATTTGCAGTAGCGGTTGTTAATCCATCTAATTTATCAGCATCTAATCCAGAACCAGAACCATCTACTGTTAATAGTTTAGCTAATACATCTGCTGCTGTATACGAAGTAGAATCTAGTTTTCCAATTAATTGATCGTTAAGATACGCAAAGTTTCCATCTGCCTCTGCAATGGAAAGAGGTGAACCTTTTGTTGCTCGAAATATGATTGTCATTACTTACCTTTTATCTATTAAGGACAATAGCATAGTTTTAATGTCACTTAAATCTTCTTTCATACTATTTATTTCTTTTTTTAGAACTTGAATTTCTTCTGTATTATTCGTCAGTGTTTCATTTAATGATGTCTGTCTACTAACTCGATTTATATAATTTAAATATTCTTCTTTGTTAGTATTTATGATAGCGTTACTGGTCATGTCTCTGACCAGTGATGCGTTAGATTCTATCTTTACATATTCCATTATGCACAAGCAATCATACGGAAATCCTTAATGATAGGGACTGCAGAAGTATTAGTCGACTTCATAACAATCTTAACAGCTGCAGCATCAAATGAAGGTAGATCTGCTAGTGAATATGTTATATCTTGGAAAATCTCTGTAAAATTATCATAGTTTATAATAACAGAATCTGGACTTACTAAAGTATAATTAAGCTGATCGAATGGAGTTGTCGAACCAACATTGTTAATTTTATAGTAAACCTCAACTGCAGCTTCTTTAGGAATATTACCTGCAAATTGTAATCTTAAGAATTTAGATGGATTTTCAAAATTGATTTTTTTGGTAACATAAGCACTGTATGTACTACCTTCTAATGGCACAATCTCATCTACAAATCGTTCACGTTGAGTTAAAGTAATTGCAGTACCAGCAGCAACAGAAGAGAATGTTTTGTTTAATGTTACAGATGATCCATCAGCAGCAACAGCAATAATCAAGAATGTTCCATTATTACTTGTAGTTCCTGAACCCGCAATTGTTAGATATTTTCCAGGTATTAATGCTGTCAGTATCGCTTTAGTTGCTGTATCAGATGAAGTAATAGTGTTACCTGCACTAAATGCAATATTAGTATTAGCAGAAACAATCACGTTGTCATCAATACCAGTTACGTTTATATTAGCTTCTGTTGGGTTATTAATTTTATTACTAATAGCAATAAAACTTGTTCTATCAAGATCGATAACTGGTGACAATGCAGAATTAGTTGAAGAGATTAAAGCACGTACTGTTAAAGATTTAGCAGAACTTAATGCTGAAACCTGTTCATTAATTTCAGAAGCGACCATTCTAGGTGTAGAGAAATAATTTACATCATTTACAACTACTCCATATCCCTCAACATTATCTAATACATATGGAACCTGTGAAGCACCATCAACTGATTGTCCAGAAGTTGTTCTTATTGAAAAATCACATGCAGTTTCAGAGAATGATTGAACTTGAATACTTGGTTGACATACATCAAACTGAATATTTCTAGTAGCTCTAACAGAAGATCCTCCACCAAAACCAGTTGATGTTGGTGTAGTAGTAACAGTAATAGTGTATGTATCAATATCAACATTTGATATAACTTTATTACCATTCAACTCAGAAGCTGGAATACCATTGACTGCAGAACCAACTCCACTAATAGTAACAGTAGATCCTGGTGTCATGCAATGATCACGTTGCCATACACGAACTGTTGTAGTTCCACTACGAATCTCAAAAGGATCTACATCTAGTGTCTGTTGTGGTAATTTATCATTAGTGAATTCTACGTTACCTGGATTTGTCACGTCAAATTGGCAGCGGTAAATAGTAAATTTAATATCTTGAGATTGATCTGCTGTCCATGTAGAAGCATTTTGAGATTTAAACAATACACCAGCATATGGTTGTTCTGATATTGTTCTAGAAGTTCCAGGGACATTATCACCAACCTGTGATATCCAAACTTTATAGTTATTAGAGTCAGAAGCTAGCACAAAACAATATTCCCCATTATCTTGTACATATACTGGACTTGGGAATGAGAATTTGGTTGGTGTGTCATATGATCTTACAGCACTACCTTCAAGTAATACAGTATTATTAGATAGATTAACTTGACTTGGTGTTAGTGTAACACGACTGAATGGAAGAACACGTTTTCCAGGATATCCATTAACGACTTCACGAATTTCTAATGTTACAGGTATATTTGGATCTTTAGTGGCAAAGAACACATCAATGCTTGATATAAATGCTCCACCTGTAGATTGAACCAAGAAAGTTTGAGCAAGAGGATCCCACCAACCAGTATCAGAAATAACTCTTTCTGAAGTTTGTGTGATTGTTTGACTATCAGTGACTTGCTCCTCAACAATTAATGCATTACGAACAGAATTGATAGTTGCCTGTTTTGTTTCTAGAACACCAACTGCACTGTAATTAGCACGAGCACGAGAAGTAAATGGTAGAGTTTCATCAGGTTGATCGACAAGTTTTAACTCACGAGTACCACAGCGGAAACGAGTAATATCTGTGTTGGGGATATTAAATAATAGACTGACATCTCCAGCAGCGTTCGTTACTAGATCTTGTCCAATAGTTGCAATAACTGGAACAGCTGATACTTTTGCAGTAGCAGCTGATAAAGTGCCAGTAATAGTTTCATTAACTTGGAATGGTGTTGTACTACAGTTAACAATATGTAATGCATATATTCCAGTATCTGGATTAAACTCAGTACCAACAACTACAGCAGTTGCTCCAGAAGTTCCACCCGTAATAACATCACCACGATTTAGGCAAACTTGTGAGTCACCAGCAATAAGTCGTGCAGTTTCTGTTACATTAGAACCAACATTTGTTGTAGAATTAAAAGTACCAGAAGTTCCAGTAGTTCCACCTTGTATATAAAATAACTTAGTTGCAGGAGTGCAAAATGTAGAAATGTCTACATTATCAAAGAATGGATAGAATTTAGTGCTAGGTTTTAACTTCTTAATTTGCACTAAAATATTTCTTGATCTGATATATGGTATAGCAACACTAGATAAAACACGATCATTAACTAGTTGCTGATCTATTTTTTCTTGAATAGTTGTTTTAATACCAGTTCTTGTTTGATTGACAGGAGTTGCAGTCACCTCTGCAGTAATCTGACGAGCATTACCCCATGATGTAATACCAAATCTTTGGCGTAGTTGGTCTTGATTAAGATATACATCTCCCTGACGAGACGCCCAATTATTACCAGTTGTAAATACTACCCTACCAGCATTAACTGGTGTCCCAGACCAAACAGTTTGCCATGCATTCCAAACAGTACCAAGAACACCAGCTTTTTCTGCTAAATTCTTAATAGTATTATAATTACCTTCAACATCAATAATAATATCTGGACGACGATCAACTTCGAACCAATCGTCAGAAGATGGATTTATAACTACATCACCAATAAATGTAAAAATAGCAAATGGATTGATATTTTCTAGACGTGATGCGTACGGTTGTTCAACTAAAACTGGGTTAGCAACAACTGGTAAAGTGATAACATTACCATATAGTTTATAATTTGAACTAGCACGTGCAGTATCTGTAGATTTATTTTCTATTAAATTAACATTATGATTTGTGTAAAAAGGACGAAGATTTCTACCTTCCATATCAATGGCACACAAATAATCTCCAGATGTTGTATCACCAATATTGTGTCCAGAAAAATTATCTACAACAAATCCATTTTTATAACGATCTAGTCCAAGAGAATCAGTTATAGTCATAGATTCTGTTTGTTGTTCAAGCATTGTGAGTGCAGTATAATACTCTAAATTATCAATACGTTTCTCAAGTTTACCAATATCACGCATTGTATATCGTTTATTATCAATCTTCTCAATAGATACGCTAGATGATTCAGTTGAAAATGTATATGGTTCTAATATTAGATTGTAAAGAACCATATTTATTTGCGTTGTAAGTGGATCTCCAGGTATTAAAGCTGGTACTCCATCAACCACATTAAATTCACCAGCAGTATTTATTGTAATTCTTGATTTTCTTGGCAAATAGTAAACAAAATCACATACAATATCATTACCACGTTTAGGCATTAATGAAGATGTCTCTGATGCTGGAGTAAAAGTTGTACCATTATCATCAATACGAGGACGAAAATCAATACAGTCTCTTAATGGTGTTGTGCCATAAAAAGGGATAGCTTTGTAATCAATATTTGTGTATGATGAAACTGTGAAGAAATCACCAGTTCCATTATGAGCAAAAAATTCAAATTCTACTTGAATTGGAGCAACTGGTGGTGGATATGAACTCTTTAAAGAAATAGAAGCCAATCCATAATGAGTTGATCTTTGTCCATCATCGAAATGATAACGATCTGTAATATCAATACTATAAGTTGCGCCTGGAGACGCAAATGTTCCAGTCTTCATCTTTACAGCGATAATTTTAAATCCATCAGCTTTACCAAGATATAAATTTGCAGCAGTAGCAGTAGCCTGTGTAGTAAATGTAACAGGCGTTGCTGTGGTCAATACTTTTGTTCTTTGAGAATTAACTGATGAGCTAGATTTATTGACTGCAGCCAATACAGTCATAACTTTACCAGCATATGTATTTGCTAATTTTATAGTAATACTGCTAGTATTAGTGCCTGTAATATCTGCTGGAAGAACGATCGTTCCACCAGCAGTAGCGTCTGCATAAACTACAACATAATTTGAATTTGAAGCTGATGATGCAAATGTTCCAGCTGATGTTGTAATTTGTAAAGTACAGAATCCAGTACCACCTGAATCTGCAGTACCAGCAGTATTACTAAATTTCTGAACTGCTGTATATGTTATGTCAGATACACTCTTAATAGCATATTGAGGAAGTTGGAAAATTAAACCAGAATTTTGTGGTTCAAGAAGATCTGTAGAAAGTCTGTCAATAGTCACACCAGTAACTGTAACTGATGGAGTAACTGTTATCTCTCTCTGTGAAGTAATTGCATCTACACGAACACGTGTAGTGCCAAGATAGATGTAATCACCAATTTTTAAATCTGTTTGGAACGAAGTACCACTTCCAATAACTGTTTGGCTAGCAGCTGCAGTTGCTGCACCAATTAGTCTTGTTGTATTAGGTTGAATATCAGCAGTAAAGTTAATGTTAGCGTCTGAACGATCAAAGAAGAAACTCTTAACATCACGTTGGAAACTAAATCCAGAATTCAACTTAACATCAAATAATGATAACTTATATTGAGCAGTTTGTGTACCAATAGCACCACCACTGTCATATTCAAATGCTCTAACACGAGCAGTACCAATTAATCCACTGGGAGCGACACCAACTGACGCATTGACATAGTTGTACAAATTAACTATACTGAAGTTTTCAATAGGTGGTGCGCCATTAACATTGGTAACCAAAACATAGTTACCTACAGTAGCAGAGATAACTGAATTTACTGAAGTATCTTCAGTTCTAGCTTTATTAACATCGATATATGTTGTAGAAACTTTTTCAATTTCATAACCTTCAACATATGCCTTTCCAGGCTCAAGACCAATAGCTAGTTTAGATTCGTCACCACCATTCTCTGGTGTATAAATTCCACGATTATAGAATACATTATCTACACTTACTTGATATTCCCAGTTAACACCAAGTGTAGAACCACCATCGTATGATGTTCCAGATGTATGAGTTGGTCCAACTTTCGGGTTACCAATACCAACAGATGTTGCATTGTTTTTTGCTACGTATATGTATCCGCCATTAGTTACAACATCACCGATAAGGTATGCTTTACCAAAAGCCCATGCGCCACGATTATTATTTCTATGTTCACGAACATCGATATTAAATGGACGAACAGTGTAGTTACCAGATTCATCAAATGTTCTGCGTGCTAAAGTTTTTTCTAGTTCATTGTATTGGGTTGTTTCTACAATAGATTTATTTTTACCATCAACAACTCTAACAAGTTCAACAAAATCTTCATCTGCAGTAGAATTGATAGCTAATTTAGTTAATGTTAAATCGATGTAGTAACGATGAGCACCTGGAGCTGCATAGTTATAAGATTCTTGTGCATTGTCAAGAAGAGTGTTGTCTTCTTCTGGGATAACAATATCTTCTTTAGCTAAAACACCAACACGATAAGTTGGAGTGTCGCTGTACCTATCAAGAACAATAGTTTGCGCAGTTAGTAGGACAAAATGTCCTTTGATGTAATAAACACCTTGTTGAACTTGAGCAATAGATCCAATTCCAGTTGGTGCTGTTGCAAAAACTTGAACTGATGATAATGTAGATCCAACTGTTATATCAGTTAGAACATCTCCAGCAGTAAACACTTTTGTTGTATTATTATTTGTTTGAGAATTTGTATATTTTACAAATAATGTTGGAGGATTAGTGCCATCTGATCTAGCATAGTAGATGACTTGGGCTTTTAATCCATTTGTATTAGAAACTGTTTTACCAACGTATGTGGTTAACAACTCATCAGTTAATACACTATTGTAAGTAGACTCTAACTTAACATAAGAGATTGTCGTATCAATAGATATCTGTCCAGGGATAACCATCGAACCATTTTTGAATACATGCGAACCAAGTTTGCTAATTTGGTTATGCATGATGCTCTGCATTTGCGTAAGTTCACGTGCCTGAACTGCGTAAGATGGACGATACAAAATTCGATAAAACTTTTTATCTTCATCGTAGTCGTCGTAATATGGCTCAGTATTAAAATTGATAGTCATTCTTAACTCTTTTTCCTAATGGATTCTTTGTTATTTATCTTAAAACTTAATGACTGTTCTGAATGTTACAGTCTCACTTTCTGATGGGGTAAATCCTGCCTTATTATCAATATACATTAGCTGACCAGAATATTTATCTACAGTAGGATAACCTACAGCCAATGGTTTAAAGGAATTACTGTTACTATTTAGTAATGTATCAGAAACAGTAGGAGTATCGTTGTCCAGAGATTGCAACAATACACTGGTTGGAGAAGAAACTACAATTCGATAATATCTTCTCGGTGTACCAACATACATTAATACTGCAGATCCATTAGATAGATTTCCATATGTATGAGATGGTGCAGTAGAACTTGTAGTTCCATCTTCAGTAACTAGGTAAAGATTTTCACCATAATACACTTGATCTCCAACATTTAACGCAGTATTAGTGGTCCAGATATTCGCTCTATTAATAAACACTAAAGAATCTTTAGGGAATTGAGTTGTATCAATCGGAGATTGAATCACGAAACACCCAGAACCTATTAGAGACGTAAATCTATTTGTAGTACCATATGCATATGGATTTTTAACAATAGCTACCTGTCTGTAGTCGTTATTGATACTTAGTCCTTGATTTAGATCATTAGACATATTTGTGTAGAACATTAGTGTTCTTGCAAACAATTCATCTGGTGAGTTTCTTCCATGTCCACCGAATGGAGGCATAATTGCTCTAGCCTCAGCACCAAAACCATTACCAGTGATAACAACAGTAGCAAATGTGTAAGCACTACCTCTGTTTGTTATGTTAATTTTACTAATAGATCCATCGATAGGATTTATAACTGCTTCTGCTGCAGCGTCAGCTCCATCGCCAATAATATTCACTGTGGCTGTGCCATATCCATACCCACCACTAATAATTTTAATAGCATCTATAGCACCAGCAACTGAAAGGATTTCATTATTAGCCTGTAGTGATTGAATATTACCAACAGCAAGGTTTGCTGCTAGTGATGCTCCATATCCACTTGTAGAATTTACTGTTATTGCAGCAGTAGTATAACCAACACCACCATCAACGACAGCAACGCTTTCTATTTGTCCATTTTCAATAACTGGTACTAATTTAGCATTAGACTTAGCAGTAAAAAGAGAATACGTAAATCCTGTTCCAATAGAGACACTTACAGTCGGAGCCTTTGCATATCCAGAACCAAATTTTCTACTGCATGTGGCAGTAGCTGGTGTTCCAGCGAAGGTTAGGGTAGCCTGTCCATTCACAACGCTACCAGTTGTATGAGATGGTCCAGTTGAACCAAGAATTGCATTTGTTTGAGATACAGCAGATACAGTATATAACTTACCACTATAATAAATCTGATCATAAAGATGAACAGTACCACCAGAAGTCCATTCTGTTCCAAATGTAATAGTTGGGTCAGATGTATAACCTTTACCCTGATTAATTATATCTACATATAAAACAGATGAACCATTCATCTGACAAAACGCTGATGCTCCAGTTCCGCCACCATTAGTTATATTAACAGTAGGAGCAGATGTATATCCACTTCCAGCACTAATAACTTCTATGTCTTTTAAAGAACCAATAAAGTTAATGGCAGAAATTGAGCTTCCAGATAATGTGGCAGTAGCAGTTGCAGTTGTTCCAAGATATTTTAGAACAGCAGTTCCCTTTGGAGTTGGTTTAACATATACTAGTATAGCTGTCCCATCACTAAATGGAACAGTTGATGTTCCCGTTGGTGGTGTTCCACTAGTAGTTCCAGCTTGAGTTACTTGATATAAATTATTATTATAATAACGCTGTGCACCCAATGTAACTGCTGTATTTGCTGTCCATAAAACACCTATAAAAGAATCACTTCTAACAAAACCATTGGTGTGAGAAACTTCTACACCACCCAGAGTTCCAGGACTTGCAACTTCATAAAAGTCTTTGGTAGAATTGAAAATTTTTTGACCAAGAGAGACACTGGAACCTCCAACGAATGCAGAAGCATCTGTAAATGGATCAGAAATAGTTACTACAGAAGATGGTGTATAACCAGTACCACCTGTGTTTACAGCTAAATTTTGAATATAAATTGGATCTATTTCTCTATATCCATCTCCATCAACAGCGATATTAGCACTAATGTAGTTAGTTCCTTTAGCATTAATAGTTATAGCTTCTAACTGTCCGTTGCTATAAAATTGGTTGGTTAATGCAGAAATAACTGGCATATGCTCATTTGTCACAAACTTATTTCTTAACCCAATTGGAATATTATACATATATTTCCAGATATATCCATCTGGCATTAAGATTGGATTGGTTTGAGTTCCACTTGGTTTGAATGTAGAAAGAGAATTTTTATTGTTATCCAAACACTTATATACATTAAAATCATCTGTCAATACATAAAACTTAGAATTTTCTAATTTATGTGCTCCATTATTTGGAGAAATTTCAACAACTGCAGTCATTATACCACCAGTACCACCTCCACCAGTAATAGTTACTGTCGGTATAGAAGTGTATCCACTACCTGTTGCGAATCTCTGGACTCCAATTATTTTTCCAATAGCAGTGTCAACAATTGCTCCATAAGAAGCACCAGTTCCACCTCCACCAGTAATAGTAACAGTTGGTAGTGATGTATAACCAGAACCACCATTTTTAAGATTTAATCCAATAACTTCTCCACTATAACTATCATCATACATATCATAAACTGTATTTGATAACCAGTTTATTCTATCTACAACAAAAGATACATCAGAAGAGTTGATAGATTTATATGTTATAGCTTCTGTTCTTGTGGCTCTTTCATATGCATAACTATCAATTGGGTAAGGTGGATCATCATCAGTATTCCATGGAATGGTTTTACCAAGCATGTAATAGTAATTAGACTTTTTAGTCGTGATGTCTCGATACACACCTTCTGCAAGTGATTTGTGTAGAATTGATTTAATTAAGTATGACGTAGTCATTAGATCAGCCTGTCTTAAATTAGCTTACTGTGATAACCCATGTAATAGTAATTTGATCGCCTGAACCTTTGTTAACTATTGGGAATACAGTACGGCAAAGCATTGTTCCTGCAGTAGATGCATTAAAAATACCAGCTTCAGTAATAGCACCATCACCAGTACCTGCAGGAAATGTAGCAGTATAAGTGATTGTATTATTTAGAACAGATGAAGATGAAAGAGCGACACGACCAGTTTGTGTCAATGTAGTGTTTGATACATCAGCTGCAGAATTTCCAGTTCCAATACCCATGTGAGTCATTGAAACTGGTGAATTTGTAGTGGCGACCATTTTAGAAGCGATATAGTTCTTACCAGTTGTAACAACCAAGTTAGACACATAACGCTCATCAATTATCTTCCCACTTTTATTAGTTTTAACTAGGTGCACACGACCAGTTACTTTCAAGCCTTCAGCAATAGAATTAATATCCATAAAGATCTCCTTTTTTAATTAGCTACTAAATGTAGCATCTCTGTTATTTGAATAATGCTCAGAGAAATAGCTACCATCAGTATAAGAATTTAGTACGACGTAACCACCATCTGATTGTATAGTGATTTGATTCGGTAACATAGTATATTTAGTATTAGTATTTAACTCAATTAAGACCAATGTATCTTCTTGGTCTGCTAGATTAGATGATTGAAACTTCTCCTGATCAATTAAAACTGATTCTAAAGTGGTAAAATCACTAGTTTTAAACAAACCTGGAGCTAATGTAAACTCAGAATCAGTTAAAGTTACTGAGTCTGTTTTGTTGGTATTATATGATACAGAAAGTACATCAGAACCTTCTGGGAATCCTGTGTATTCTTCTGAAACACCTTTACCAAAAATATTGGTAACAACACTAGTTAATGGACTAGTCCCAACCACAAAATTATTAACTGTAGTTTCAGATAAAGTAAAATCATCTGTAGAAAAAGTTTTAAATGTGTGGATTGATTTATCGTCTGCAATAGTAACACCTGGAGAATCACTTAGACGAAGAATCAGAGATTTAATCATTGATTCAATTTCTAGAGCTAAGTCTACTTTAGTTGTTACGTCAAACTCACCGAATAGTTCTACACCAGCTGGGTGTAACATAGTCTTAACAGCAGACTTATAATCATTTAGACGCTCATCTAATCTAATAACATATGAAAATGCTTGATAAAACTCACTGTCTTGAATAAAGATAGAATCAGAGAGGAATCCATTATTCGTTGCGAAATAACCAGGATATTTCGCAACAGCATCTAATTTAATCTGAAGAACAGCTGGATCTTGAGTGGCACTTGCTGCATTAACTGATGTTGTTTGAAATTCAGAAAGTAATGTACCAGCATATGATCCATCACACCAGTCTGGCGTTATATAATCTGGTTTAGAGATGAAACCCTTCTCGTTAAACTTAATAGCAGGGTCTTCCATACCAACATTAAACTGATTTAATCTTAATTCAGCATCATACTGTGAGGTTCCAATTGGATAATTAACAGGTGTTGGGTTAAGTCCATTATCAATAGTGGACAATGTGAAAACAGATTCAGTACTGAATGGTCTATCTGAAGAAGCCAGTGATGTTGTAGGTAACAAAGCAGATGTAAAATCTGTCAGGTAGTTAACGCCAAATTTAATAATCTCTGCGTTTTTAATCCCACCATTATCATCTATTCTAGTTATCTTGATTAAAGTGCTGGTTCCAGTACTACTTTGAATTTTAAATAACTGTCCAACTTTAAAACCAGATCCAGCATAAACAACATTAACATGAACTGGAATGGCAAGAATTTCTGCCTGAAATAGATCAGTATATCTGATCCTATTACCTGGAGCAATAACACCATAGTACTTTCTATCAATGAAGAATTCATATACATTACCACCTAAAGCAACAATTCTATCAATCTCACCTTCAATGTCTTGTCTTCTATCAATAGGCACTTTAATAATCGTAGAACCAGTTTCAATTTCTACAATTTTACCAACGACATCCTGTGGATTTCCATATTGAACTTTAGCAAATAAAGATACATCTTGATTCCATCTACCATCAGAAGCACGCAATAGTTGCTGACCAGGATATGATAGTTGTACTTCTTTATTATATAAAAGTTTAAACAACAACTTATATGATGCTTCACTACCTTTAGCTAGGTATAAGTCTTTAATGCGCTCTATGTAAAATCTATCATCCTGAACAATATTTGGAAGATTATATGCTAACTCTTTCTTAAAATATTGAACAAATTGATCAAGAGTTGTATCTAAGTTTCGTGTTTCAGCATAATCTAAAAGTTGGGTTTGTAACCACTCATAGTATGCTTCAACGAAAGCAACGAATGTTGGATAATCTTCTCTGACAAACTCAGGAATCTGACGAGAAACTAATGATGATATTTTATTTCTAGACATTATCTAACAGATGTAAATACGTAATTCTGACCAGCTTCTAAGTTACCACTAGATGACTTATCTGCGATTACAGAGATATTTAAATACTCTGGATCGATTTGAACAATTTGATTTAGAGCAGAAACAACATCGTAAGAAGAGGGTTTTATAGTTATCTCGAATGCATCTTCAGCCAAAGAAACGATGTTAAGATTTTTAATGTTAATTAAACCAGTGCTATAAGAGATCGTTCCGATAGTTGCATTAACAACTATTTTAGAAAAGTTAGTGTCATAATAGAACAGACGAATATTTCCTTTTTCATCGTCGTCAAGATAGTGCACAACAGTACTGTTAGGAATTAAGAATCCAGTAGACTTAAATACGTCGCCAAGATTGTTACCCTCTTGGCTGATAGGATTAATCAGATTGATAGTATACTCTGAGTTTAAATTATATTTTGGAACAATACGTCTAGTGATAGTTAACTTAGTCACGTTGTTGGTGATAGAACTATCTGATGCATCAATAATGCTACTCAATCTAGAGAAACGAAGAAGACCATCAAATTTCTTAAGATTGTCATCGTTATAAGAAATTATTGCATTTTTAACAATTGTTGTTAGTTGTGATGGTGTTTTTGAAGTGTTTCTATCATTATAGTAAACAGTACAATCAATATTGATATTTAGATAATCTGGATCAACAATTTCTGGTGTTATTGAAACGACATTTCGTTTTAATAAACTTGATACCAAGTACTCTTTCTGTAAGTTTGTTAGTTTAGTACTAGTTGTTGGTTTTACACAAATAAAAGTCTTACCATAGATCTTAGGGATATTGTTCTCTCCACCCCAAACCTGTACAGTTTCAGTTTCTGGTAAAATATTGCGAACTAACACTCTGTAATCTTCTGGAGTGACTGCTCTATTCTGTGCAGCATATGTTCTTGGTGCATTAAATTTAATAGAAGAAATTGATTCTGAAGCTGCACCACCACTAGAATTAGAGACAGTCGCAACTGTTAAATTGCTACCAAGAAGTGTAACACCACCATACAGAAATGATTTAACATTATTAGCTTTTTCTAAACTAGAAACAAAATAATCTAAAGTAATAACATTACCTGGACTAAGCGCAGTTCCTACAACACCATCACCAAAATTTAATTCGTAAAGACCATTATCAATTTCTTTAATAAAGTACACATTTGTACTTTCATTGGCTACAACTAAATCTTCTACTTTACTGAATACTGTATACTCATCACTAGATGCTGTTTCTTGAACACGAACAGCCAAAGTCGAGAGATCAACATTTGAATTCGGTATAATAATTCTTTGACCATCAGTATAAGTATATTTAAATTTTAATGGAGTTCCTTCTACAATAGTTACATTAGGAAATTGATAAACACCTAAACTATTTTTAGGCACTGTCAACGCACCTCTATTATAAAATATGTATGTTTCACCATCTACAGTTGCGCTAAATGGTTGATATGGAGGAAGTGTCACAACTGCAGGGTTTGATGTTGGACTAGAGATAGTAATATTAACTGTTGCAGTTGAACACTTTGCAGAAACTGGTGTATAACCTAACATCTTAGCCAGAGAAACTACAGAAGATCTTTTACTTGCAGAATCTAAGAACATCTCATTAAATGCAAGATTAGTATAAATGTTATTGTAGTGAGTATTATACGCCAATAGATCAATGAGGACTGCCATAGCAGATCCTTCAAAATCATAGTCTGAAAATTCAGACTGTCCTTTGAGATAGTTCTTAATGTTTAATTTGATAGCGTCAAAGTCTAATTCAGCTACGCTAATTCTTTTATTGTTTATAGCCATTTATCGAGTTCTCTCTAATACTATTTCTACAGAAAGTGG
>Ga0315909_10003615_pt1 | contig 18749 bp, 25 predicted proteins | sample LakEriMetagenome_11_FD_203527 | JGI IMG/M metagenome (GOLD analysis project Ga0315909, IMG submission 203527) | Freshwater fungal communities from buoy surface, Lake Erie, Ohio, United States - Buoy 2 MA125 | ecosystem: Environmental > Aquatic > Freshwater > Lake | place: USA: Lake Erie, Ohio... | reverse complement strand
GAAATCCTCGGGCAATGGGGCGTGATTGTTCAGTCGCCGACCTATACGGTCGTCATGGACATTAACGATTCAAACATGGTGTCGGCTATTCAGGTCACACCGATTGATCTGTCGTCGTCCTATAACGTCGCAGAGGTTAAGTTCCCCGACGGCACGGCAAAGGATGCGTTCAATTCGGCCACGTTCGATCTGGCGGTCGTTAACCCGTCGCTGCTCTACCCTAACGAGCCGGTCAACAAGCAGACAGTCACGCTCGGCCTGGTGAATAACTCGGTGCGCGCGCAATACATCGCTAACCGATTCTTGGAAGGCGCTCGGGAAGATTTGATTGTTAAGGTCGACGTCAATTTTTCCGGTATCCAACTTGAGGCCGGCGACATTGTGACGGTGACCAACGCCAACTACGGCTGGACGGCGAAATTGTTTAGGATTAGCCAGGTCGTTGAAACATTTACCGACGATGGCCAGATCACAGCCAGCCTTACGCTGCAAGAGTTCAACCCGACGGTGTACGACGACGTTAACGTCACGCAGTTTACGCCGGCACCTAACACCGGCATTGGCTCGCCGCTAGGGTTTGGCACGCTCTACGCACCGTCGGTTACCAATGTGCAGATCAGCAACCCGGTGCCATCGTTTGACATTGCGGTCACAGCCGCGAGCAACGGCATTGTGCAATATGCCAACGTCTACTATTCGCTCTATTCCAGCCCGACCGATTCGCAACGCATCTTCATTGGCACGACAGCAGTCAACCCTGGCGGCAATCCCTACAACCCGTCGTCGTCAATGGGCGTTCTGACGATCAATTCGCTGCCGCAAGGCGATTGGTATTTCAGCGTCAAATATGTCAACGCGCTCGGCGAATCAAATTTCTCGCCATCGTCGTCGGTGTTCCAATGGCGACCGCTAACTTTCCAATACGCCGAGCGCTGGCTGGCGGTGGCCTACGCCGACAACGCGACCGGCACCTCGGGATTCAGCTACAGCCCGCGCAACAAACTTTACTTTGGCCTTTACAACAACGCTACAGCGAACGGCGGAACCGACCCAACGCTTTACACATGGTACACGGTCGCCAACTTTAGTACCGCCAATTACCTGCTATACGCCAGCCGCACAAACCGCAAGTTCAGTTTCAACGTCGGCAACGCTGGCTATGTAAATCTTGGCGGTGCATTCGTGCCAACAAACACGGCCGTTTACGACAGCAATGTGTGGTCGGGCCTGGTGGACCCGTCTGGCGCTCTGCAAAGTTTCATTGACCTAGACGCGCGCACCGGCCAGACGATCATTGCAGGCACAACGTCCAACAACATTAACGACGGTTTCCTTTCGGTCACGAACAACGTCGACGGAACAATGCGTGTCAATCTGCAAGAGTTCCTAAATTTCGGTTCTGGCATCTACACGAAATCGTTTTCTGCGGCCACGCTCACAATTGACGTTTACGGCCGCGTCGTCGGGTTCCAAGAGCAGGACCAGTTTTTCTACACCGAGACGGTCTACACGGCCACCGGTGGGCAGACCTCGTTTAGCAACACGCACACCGTCGGCTGGATTCTGGTGTTCCGCAATGGCGTCTTGTTGGACCCAAGCGAATACTCGGAGACGTCGACCACGGTGGTCATGGGCACAGCTTGCGTCGCCGGCGAAACGGTGGTCATTATTTATATGCGCGGCGTTAGCACCTCGGCAGCTTACGAGGCGATGAACATCACCATTGCCAGCAACACCAGCAACTCAATTACCTACACCGGCTTGCCATATCAGATCATCAACGCCGGTGACCTATTGACATTCACCGACAGCGGGACGCCGACCACCTACACGGTGTCAACGGTTAACACCAGCACCAAGGTCATTACCTTTACCGGCACGATTGCCGGGGCAACGGCAGGCAACAGCGTTTACCGCTACCGCGCCGCCAGTTCCAACTATGCGCCGTTCAGCCGCTACGATCAGGATGTGACGGCGGTGACCTCGTTCTTGCCGACAACATACGCTATCCAGAACGGCGCAGAGTCGATCTATGTCAACGGCAGTCAAATCAACGAGATTGATTACGACATTGCCCTCGGCGCGGTGGAGGGGTTTCCTGCGCCGCTGACGGGCCGGTTTACGATCATTCAATACGCACCGAATAATTTGGCGGTGCCGGCCAGCAACATTGCCAATACGACCGCGTACAGTACCAGCGGCCAGACAACCTATCCGTTCCCAAGCAATCCTCTCAGCATGGAGGTCTACGCCAACGGCGCATTGTTGGCCAAAGGCGCCGGGTACGATTACACGGCAAGCGCCGCAAATTACATTTTGACCACGGCGTTCAATAACAACGTGACTTTGCTTAATCAACAAACCTTCGCGCGAAACGGAGCCGCATAAATGACGCAAGCCTACAACCTCTCTCAGCTCGCCAACAACCTCAATACTTCGGGGCAACTAGACGCCACCGACGGCTTAGTCAACGCTGTGCCGATCGCCAACGGCGGCACCGGCGCAAGTTCAGCCGCAGCCGCAGCCGCTGTTTTTGGCAATATTTTGTATCCAGTTGGTTCTCTTTATATAAACGCAACAAACAGCACCAACCCTGGCACATTGTTAGGTTTTGGCACTTGGGCTGCATTTGGTGCAGGCCGGGTTCCCGTTGGTTTTGATTCTAGTAATGCCTTGTTTGACACGGCAGAGGAAACCGGTGGCAGCGCTGATGCGGTCGTTGTGTCGCACACTCACACAGCGACGGTGACCGATCCGGGCCATAGACACACATACACCCGCTATTCAGCACAACTAATACAAAGCGGCTCGGCCACACCTTGCTGGAACGGCGATTCCACGCAAAATACAAGCCTGGCAACCACCGGTATTACCGTTTCCAACAGCACGACCGGCTCGTCCGGCACCAACGCCAACTACCAACCGTACATCACGGTCTATATGTGGAAACGGACCGCGTAAGCCAAATTTCAATTGCAGCGAATTTATGGGCGATGCGATAATCGCCCAACAAGACACGACAACGTGAACCCGCAGAAAGCGGGCGGCGTCACCACCTGAGAGCAGGGAAAAGTCATGGCTATTTTCAACAAGAACACGCTGGCCCAGGTCAGCGGTTTCGACAATCCGATCCTGGCCGGCGAGCTGGTCTGGGATCAGCAGACCTACTGGAATCTGACGTTTACGTCTACGTCTGGGCCGGTCAACCTCACCGGCGCAACGATTGACGCGCAGATTGTCCGGCGGCAAGTCACGAACATTATTGATACCCGCAACGGGCTGACGTTCGATATTGCCGATTACACGCCTACGCCGGCGGCTATCCCTCTCACGATCACCAACATCAATGCGGCCGCTGGCACTTGCACGCTGGTGATTGATGCCGGTGCCTGGTCGCTTATGTCGACCGACCCGCAGCTCGAAATCAATGCGACCAGTTGCGTCGGCTACTCGGGCCGGGTCAAGGTTTCATTCCCAGCATCTGGCCCTACGCCGGCCGATGATATGGTGATCTTTCTGCTGTTCCTCGTTCGCTCGGATGGTGTGGTGGTCCTATGAGGGTCACAGTCGGCGCAACGTCCGACCCCATTGTTGTCGGCGTAACAGATCAGAACAACGTTGTTATCGACGTCAACCCTGGCCATCAGGTATCGCTAGAGGTTGTTCCACAACCGCGCATTGAGGCGCGGGTGGATCGTGGCGTTCTTGGGCCTACGGGGCCGACAGGCGCGACCGGGCCTACCGGTGCGGCGTCTACCGTTGCCGGTCCTACCGGTCCCACCGGGCCAACGGGCGCGCAGGGCGTGCAGGGCGTTACCGGCCCAACCGGGCCTACAGGCGCAACCGGAGATGTTGGACCAACCGGGCCTACCGGCGCAGCGTCTACCGTAGCAGGCCCAACCGGGCCACAGGGCAACACCGGCCCAACCGGAGCGCAAGGGCCAACCGGGCCAACAGGGTCAACAGGTGCCACAGGCGACACGGGTCCAACCGGGCCTACCGGGCCTACCGGCGCTGCTTCTACGGTGGCTGGCCCTACTGGCCCAACAGGGCCAACCGGCGCTCAGGGTGATATTGGCCCAACCGGTCCAACGGGTGCAGCCAGCACCGTTGCGGGGCCGACCGGCCCAACAGGTAGCACCGGCAACACCGGACCGACAGGCCCAACAGGGGCGACAGGCGGAACCGGGGCCGGCGGCGCTCTTGGTTATTGGGGTTCGTTCTGGTCGACCGCCACGCAAACGGCGGCAGCGGCAAACACACCTTACTCAATCACGCTTAACAACGCAGACCCTTCCAATAACGGCGTAAGCGTTGTTTCCAATAGCCGGGTGACTTTTGCTTACGCTGGCGTGTACAGCCTGACGTTTAGCATCCAGTTCACCAACAGCGACACGCAAATCCACGACGCAAACGTCTGGCTGCGAAAGAATAACGCCGGCAGCGCTGGCGATGTGCCGGACACAGATAGCAAATTCAGCGTCATTAATAGTCACGGCGGCGTTCATGGCAATGTCATTGGCACCGTCAATTTTGTTTTGTCGCTTGCGGCAAATGACTTTATTGAGCTGGTCTGGTCGACTACCAACACGCAAGTTTCGCTTGAGAGTTTGCCGGCTGGCACTTCGCCTGTATCGCCGCGCATTCCGTCGGTGGTGTTCACGGCCACGCAGGTCATGTACACGCAAGTCGGTCCCACCGGGCCGACCGGCAGCACAGGTGCTACTGGCGCAACCGGACCTACGGGCGCTCAAGGTGTGGCTGGACCTACCGGGCCGACGGGTTCGCAAGGCATTCAGGGGCCGACCGGGCCGACCGGGGATCAAGGTGTGGCTGGCCCGACCGGGCCAACAGGCGCGAATAGCACCGTGCCTGGCCCTACAGGTCCGACCGGGCCTATCTACGGCTCTCGCGTCGTTGCGGTGGCAGACGCCACCAGCATCACCATGAATGCCGACACGACCGACATGGCGACGCAGGCCAACACGCAAGCGGCAGGTACGCTCACTATCAACGCACCGACCGGCACGCTGGCCAACGGCCAAAAAATCATGCTGCGGCTGACCTCCACCAACGTGCAAACATTCTCTTGGAATGCAGTCTTTGCTGGCTCTACTGATCTAGCCCTGCCGACAACTTCTAGCGGCTCAGGCAAAGAGGACTACATGGGTTTTATCTACGATTCGACGGCGACCAAGTGGCACATGATCGCCAAGAACTTTGGGTTCTGACCATGATTAAAATTGACTTTCAATTTGACACCCAACACGGCAAATTTTCCGATGCTTTGCATTTGCCGGAGGATCACGGCCTGAGCGATGCCCAGATTGAGGCGCTGAAGCAAGAGCGCCTAGATAACTGGCTGGCTATCCTGAACACGCCGCAGGAGCCGGTGGATGGCGAATAGATATTGGGTCGGCGGCTCGGGAACGTGGAACACCACCAGCACAACAAACTGGTCTGACACTTCTGGCGGATCGGGCGGCTTTTCTGTCCCAACTTCAGCGGACAGCGTATTTTTTGACCAAGCCGGTACTTACACCGTCACGATGACGGGCGCGCTGAACTGCCTAGACATTACGGTTTCGGCAGGCACGGTGACATTCGCCACCGGAACTGGCCCAACGCTGGGAATTTACGGCTCCATGTCCTTGCTGGCGGGGACGGTATGGAACAGCACCGGCGCAATTACTTTTCAGGCAACATCTGGCGCACACACAATCACCACAAACGGGGTGACAATTAATGCCACCAACTTTCAAACTGGCCCAACCGGTGGACCAAGTACAGCGACGTTCACGCTTGGAAGCGCGTTAACACTTGGCTCTACGACCATATTAGGTGTTGCGTCTGGAACTTTTGACACTTCCTCCTCCGGCAATTACACGGTTAGCACCTATCAATTTTCCAGTAATAACATTACAGCCCGCACAATTAATCTCAATGGTTCAACAGTTAACATTTCATTCCCAAGTAATGTAGCATTTAACTTTGCAACAACTACAAACCTGACTTTTAACGCCGGAACTAGTCAAATAAATTTGACTGGAATAAACACCGGAATTGCATCTGGTGGTTTGACATTTTGGAATGTTGCGTTTACAAACTCTACTGGCGCAGTTAGCATAACAATTACTGGCGCAAACACTTTTAATATATTATCTTTTGTTGGCCGCACTCAAGCTGGCATTTCAATTGCCACATTTAATGCCAACCAAACAATCGGTACTCTTACGCTAAATGCTGGCCTTTATTCTGCATATCGCACATTTCTTGCATCTAACACCATTGAAACAACGCGCACTTTAGCCGTTACCACGCTGACGGCCGGTGCTGCCGATTACGATTTCCGAGACATTGCTATTACGGGTTCTGCTGCGCCACTAACGGGCACTCGGTTTGGAGATTGCAAAGGCAACAGCGGCATCACATTCCCTGCGGGTAAGACGGTTTATTACCGGTCCTCAGGTTCTACAAACTGGGGGATAACTGGTAGTACTGCTTGGTCATTGACCAATGGAGGGGCTTTAGATTTAACAGCTTTTCCATTGGCTCAAGATACTGCCGTTTTCCCATCTTCGCCTACTCCATATCCTTCTAGTGGAGTACTTTCAACCATCAACGCCAACTATAACATTGGCACCATTGATATGTCGGCTCGCACGGCCAACACAATGACGCTGACGACGGGCGCGACAACACCGACAATTTATGGTAACTGGATCAATGGGACGGGTACGACGTTAACAGGGACGCAAACGATTACATTTGCTGGGCGCGGAAGTCAGACAATTAGAAGCGAAGGAAAGACATTTACACAATCCATTATTATTAATAGTCCTGGTGGATCGGTTGCTTTGCAAGATGCATTAATAATCAGCAGGTCTATTGTTTCCGCATTTACCCTTACGCGAGGCACATTTGATGCGGCAATTTATAATGTAACTCTTTCGGGAGCCGGGGCTGGCGCTTTTGTTAGCGGCGCCGCAGTAAAGCAACTTAATATTGGCTCTGGTGTATGGACTATTGCCGGAACTGGAAATGCTTGGAATGCCTCAATATCTACAAATTTCACCGTTACAGGAACGGGAACTATTAGTCTGACAAGCGCGTCAAGTAAATCGTTTATTGGTGGCGACATTCAGACATATCCCACGTTGAACCAAGGCGGCACGGGGGCGCTGACAATTGCCGGCAACAACAAGTTTGCGGCCATGACCAACACGGCCATTGGCTCGGTGTTGTTTATCGGCGGAATGACTAATGAATTTACTACCTTTAATCTTGATGGCGCATCAGGAAATTTGCTCACGCTTAGTAGCACTAACACCACGCAGGCGATTTTGAAACAGCCATCGGTTTGGTACATGGGAGCCAACTCCACCGACGCTGGCAACAACACCGGCCTAACATTCACGGCCGGCGGTCTGAGCGATTACCTAAACGTGAGCTACATCAACGGCCAGACAACGCTTGTCTACAACGGCAACAGTAACTTTATGGTCTTTTTCTCCTAACCAACACTACAAGATATGACACTAAAAATCGCGGTCTACGCCATCAGCAAGAACGAAGAAGCATTTGTAAAACGGTTCTGCGAGTCTGCCGCCGAGGCCGATCTGGTGCTAATTGCCGACACCGGGTCGACCGACAACACGGCCAGCCTGGCGGCTGAATGTGGCGCTACGGTCCACAACATTTTTGTTTCACCGTGGCGCTTTGACAAGGCGCGCGACACGGCGCTCGCGCTCATTCCTGGCGACTACGATGTGTGTATCTCGCTAGACTTGGACGAGGTGCTAGAGCCTGGCTGGCGGCAGGAAATTGAGCGCGTATGGCAGGAGGACACCACCAGGCTGCGCTACAAATTCGATTGGGGCTGTGGCATCAGCTTCTATTACGAAAAGATCCATCACCGGCGCGGCTACCATTGGCATCACCCGGTCCATGAATACCCACGCCCGGACGGCCGAATCACCGAGGTCTACGCGCAGACCGATATGCTGTTGGTGAGCCATCACCCGGACCCGGACAAATCCCGCGGTCAATATATGCCGCTGCTAGAGCTGGCGGTTAAAGAGGATCCGTTTTGCCCACGCAATGCGTTCTACCACGCTCGCGAGTTAACTTTTTATGGCCGGTGGGACGAGGCAATAGTCGCTTTGTCCAAATATTTGGCGATGCCGGAGGCGAACTGGGCCAACGAGCGCTGCTACGCCATGCGCCTATTGGGCAAGGCGCACGACGAGCTGGGCCGGGGTTGGGAGGCGCTCAAATGGTATCGCCTGGCCGTTGCCGAGGCACCAGGCACGCGCGAGCCTTGGGTTGAGCTGTCCATGCTGACCTACCGCTACGGAATGTGGGCCGAGTCCTACGCGGCGGCTAAGTCGGCGCTCCAGATCAAAGACAAAGCGCTGGTGTACACAGCCGACCCTAGCGTCTGGGGCGAAAAACCCCACGACCTAGCCAGCATTGCGGCCTGGCATCTTGGCCTGAAAGCCGAGGCTATCCATCATTTAGACGAAGCCCTAAAATTGGCGCCAGACGACGCTCGTCTGCTGTCCAACCGTAAATTGATGCAACCGCCCGACTAACATGGAAACCGAAATCGACCCGATCAAATACGGCGTTCTCTGGGAGCGCGTGCAGGCAATGGATCGCAAGGTCGATAAGATGGAGCGCCAGCTAGAAGAGCTGGTAGCCCTAGCGAACAAAGGCAAGGGCGGTTTTTGGATGGGCATGACGATTGCCAGCATGGCCGGCGGTGCAATCACTTGGATCGCGGGGCACTTTAAGGGTGGCTGACCATGATCGACCCCATCACCGCATTTGCAACGGCGCAAGCTGCGGTAGCGGGTATACAGAAGGCACTCAAGCTCGGTAAAGACATTACCGGCTGCATCAAAGAGTTTTCGGCGCTCTTTGAGTCTGCTGACATTGTTAACAAGGCGGCGAACGAGGCCAACGCCGGCAAGTCAGACGCAGCGCAGGCAATGGAAATTGTCATGCAGCAAAACAAGCTGCGCGAGGACATGGAGCAGCTCAAACACCAACTTGTCTACGGCGGCTATCCAGAACTTTGGACGCTTTTCCTCCAGAAGCATATGGAGATTCAGAAGGCGCGAAAGAAACGAGAGGCGGCGGAAAAGGCGGCAAAGCTAAAGAGCCGGCAAGAGATGGCGATGTTCATTTTGTACACGTGCATCACCGTTGGGTTTGTCGCGTTCCTGATTGGTTTCGTCTACATCATCATGCACGTATGAGCGAAGATAAAACGACGACCATTGTCGACAAGGTTCTCGGCTATGTGGATTCGCCGTTTAAGTTGTTCGCCATCATCCTAATGGCGGTCTTTGCGTTCGCGGGTTACTTCCTCTGGCAGAACCAAGCGTTTCTGCTGGGGGCTTACAAAGAGCAAAAGAAACTACCCGCCATCGCAGAAGACCGGGTGGAAGATGCAGCGGCGCACCTGTTTAAAAATACCGATGCTGCGGTAGTCGCCATCTTTAAAGTCAATCCCATTTTTGGCACTCGGGTGCTACACCGGGCCTACACCAAAGACGGGCGAGACAAAACGCACGAAGGGCTGGACGTTGGCCTGTTTACCGCCAACGCGGCCAACAACCGTGATGTAGTGGCGCTTATGGCGGGGGAGGTGCCTTGTGGCGCGTACAAAACCGCCCAATCCGAAATCGGGCTTTGGTATATTGAACGGGGCGTCACCTACGGGTGTCGCATCAGCGTTCCACCAGAACAGGGCAAGTTCGTGGGCCAGATTACGGTGGGCTGGAAAGAAGAGCCACCGGACGTAGACCAGTACCGTGTTCTTCTGCAAATCGCAGCAACCATGCTTTCAAGGAGCAAACAGTAATGTTGTCACTCATCTCTACCCTTGGCGGCATTCTGCTCGGCGGCTTGCCGAAACTGCTGGACTATTTCCAATCCAAGCAGGACCACGCGCACGAGCTGGCTCTGGCGCGGGCGCAGTCTGAGCGCGAGTTGGCGCTGGCGGCGCAGGGCTTTGCCGCCCAGGCCAAGGTTGAGGAAATTCGCAGCGACCAGATTGCCATGCAGTCTGAAGCGGCGATGACGCAAGGCGCGCAGGACCACGACAAAAAGGTGTTGGAAAAGGCGAGTCGTTGGGTTGCCAATTACATTGGCACCGTGCGGCCGACCGTGACCTATCTGTTCGTGCTGGAGCTGCTGGCGATCAATGGATTCCTAGCGTTCTACCTCTGGAACCACCCGGAACTCATCAAGAGCATTGACGATGTGATTAAGTACAGCGAACTCATTTTCAGCAGCGACGAAATGTCAATGCTGGGCGGCATCATTGGGTTCTGGTTTGGCTCTCGCGGGTTCAAGAAATGAAGCTGTCGCAGGCCGGCGCTAACTTGATGCACCGGTACGAGGGCTGTCGCAACCGGCCCTATCTGTGTCCGGCGCACATCTGGACCATTGGCTACGGCCACGTGCTGTACCAGGCGCAAATTCGCCTGCCGATGGTGGGACAGACCTGCCGCAAAGATTACCCGCTTGCTGAAGGAGACAACCGTGTCTGGTCAAAAGACGAAATCAATTCGCTATTCGCAAGTGACGTCGGCAGTTTTGAACGGGGTGTTCTTCGTCTTGTGCCCGGCGTATCTGGGCGTCAAGGCGCTTTTGACGCTCTTGTCAGTTTTGCATTCAACGCCGGTTTAGGCAACCTCCAGCGCAGCCAAATTCGCATCAAGGCAAATAGAGGCGAATGGGAGGCTGCGGCTGAGGCGCTTATGGATTGGACCAAGGGCGGCGGTCGAGTTTTGCCTGGTTTAGTAAAGCGGCGCGAGGCCGAGAGGGCGCTGTTCCTGTCAGACGCTGCCTAGAATCTGGAACCGCACGCTCTTCGGTCGTGAACCGATGCTCGTTACCGCAGGCGCGTGACCTTCGGACGAACTCGTCGGTCTGCCTGGTTGATATGACCGTTGTCCACGCGTTGCAAAACGGGCATTTCATTTTTGGGTTTCCATCCGTGTTCGCGCCATTTGTCTTGGATATTGGTGTACGCGGCGGGCGTGTACTTAAATTTTGGGTCTAGGATATTCGGTCGCATGACTGTTTCCTAAAAACATCGCCCGACGGCGACAAGGCCGGTCTGAAACAGACGGCCGCTGACAAAAACAAACGCCATCGTTGCCAGCGCGATTGCAATAAATGCAGCGGCTTTTTTCATTTGAGCAAGGCGCTAACTTTTTGGCGCACTTCTGCGGTGACCGCGTGCCCCAGGTCGTCGGGGTCAAGCAAGCGCTGCAAGAACTCTTGCATACGCTGGCTCTTGAGGTCGCCTTTTAAACGCTCTTCAATGGTGCTAACCAGCATGGCGCGGTCGAAGGCCTGGCGCGGGCTTTCGGTGAGGTAGCGCAGGCAAAGCGCCAGCAGCTCGCGGTCACTTTGCATCGCGCTCTTTCATATCTTTGATGGCGGCAATTGCAATTCGCACTTCAACGATGGCGTTCATGCCAGCGAGCAGCGCGTCGTCGTGCCGGTTCTCTAGCATGGCGTTGTGCAGATCGCGCAAGGACTTTTCCGCCATCATGGTCGGGTAAGCATAGTCAAGGTTCACAGCAGCGCATCCTCGTAATCGTCGCTGCCCAGCGGCACGCGAGTGGGTTGGTTGATCGGTATAGGTTGAGGCGGGAAAGGCCAGCTCATGTTTGGCCCCTTGCGCGGCGCGCCTGCACGCAGGCAGGTTTCTGGCAATCGTCGTGGCAGGTATGAATGTCGTTGGTAAATAACGGCTTGACCTCAGCAGGACAATCGCGGCCCTGCTGACATTTTCCGTCGCACGGTGGGCAGGTGCGGCCTAGCCAACGGCTGTCGTTGTCGTCTTCAATCATGGAATCAATGTATTCGTGTACGAAATGCATGATCGTACCGCCAACGACAACGCCAACAATTAAGCCAACGGCGAAACTCATTTGCGTGCCTCCTGCCTGCCTTGTTCAATAAGTCGCCGCGCTTCGGTCTGATCTTCGGGCGTCTCGGATTCCAGCATGACGCGGATACGCTGGGCCTCGGCAAGCGATTGCTTGGCGACCTCGTAGCGGTAGCCGGCGGTCACGTATTCGGCCTCGGTGTGTCTCATGGTTTCATCACCCAGATGAAGTAATAGGCAAAGGGTGCGCCGATGAGGGCGGCGCAGAGGAGGGCGGCTAGGGTGTCGCGCATGGTGTGGTTTTGGTTGGCCCGGCTTGCGCCGGGCGGGGTGTTGTTAGTTGAACATTGCAGCCGGTGCGAGGGTGGAGCGAATGTCCACAACCCAGGTGGGATGCTTGGCGCAAGCAAGGGCTGCACGGGCTTCGATTTCGGAACGATTCGTACTGCACCGATTGCCACGAATTGAGACATCACCTGAGGCATTCAGATACCCGCCCATGTGACCACGGATCAATTTGCCGTTGATCTTGCGGGTGGGCTGGGGTTGCAGGACTGCGAAATAGACGGTGACTTTTGCGTCGGTGTTGTTGGTGGTGGTAGTCATGGTGTCAGCTCCTGTTGCGTTGTTGATGGATGTATCTTCCCACAATTTCCCACAAACGCAAGTAGGGACAAACCCTAATTTTTCGCTTTTTCTTTTGCCATGCCCTGCTTCAAGTAGTGCAGCACCTGCGCGACCAGCGTGCGGGTATTCTGCTCGGCGTGTTTACGCAGGGCCTGCTCAATGTCGGCAGGCAGGCGAATGGTCAAATAACGATCTTTGGTCATGGCAGCTCTTTAAATTCGAGGATTTTTGTCTTGGCATCCTCCGCACCTTTTCCCACTATACACCAGTATTCGTGCGACGCTAAATATTCGATCCAATCCTTCTGTTCGGGGCTGACAACGCCGCCTTTGGCGCGTTTCATTTCAATCCACAACCGCCAGGCTGGGACGCACAAATCAGGCACGCCGCTACTTACCCCTTCGGCTTTGAGCCGCGCGGCCACAGAGGGCGATCTAAGGCCTCCATTGGGTATCGCAAAGATACGCACGCCGGGATAGGTCTGGCGAAACCATTTCACCAGCTCGCGCTGCTCTTCATGTTCTGTTTTCATGCTTCCACCAGTTGTATGTCATGTCTCGAAAATCCATCTCCCACATATTCTGGCCGGTGAGCGCCTTTTGGTGCGTGCGAAAGCGCCGCATTGCTTTCATCAGAATTTGACGCACGCGCTCTTGCGTGCGACCCATCTCAATGCCGGCCTCTTTCAGCGTGCAGTTGTCCAGCACGCAAAGCGCAACGGCCTGCTCTTCGGCCTCGGTCAATGGCGTGATTTCCACCAAGCGGCGCACAAAATCTTTCCACAGCTCCAGCTCTGGGTCGGTGTGCAACGTCCAATAGGTGTCTATCGGCTCGCACGGCTCTGGCTCAATGTGGCGGCTGTACCAAATTGCTTTGACCTCGCTGGCCAGATTGACAACGCCCAGCTTGCCGTAGTGCGGTATTGCGCGGCCCCTAGCCATTTGCCCATTCCCTTTTAATCACTCGAAAAAATTTCCCGTCACGCTTGTATTCAATATCGGACGGGTGTCGTGCCTGGTTGAGATAGATCACCGTTTCATCTAGCGATTGCCGACCCGTGAGCTGTGCGCCAGCTTGCTGCGCGATAGACGCCACGCGCTGCACGGCCATCTGGCCGGCATAGCCGTCGTGCAAGACCGGGAAATACTCGGTGACCGTTGGGTCGCTCAGGCATCCGTAATAGGTGCAGGCAATCATCTCTTTGCCGCTGGTGCGGCTAATGTGTTTGCGCCAGGTCCATTGGGTGACCGCCATGTCGGTCCCTTCGACGCCCATAATGTCATCGTCGTGGAGCTGGAGTTTCTTGCGTTCTGGCTCGGGGAATTTGTGGCCGCAGGCAGGGCACTCGCGGGCGCTGATGGGCACCAGCTCGTCACAGTTGTCGCAAACTTTCACCGGCGCTTCGCCGTTGCCATCGCCGGCTTTCGTCGGCGGCTGCACGGCGGTGATCGGGCCGTGCGTTGCCACTACGCCAGCGAAATCCAGCACCAGACAATGATCGGTGTGGCTCTTCACGCGCATACCTCGGCCCGCCATTTGCACATAGAGGCTGGCCGACATAGTGGGGCGCAGCATGGCGATCAGATCAATGTCGGGATAATCAAAGCCTGTCGTCAAGACGTTGGCGTTCGTGAGGGCGCGCAGTTTGCCGGCCTTGAAGTCGGCCAGGATTCGCTCGCGCTCGGCCTTGGGCGTGTCGCCGGTCACGCACGCGGCCGGGATGCCGTGGATCAAATCCAGCACGACCGCCACGTTCTCGGCGTGTTTGACACCGGCGCAGAAAAAAAGCCATGCTTTGCGGTCGCCTGCCAGGCCAATGACCTCCTGCACCACGGCGAGGTTGTTGTCGTCGGTATCGACCGCCGCCTGCAGCTCGCTCTCGATAAACTCGCCGCCGCGCTTATGCACACCAGATACATCCAAGCGGGCCTTGGTGACCTTGGAGCGCAGGGTCGATAGGTAGCCTTTAAACACCAGCTCTTCGATGCCCACCGGCTCAATGAGCGCGTCAAAAAGCGCCGGCTTGTCGGTGATGAGGCCGTGACCTAATCTGTAGGGAGTTCCGGTAAGACCCACAACGCGCAACGCCGGGTTTATGAGCGTGAGGTCGCCGAGCAGCTTGCGATAGCCGCCTTCGTCTTTGTGATTGACGAGGTGGCACTCGTCAACAATCACCAGATCAATGTGGCCAAGCAGATCGGCCTTGTTACGCACCGATTGAATGCCGGCAAAGGTGATCGGTTCGCCGAGCTGGCGTTTGCCAATGCTCGCGGAATAGATGCCCATTGGTGCGCCAGGCCAATGCAATCGCATTTTCTCGGCGTTCTGCTCAATCAACTCTTTGACATGGGTGAGCATGAGAATGCGCGTCTCGGGCCAGGTCTGGATAGCGTCTTTGCATAGCGCCGCAACGATGTGGCTCTTGCCAGAACCAGTCGGTAGCACAAGGCAAGGGTTGCCTTTGTTGCCAGCGTCGAACCAGGCGTAGAGCTGGTCGATGGCGCGTTGTTGATATTCACGGAGCATCTTGCACCCACACACGACAAGCATGATGCAAACTGGATTCGGCCTGCTCGCCATCTTTTAAAACAACATATCGTGTCCCTTTTGGCGTGCTGTAATCGCGCCGCACGAATCTATACTTTTCGCCAGTACGCAGCAAAATGAATTGCTGTCCAGGCTGAAGATTTCGCATAAATTTTTTCACCCCACAATCCTTCCATCAAACTGCTGGCGCAGCTTGGTCAACTGCTCGCTAGGGTTAGCGCACGCGGACGGGTTCGCCAGTATCTCGCGGCTGGTGTAGACATGGGCGTCGCCTTCGCCGTTGGCAACGTCTTTACCGTCGATCACATAGACCGCTGTCCAATTGTCGAGGCCGTCTTTACGCTCCCACGGCACGAGGTCTGGGTGCAGCGTATGACCACCACATCCCTGTCGCTGCCATTCAATCGGTATGTCGGCCTCATGAACCTCACAACGCCAGGTGCTATCCGAGGTCGCGGTGCTATGCGCGCAGGTGCGGCAGTTAACGTGTTTCGTTAACTTGGTGCTGTGGCAGAACTCGTGCGCGTCGCAAAACTTGCATTGATACCACGACGGGTCTGTGCTGATCGGTGGCGGCATCCGGTCTGCGAGCGCCAGGTAGTGACCGCGACGAATATACTTTTCGGCGATTTCCTTATCGTATCGGACGCGTTCTGTATAAATTTGGTCGTTGTCTTTGCAGACGGCGACGTAGAGCGCGCGGTCGATCTTGGTGCCATGCATATAAAGCTGCATCTGTACGAAATGCTCGGGCTTTGATTTCTCTACGCCCTGCTTTTCAAGATCGTCGAAGCTCTTTTTGCTATGAGTTTTGAACTCGGCGACATGGCGCTTCTTGGGTGCCTCTGGCACGCCAGACTCAATGATCGCGTCAATGCTCCCGGACACATGAGCGCCAAGATCGACGCGCTGTTGCTTGGGGCCGGTCATGCGTAGGTCGAGGCCGATGGCGCGCAGGTCCGACACGATGGTCGCCTCTTCGTTCTGACCACGCCGGAACAAACGCAACACGCGACCGGGGAACGACGGCTGCACGGCCCAGCGAAAGGAAAGCCACAGCCACCGGTCGCAAGGGTGACCGAGCTGGCTGCACCCCATATGGCCCCTTGGCGGCTCGGCGAGCGATTCGTGGTGTTTGTCAATCAGCGCCTGTATGCTATTCTCTGGCTCGGGTAACTTCATTTGCCCAGCTCCTTTGTTTAAGTTGACCATTTCCCCGACCTGGTGACAGGCCGGGGATTTTTTTTACTTCATCCAGGGCGGCGTTGCGCCTTTGCTAACGGCCGTCGTGGCCGCTGCTTTCGCCGCCGGTGCCACCGTACCGCCAATCGCGCTGTAGCCTTTGACCTCGTTCGCGGCATCGTAGGTCTTGCCAGTACGCTCGTCGGTACGCGCGGGGCGAATGGCCACGCGAATTTTCAGCGCAGCACCGATCAGCTCGTCGGTGTCACGCACGCGCGCCAAGCCAATCGCCCGCATGATTTCGCCAAGCTGTTGCTTGCCGATTTCCTCGGCCTTGAGGCTGGCGTTCTTAATGTTGAGGTTGGCGAACACCACCCGGCCTTGGTGGCTAGGGCCGGTAATGTCGAGGCGCAGTTTGATGTACTGGCCAGTTCCATCGTTGGTCGTTTTGAGTTCGGCCTGGGTTACGTTCGCCGTATAGCTACCCTCGGGGATCGGGCCAATAGGGGACGACACCGGCAGGTCTGCGGCGTCAAAGGTTTGGTCTAGCAAAGCCATTTAAGTTACTCCTGTTCAATAGAAAACGAAGGGCGACCGGGTTTGGTCGTGATTGCTGCCGCCAAAGGGCGGGTGATCGAATCATCAGCGGCTTTCCAAGCGCTCATGTTCAATTCGGGTTTCCAGCGGAAAAGGCTGGATAAATGCGCGGTGAGGCCGTGTTCAGCGGCCAGCTCTTGCACCTTGTCGGCGTCAACCTTGCGGTCGAGGCGACTAACGATCTTGACCTTGTAGCCGGTGGCTCTGACGTTCTCGGTGCCTTCCACATCGTCACGCACGCCGGTAAGTTCCCGAATGCGATCCTCAATGTTGCGGCGGTCGGCAGTCGCCGTTGCCTCGGCCTGCTTGGCCATTAGCCACATACTAGAGAGCGAGCCAAGGTCGCTGACAGTTTTGATGAAATGGGCGCGGTCGGTCATTCCCCACCCCCGATCCCGTGCTTGCGCTCGATGGCGCGGGCGAATTGCAGCACATCGCTAGGCGACTCGACCCACATCTCCCACAGCGTCTCATTCGTCAGCGGCTGGCGCTGGGGCGGGGTTGAAAGAAGCTCCTCGTTGCCCTCGCTGTCGATGCTCCATGACGCGCCGCAGACGCACAGCAACTCGTGGGGCTGGCGCTGGGGCGGGGTGGTGTAGAGGGCCATACCGTCAGGCATCACCATCGCTCGGTTCAGCGGCTCAATAACGCAGCGTCCAGCGTAGTACCCAGACACATAAGCCACCGGCTCCTGCTTCTCTTGCTGGGGCGGGGCGGTGTAGAAAGTCTTTGAGCAAGCACCACCGCATCCTGCCGATGTTTGGCAGCGTGGATAACTACATTGCGCCACCGGCTCCTGCTTCTCGGCCTGCTCAATGGCAAGGCGTAGGGTAGCTGCGGAGTTTTTTGCGACATGGTGCGGATAAATGCGACCGCTTTTAGTCGTGATGTTAGATGCCGGGTGTTCCCACTTCGCCAACATTTCCAGCGCCTCCAGCGCGGCCTTCATTGCGTCGATGCTCATATCAGTTGCCGATCTTCGCAATAATTGCACCGAGGTCCGGTGCCTCCCACGGGGCCAGCTTGCCGCTGCGATCCTTCGCCAGCCACAAACCATCGCCATCGCACATCAAAGCGCGTTGCGTGCCGCCATCGCTGTCGCGCTCAATACGCAGGGCCAGCACCTCGTCAAAGTAGTAGGGCAGGCTCTGGCCGGTTTTGTTACCGGGCATGGAGGGCGCATACAGGATGCGGCCCATCTCGTCCTGAGATTTCTCTAGCTTTGCGCTCATGTAGACATGGCGGTTCGGCAGGTCGCGGAAAGCGCGAATAATGTCGGCCATCTGCTCTTGCATTGCACCGTAGGCCTGCCTCGGATCTTTTGTCGCCTTTTTCTCGGCGTTCAGGACCACCTCGGCAATCTCGCTGATGCTGTCGAGCGCCACCGATTTATAGGCCTGCGCCTCTTTGCTCTCGGTGAGCCACAGCCACGCTTCTTTGAGCGTTTCCATACCGTCGACCTCAATGTATGGAAGGTCGGAATCTTGCACCGACAACAGGCCACCTTCGGCCGATAGCACAATCGGGCTGGGAAGCGTTTTAATCAGGCTGGTTTTGCCTGCGCCTGCCTGGCCGTAGACCAGCACCTTGACCCCACTAGCGGACAATCCGCCAGTTCGTTTCACACTAATAGCCATCTCTGGATCCTTTCGTTTGTTGCTGCGCCTTCGGCCAATTCCAATCGCGCAGGGTTGCAATGATGGCGAGGTCGGCGTAGGATGTCAACACTTAAATGGACGATTTAAACGATGGGACAAAAAATGATGACGCTAGAGCAAATCAGGCACGCGCTGGTTGACAGGCGACCGGGCCTGGTCGCGCAGGCAACCGGCTTGCACCTCAACACGGTGCGCGATGTGCGCGACAACGCGGACGCCAACCA
>Ga0315909_10003613_pt1 | contig 18750 bp, 30 predicted proteins | sample LakEriMetagenome_11_FD_203527 | JGI IMG/M metagenome (GOLD analysis project Ga0315909, IMG submission 203527) | Freshwater fungal communities from buoy surface, Lake Erie, Ohio, United States - Buoy 2 MA125 | ecosystem: Environmental > Aquatic > Freshwater > Lake | place: USA: Lake Erie, Ohio... | reverse complement strand
TTCTCTGATGCCTACTTCTCAAGTGGATGCTATGAAGATGGAACACCATTGACAGAAGATGAGTTAAACAAGCTCACCGATCTGGCGGGTGATGTTCTGTGGACAATGGCTTATGAAAGTTTCCACTAATGAAAACACTTTTCCAAACTTATGTGGAAGAGTTTTCTGACATTCACTACTGTCCTTATTGTCTGACAATCAAGGGAGATAAAATAGTTTGCTGCCAAGAAGCAGACTTTACTAAGTTCAAGGATTTATATATTGAACAACAAAAAGAAATTATCAATGCTGAATTAGATGAAAATCAAAGGAGTTAATATGTCAATAGAAATGTTACTTAAAAAGAATGTCAACGACCACGTTGAGAAGAAAAATGGCTTGTCCTACCTATCATGGGCTTGGGCTTGGGCAGAGGCTTTAAAAGCCGATCCAAAGGCTTCCTACAAGATAGAAATGTTTGGCGACAAGTGTTTCATGGATATCAATGGTACGGCAATGGTGTTTGTTACAGTTACCATGTTTGATAAGCCAATGACTTGCCAGCTTCCCGTGATGGATTACAGAAACAAGGCCATCCCAAACCCCGATGCTTTTGCGGTAAACACGGCAATCATGCGTTGTATGACAAAAGCCCTGGCACTACATGGTTTGGGTCTATATTTGTATAGCGGTGAAGACGTCCCCGAAGAGGGTAGATCAGTAGTAATCACGCCCACTCAGGGAGCAATGGATAACATTCCCCCAGAGGAAGTACAGTACTTGCAAGAGATGGCAGTTGAATTGATTGCTACTTGTGAGCAAGGTGACCCCAAGGCAGCTTGGGATAAGTTGGAAGGAGAGAACCTTGATGCAGAACAAAAGATTGCATTGTGGACACTCCTACCCAGTAAAGTGCGTTCAGCATTAAAGAAAGCGAAGGAAATGTGATGGAAAAGAAAGATAACTCAGGCGTTTTGTTCAAGAACGATAAAAAAGAGTCAGAGAAACACCCTGATTACAAAGGAAATATCACAGTAGGCGGTCAGGATTACTGGCTATCTGCATGGATTAAAGAGGGTAAAAGCGGCAAGTTCATGGGTTTAGCAGTATCACCCAAAGAAGAATACAAAGCGAAACCTTCTGAGAGGTCTAAGGCTACCAATTTTGATGACCAAGACCTGCCTTTTTGAGTTAATATAAACCCGAGGGGAGAGCTGTGCAAAGGATTTTCCTAGCTTGCAGACGAGCAGTTTTCCCCTCACCCAATAGGAGTTAATGATGACATTAGATAAAACATGGTTTGGTGGTGCAGTAGAGAAATTCTTTGGTTCACCAGCCTTTAAGTTGGTTAGAAAAGAAGACCCTACAACGAGCCATCAGGCGGCTCAGAAGGTTGATACAACCAAGCTAGAAAGTCTTGTCTACGAGGCTATAAAGGGCTTTCCTGACGGGTGTATCTCAGACGAGATACTAGAGATGTATCCAAACTACCCATATTCCTCAATAACAGCACGATACAAGTCTCTGTTAGACAAGGGATTTATTGAAGTTACTGGTGTCAAACGTGGCAAATTTGGCAGAAATCAGAGGGTTATGAGGGCAGCAAAATGACGCCCAACATAATGAAAGCTGTTAAGGATGTCTACACTCAAGGCGACCCAATGGACTACACATGGGTTGACCTTGGTGAGTTCGACTATATGGCAGATGCTAAATACGACAAGGTAATGAACGCTATTCCTGATTTATTTAACTCTGACCCCAAAGACCTTATGTTGCCCTTTGAGCAGATGGGGATAGTTCGGGTGTCATCTGCTGTTGGTAAGCCGATTAGTATCACTCTTGATCGCACGGATAGTGAGTTGATAGCGAGATTGCGTGGTGTTTCTGGCGATTGCGGTGCAATACGAAGTACAGGTAAAGAGCATTTTGTTTCTTTGCCACCAAACCAAACTGCCGAAAACGTAATTCAACTCATACGGGATGGAGGCATGGAATGTTCCACAGAAGGCATGACTGCTGAGCGTTATGTGTTTGAAATATGGAGTTCAATGGTCAGCCATCAGTATGCGGAATATATGCGTAAGGCAATGGATATGCACGAGAGAACCCGTGTTTACAAAGCATTGCCATCGACATCCAATAGTAAGCGCATCCGCAGAAACAAGCAGCCATTGTTTGAGTGGAAAGTTATTGACGTTACTGCTAAACCAGCCACACACGACATCGTAGCAACAGGCAATGGTCGCAACAGTCCTAGACAACACAAAAGACGGGGACACTTCAGGCAATATAAGGATGGGCGAAGAAGTTGGATACCAGAAGCCTTGGTTGGCAAGATTGAGTTTGGATATATTTACCACAGTTACACAACGGAGAAACAATGATAGAAAAACCACCGCATTCAAAGATTAGTTACCCATCAACTCCCACCAGAATGGGCAAAAATGGCTTTGTGGAATTTAAATGGGAGTCTGGCTCAAATGTGCAGGAGCTTTGGCGCAAGCATGGTTGGACTCCACCATCAGAGAATATGACTCCACCACCACCACCAACAAAAACACTTGAAGAATACAAAGAGCCTTTAAGGAGAGTTAGATAAATGGGAATCATCAGAACATGGCTCAATGACCATGATTTCATTGATAGACCAGACCGAAACGAGGTGCTTGAAGAGGTCGCCAAGGAGTTCGACAAGATGAAAGCCTTTGGTGACACAGCACAGAGTTTTGCTAGTTTTGTAAGGGATATGAAAAGGTGTCCACCCTGTTTAAACACTTGTAATCAGGGTAGAGACTGCCCTACAAGGGTACAAGCATGACTAAAGACTTGCGTGAAGAAGCTATGTTTCAAGTGCAAATGTTAGGCGAGGAGATTCAACCTGATTGGATTAGTGTGACAGATGAGGAGTGGATCAAAGCACTTGAACTATGCGACTTTGACAAAGTAGCTGCCTTTGAATTCTTTGAAGCCAAACTAAAGGAAAAGAACTCTTAGGTCAGAACTGCTAGTGCATGATTGATCTCTTTTTCCCGATCTGCAAGACCGATATATGCGCCGTTAATTTTTTTTGTCATGGTCTTGTAGTCACGGGCATCTGCATACTGGTTTAGTTTGTGTGTAGACCAGAACCAGCCTGCGGTTAAAGCAGCGAATCTGGGAGTCTTAACCAACTCTGGTTGCATAACAAAATCTTCGCCCAATGCTTGACCAGCATGGTAGAAATTCGCATGACCAGTTAGCTGGAAGAGTCCAGCGCCAGCAAAACGAAAACCATCCCCAGAGGCTTCATCTCTGTTTCCCATACGATTTGCGTATGTAAAGTTTGCCAAGGCTTTAGGGTTACGAGCATACTTCTGTGCAATCTCCATATTTGGGAAACGCTTAGGCCAGATAACCATTAGTCGTTCAGCAGAATAGCTCAATCCTTCTGACAAACGAGTAAATCTAGCACTCTCATGCCCTGCTTGACCAATGAAAGCCGCTTGGCGAAATGGATTGGAAATGTCAAAACGATCAAAAGTTTCGTTTAGCGGGTCAACCCATTGTTCAGCAATATGAAGTTTCTTTAGTTGTTCAGCGTTTATCATTCAACAAGTCTCTCATCTGGTTATACGAGTCCACACACGCATTTAAAGCCGCAGTATTCTTATCCCCTTGGGCGACTATTTCTGCGATGGCTTCGATTGTTGCTCTTTCGGCATCAGAAGGTTGGTCAGTCTGTCTGTCAGGTTCACGGGTTGCTTCTGTATTTGTGGTGGCAATGGGGGTATTTGTGGGGGTTGATACGTTACTTGAGGGGCAGAGGCGCAACTTGCCAGCACGATTGGCAGCACTAAGGGCAGAAGTCTTTTGATTGATAGCATTGTTTGCCTCCAATAATTTAGTAGCATTTAGGTTCAGTTCTTCAGTCAGTTTCTGTTCTGTTTTACGAGATTCTTCGTTTTTCTTAGCAATGGCGATCTTCATGTCGCCATCACGTTCTAGCCACCCATAGTGGTGTCCTACCCTGTAAGACCCAAATAGAGACACTAGAACACCCACAATCAGCCACGGGAGAGGGATTGGTAACATTATTCAGCCTCTTTTCTTGCTTGAGCCAGTTCTTCACGCTCTTGGTCGTCTTCTAGGTGGTCAGGAGGAGTAGTCGGAGGAGGGCCAGGTGTCCAAGATTCATCCAACTCAGGATTAGTCCAAACAGGCATAGCACCGAAAGGTTGACTAGGCAAACCATACGCAGATTGCGGAGGGGCATAGGAAGGGTTAAAACCGCCCATAGAGCCTTGATAGCCCATTGGTTGACACATTGGTTGCATCGGAGGTTGAGGCGCTCCAAAAGCCTTAGAAACTGCTCCAGCGGCTCTTTTAGTCATCACACCACCGATACCGCCAACAATCAAAAGAACAATGTCGTTCAGCATCTTGGTATAGGCTTGGTCAATCGGGGCCATACTTTTGATAGGCTGAGTCACAAAAGTGACAGAATAGAGCAAGGCAATCACAATAAAGCACAGGATACAGGTCACCACAATGACCACAAATCCCCACACACGAACCTCAAATTCTTCAGTTGTTAGGTTTGGTTTCTGGTTGGATGTCATTGATTTTCTTTTCCAAAATAGGGGCTACTAAGTATTCAGGACATTGTTGGGTAAACAAACATTTAGGTTTCTGGCATTGTTCAGCATGAAAGTTATCAGGGTTTTGGCAAAAGTACCTGTAGCGGTCTTCGCATCCTGTTAACAAAAGTAGTAAGATTAGATATCTCATACCTTAACATCCACTTTAGCCCATTGAGTCTTAATCTCTTGGGCTTTCTGTTGTTGTTGAGCTTGTTGGTTTAACTCTGCCAGACGCTTCATGTTCTGTTGGTGGATCACTCGGTGAGCCTCTGACAACATTTGAGCATTCTGTTGGTAAGTGGTGATTCTCATTTGCCCAATCCAACCTTTCCAAGTAAAAGATTAACAATTCTGTCTGACAGATCATTAGGTAAGAACTTCAGAAAACCCAAGAAATAAAGTGCCACTACCCCGTAAACGAAGATTTTTAAGCACAAGTCAAAGGTCTTCTGGTACTCATTCATCTGCCACATCTACGAGTCGTTGCACAAAATTCCATCAACTCATTTACACCAACAAATACCAAGAACAGCACAAACGCACAACCGCCAATAATCATGGCTAACTCATTCATCTCTTGCTCTTTTTCTTTGGCTGCTTTCTCTGCCCTCTTAAGCGCACTTATCTCTTTTGCGTCTGCCAAGTCCATCTCTGCTTGACGGGCTTTAATCTTGTTCCAGACATCAATCTTGCCTGTCTGCATGAAGAGCATCTTAAGTTCTTCTTCAAACGCCCTAGCTTGCTCTAAAGCCATCTCAATCTGTAGAGCCGTACCCATGTTTGAGCCTTTGCCAGACTGTTTAGCCTGAAGCATGGCTTTTGTAGCTACAGACTTAGCGTCAAATAGCTTACCAATCATGGGCGCAAGTGAACCTAGGTCTTGGGCAACTCCTGCTGCCTTCTTGACCATGCTAATTGCTGACTGTATGCCAGCTAGAGCCGTTATCGGATCAATCATTTCTTTCTCTCCCACTTAATGCACACAACTCTTCGGTTGTAAACATCACCACTCCAAGTCCATTTAATACATCGGTACTCTATGGTTGCCGCCAAGAGAAAGGCGATCACGGAAATGCCCAAACAATAACAATACTACAAAATATCACAAATACTATGACAACGGCTGCCGCAAATAATGCAAACAGCCAGTCTTTCACGGCTCTACAGTCCAATCAATTGCACTTGGTTCAACAGTTGGTTGCTGTGCTTGTTTTCCATAGATAACTTGATTAACTTCATTTAGATAATCGTTATCTATAATTCCTGATTGATTCAGCATATTGGCAATCTTTGCTCCTGCCGCGCCTGCAAATTTAGGATTATTTTGTGCTTTAGCCAGCATAGCCAATGCATCCATCTCTTTTTTGCTTGTCAACGCTCTGGAGATTAGCTTAGGCGTCAAATATAAAGCACCTAAATTAGCCAATGTAGGTATTAAGTTGTTTTGCACATCTTCAGGAAATGCCAAGTAAGCGCCACCGCCTGCAAGTGCAGTAGCTCCAGCACCAATCATCTTTGATCGCAAAACAGTTGAGCCAGTTGTCTCTTCTAAACCATATTTAGCAGCATTTGCAATGTCTAATAATTTGTTTCTTGTTGAAGCATCTCTAAACAAATAATTGAAACCTTCTTTAAAAGTTTCATCTTGTAAGTTTTTGGAGAATGTCAAGACTCCATCAGGAGTGCCAAACATCTTCTTTAAATAGCCATACTGAAGTTCACCAAGCAATCCTTTGCTTTGCTCTTTAGGAAGATACTTTTCCATTTCCACAACAGCATTTGCAACGGCACGCAACCTAGAAGGAAACTCAGTGTTAAACAAATACTTGCCAACCTCTTCTGGCTCGCTTTTAAGCATTGTTTGCATAGTCCCACTATAAAAGCCGTCCATAGCATTTTTATAGCCTTTTTGGGCATTGAAATAGTCTCTTAGCAACTGATTGTTGGCTGCATTTGCTTGAGTTGTAGGAAGATTCAGCTTCTCTAAAGAATCAATGTTGTAGTCTTTAAATTGACCTTCACGAAGACCTGCTGGTTGATCAATGCCACCACTAAGACCTAATTTGCGAGCCAAATCTTTTTGTTCTTTGCTACCAAACGTAACAACAGCAATATCTGTCATATTGTTTTGCAAACCTTGAGCATACTTTTTGTAATATGCCTCTAATGTGTTGGCGGCTTGACCTTCTTTAGTTGCATCTCGTGCGCTAGCTAAGAAATCACTACGTAAATCATGCGCAGTACTAAAAGTAATTTGATCTTCTTGCGCAAGAATTTGGTTTAAAACTTTTCTCTTATCTTCTGCCGCAGAAGACATAGCTTTATTCTTGTTAAGACGATCTAACTCGTCTTTAGCAGCTTTCTTCAATGGAGTCATGTTAACAAGCAAGCCATCGCCTTGTTGTTCCATTTGCTCATAAACAGGACGATATTTGGCTTTCATCGCTTTGTCTGCCTCAGCAATAGCATCTTTCCATCTATCGCCAACAGCCATTTGCGTTGGATCGCCTTGTTTTAATGCCGTCTCAAATGCTTCAGATTTTTCTAAAGTTTGCTTAACTTCATCAACGCCTTGTGCAAGAGCCTTGCGTACACCTTCTTGTTGTTTTGCAAACTCTTCTCCACCACTAACAAATTTTAGTGTGCCTTCGGTAGATTGTGTCCCCAAATTACCAGTTAGCTGTCCTCGGGTTAATGTGCCTTCTCTAGAAGACAACCATTCTTGAGCCGCCTTGCGTGCCGCACCTTCTTCTGTTTCAAATAAACCTTTTTTAACTCCAGCCTTCTCAAGTTGGTCTTTGGTAATTTGTACAGCTTTGCCGCCAAAACTAAAAACTAAATTACCACCAACGTCAAATAAAGCGTTTTGAATGTTATTTGCAAGCAGTTTTTGTCCTGTTTCGCTACTAAAAATATCTTTACCAGTTATTGCTTGTTCAAGTAAAGTACCAAGAGATGTACCCGCTGATGAGCCAGCCAATGATGGAATAAATGGTCTTGTAACAGTAGGCGCTGCTTGCGTTAGTCTTGAAATAGGAGCCATTACTCGTGATTGTGGGAAAGATAAAGCAGCCAAGCCACCCAATAGACCACCAGTTTGAGGCAAATTGCTAGCTTGCTCAACAGGCAATGGAGATAGCGCACCCGCTAAAGCCATTCGAGTTCTGTTTAATTCCTGCTGACGTTTTGCCTCCTCTTCACGAGAAAGACCAGGCTTCATCTCTGTGGGGTCAACATTCCAATCAATTTGCGCCATGCTAACTCCTTACAGATCAAGTTCTTGTTTCAATTTTGCGGCTTCTGTGCGCTCTTCTGGAGTAATTGTCTTTGACAAATACTTTTTCTCGTATTCACGATACTTCTTAATTTTCTGATAATTCTTACCTTGTGCCAACTTAGCATTGAAATTGGTGCGTTCGCTATCAGGAAGATTTGCCATTTGCTCATACGTTTTAGTTTGTGCAAGCATTTCATCTTTGATTTGCCCAACTAAACGCAAAATTGTTGGTAATTCTTGTTGAAGATTAAACTTACTCTTAAGCAATTGCTCCAATTCTTTATTGGATTGGCTACCTGGAAACACTTTGGCAATTTGCTGAACAACTTGAGCAGAAACAGCGTCTGCAATTTCAGTATCAGTTGCACGATCACTAATTTTGACTCCAAGCGCAGACAATCCTTTGCTCAAAGCCAATTTTGCATTTGATCCAGCTCCTGTAAAGGCATTGTTTACAGTGTTCTCTACAGTTTCCAACTTTTTAATCATTGGAACTGTAATTGTATAAGCCTCTCCTGCTTGGCTATATGCTTTTGCTGAGTCTTCTTTTTCTTTTGATTGGAAGACCTTTTGCAAAACATCACCAAGTGGTATCTCGTTTTTAATCGTTGTACCTTTACCAAAGGCTTCAGCCTTGATTGCAGCTTGTACCTCAGCTCTTTCTGGTGAACCAACTGGCAAAGTTTTTGCGTATTCTTGTAGCTTTTGAATATTAGGTTTAGCTTCAGCTTTTTCAGCAGGAGTCATTTGTTTTTCTAAAGACTCGTTATAGGCTTTTATATATTCTGGAGAACCTTCCTCTCCTTTTGTGGCTGCTACTGCTCTGGCTAATCTAACCTTTTCAGGATCAGCTTGGAATCGCTCACGAGTAGCCTGAGCTTCAGAAGCTCTAGCTGCCGCCAAACGTTGTTGTGTTTGAGCCACATCACCTTGTGCTTGACGAGCATATTGAGCCAAAGCCATAGCGCCTTGTTGGTCGCCAGCTTGAGCAAGCATCTGAGCGCCTTTTAAGATTGATTCAGGATTAGATTGGTCTATCTGTTGAGCAATAGAGTTTCTAGCACTGATTAGCTTCAACTGAGGGTCTTCTACACCCATAGCACCCGCAATAGCACCACCAAGCCCTCTAGCGCCACCATAGGTCAATGCCGCACCACGAGAAGCAGGGTCTAGATTAGCAAGGGCAATGCCTTCGTTTAAAGCACTTACACGCTGTTGCTCACCATACATTTGTGGGTTTAGTCCAAAAAGACTACCTACGATATTGTCTGCCATGATGAATCCTTAAGAAAATAAACTGCTAAATAGACCGCCAGCAGCCGTACCAAATACATTTGAAGCACCCAAACCACTTAATGCTGTTGAATAAGGGTTGGTTGTTGCCGCAGGACTTGTAGCCAAAGCAGTACTTAATTTAGCACCAGTTAAACCTAATTGACCAACATTAGAACCCGCTTGAGCCGCTTGTTGACCAAGAGCCGCACCCATTGTGAATGGTTGTTGTCCCAATTGTTCTAAGCCCTGAATCTGACCTAAAGCAGTTGTATATGGGGCATAGGAGGCTTGCTGACCACCATAGTATTGACCCATAGCTTGAGAGCCTTGACCCAATAGACTTGACCCAAACAAAACATCCCTCTGACCTAATTGTTGAGCATTAGCCGCCAACTCAGCCTCTTGTCTAGCACGAGCGTTATACAAAGCCTGTAGTTCAGGAGTAGTAGCACCCAAAGTACCACCTTGAGCAACAGATAAACCACCACGGCCTTGTTGTTGTAGTCTGTTTTGCAGATTAGCTAACTCTAACTCTCTGCCTGGTTGCAATAACGCCATTTGAGAAGCAAGATAGTTCTTAGCAACATCTTCAGGTTTCTCAGCAAGATAACCTGCACCAAGTTTAAACAAGCTCTGAGCGCCTGTTTGGAGTGGTTCAAAGGCTTCCTGAGCGCCTTCAGCTTGAGTTAAACCTTGACCCGCTAAAGTAATAAATCGGTCTTGAGCGTTCTTGGCTTCAGGACTCAGTGTGTACCCTGCGCTTGTCAATTGACCTGTTACTGGATCAATTGCAAACTGTGAAGTACCAAACCTAGTGGTCATACCAATAGGTCTAAAAGCCGCTGCTTGTTTAGCAGAAGCAGTCTCAGCCTCAATCATTGCTCTTGCTTTATCAGCCGCTTCTTTGGAAGTCTGCTGTTGTAGAAGACCCGCACCAGTAGTTAAACCAGTAGAGATTAGATTGCCTAAAGCAGTATTGGTCAACCCTGTGCCAATGCTAGTCAAGCCTGTGCCAAGACCTGTACCTAAACCAGTACCTAATCCTGTCAAACCTGTACTTAAACCCTCTAAACCAGTAGTTAAAGCACCTGCACCAAGGTTTGCAACAGTATTACCCAGCCCACCAACAGTAGCGGCTGTTCCTGTTCCTGTTCCAAGCAAAGATGTACCAAGACCTGAACCAGTCAAAACACCAGTTCCAGTTAAAGCACCTGTTCCTGTAGTGCCAAGAAGACTTGTTCCTAAACCTGATCCTGACAAAATGCCAGTACCAGTTAAACCCGCCAAACCTGCGCCTGTACCCAATAAGGCAGTGCCAAGACCAGAACCAGCTAAAACACCAGTTCCTAAACCTGTTCCCGCAGTAATTCCAGCACCAGTGCCTAAAGCACCAAGACCTGCTCCAGTAGTAGATAAGCCAAGACCACTAGCACCCGCTGTCAAACCTGTACCTAATGATGTGCCTAAACCTGTTCCTGCCGTAGTACCTGCAGCAGTTCCCGCAGTTCCTGCTACACCCGCACCACCTAACAATCCACCTGCTGCCGCACCGCCTAGAGCCGCTAAAACTACAGGATCTTTGAGCATATCTACGATGCCACCAACAAATGAAAGTTCTTTTTTAGTCTTTAGTGTTTGTTGAAATCCACCATCAGCACCATATTGCTTCATTTCTGTGCCAACAGGAGCTTTGTAATTAGGATCTCCATTGGTTTTAGATGTGAAGAAAGTCTCAAGCTCACCAATTTGCTGATCTTCCCCAGAACCAATTATTCGATATTGGGGAACAATAACCATGTCGCCAAGAGTTAATGATGAACCATTGGGAATAGTTGCAGCAACTCTAGAAAGAATAGCACCCTCAGACAACCCAACAGCACTTGCCAATTGAGCAGGTGTAATTGAGAACTGCTTCATAGCGTCCACAATTTGAGGATCTGTTAACTTAGGATTAGCTAACAAATAATCAATAATCTGTTGATTTGTAAAGGCCATGATATTTATTCCTCTTCTTTAGGCAATTGAGCCTCTGCTTGCTCTTTAATCTTCACAATCAAAGGCCACACACCAGACTTGGCTGGCATCTCACCCAACACATTCAAAATGAATTGGACTTCGTTTGTTTCTAAATTCAGATTCATGCCACGCTCCATGGAGTGCCAGAAGCAGTTACTGGTGCTTTCTGCAAAGCAATGTTAGCTGCCAAAGCCGCTTCAGTCGCAGTCTTATCCACCGATTCCCAGACCCAATCTAATACTTCAGCCATAGTGACAGAGGCATAAGGGATTGTTGGTGTACCAGAAGCCCATGAAGATGTTGAGTAGATAGATGCTGTGTAGTCTCCATCTACTGCTGTGGCTTGCCAATGTGCGGTTGTTACAAAACCATCTGCTGTTTTGCGGTCAAGTTGTGAGATTGTCCAAGTGGTAGTCATGTTAGTCCTTAAAGGTTAGCGGCATCAAGTCGTGCCTTGAGTGATTCAATGATTGCTTGTTGTTCTTGAACTTGCTTTTTAAGTTGTTGAGCATGAACAATCAAGTCAGGAACATATTTGCTGTAATCAATACCCCAAGGATTTTTTAATGAACCATCTTCTGTTAATTCATCATCACCAACAAAAACAGATTCTGGTTTATTTTCATAAGCCTCTTGAGCAAATAATCCTCTTTCTATTTTATTATTTGATTTCCATTGATAGTCGTGAACTATTGCGTTGTCAATTACATTGGTATCTGTTGCAATACCATTATCAATTTTTAAGCGTTTATCTGATGATGTTACATAACTAACTGATGTTGTACCATTTTGATAAATACGGCCAGCTGTAGAACCTGCGGAGTTAATAAATCTAATAAATACTGCATCTAAAGTTGCATTATTTGTTTTTAAACCTACTCCATCTCCGGCTGTGCCATCAAAAACAACTTGTATTTTTCCACCAATGCTACTCGTAGTCCCCACAAGCAAATTCTGAGAAGCGTCAATTCTTACTGCCTCTACTACAGTGCCAGCAGAATTTCTCGTCTTAAACGCCATTTGGGTAGTATTACCAGAAGAGAATGTGTTAAAAAACCAAATTCCAGCAACAGGCGTAGAACCATCGTCCGCGTAAACAAAACCTGCCTCCTCAGCGGGTGAGCCAGTAGTACCGGGAGTTGTATATTTTCTAGCGACAGTTCCAGAAGAATGAATTTTATAGAGTGGGCTTGTAATACCAACCCCAAGGTCACCATCAGCATCTAGCGTCATTGCAGTTGTCCAAGTAATATTGTTCCCTGCTGTGCCTGATGGAGCTATTAGGAAACTCATAGCACCAGAATAATTTATTGCACTTGCAGTATCACTAGCGTCATATTTATAAACTCCAGATGTTGCTGTGCTTCTAAAGTTGTAACCAAAAAGTGGATAGTTACCACCTGAGAATCCACCAGTAAGTGTCATCAACTTAAATGACCTTGCAGCAGCACTTGCAGTAGAACCTGCCTCAAGCATGAAGTTAGCACTCGGAGTAACTCCCAAGCCTAGATTGCCTGATGAGGTAAATGTCAACAAATCAGAGCCGTTATAAAACCTTAAATCTGTTGAAGATGGCGGGTTATAAATTGACCATGATGCAACACTTGTTTGTGTAAGCACTATTTCTGGTTGACTTCCAGACGCTCTAGTTGTTTTTAAAGTTGAACCTGTCAAACTTCCTGTTGACGCAAAGTTCGTTCCATCAAAAGTAAGCGCAGAGCCACTTGTCAGAACCTTTGAACCATTGAGATAGGTTACTCCGTTGGCTGTGCCTCCTGAGAGGGTTACAGAACCAGAGGCACTAATATCTGTCAAACCAGAAATAGCACCTGCATCACTCAAAATGCCAACAGAGTTCTGAAGCAACTTACCTGTGGTTGTGTCAAAACGGGCTAAAGCATTGTCTGTAGAAGATGCAGGGCCAACAACATCACCTGATCCACCGCCACCAGAAGCAGCAATGGTAATTGCACCCGCAGAATTGGTAATCGTCACATTTGTGCCAGCAGTCAGAGTAGCTTTGGTAAGCGTATTACCAGTAGAGTTACCGATTAACAATTGACCATCTGTGTAAGAGGTTTGTCCTGTACCGCCATTGGCAACAGGTAAAGTTCCTGTTACACCAGTAGACAAAGGTAAACCTGTCAAGTTGGTAGCAGTACCGCTTGATGGAGTACCAAGCACACCACCATTAACCAAAGGTGCGCCAGAAGAGCCTACATTGACCGCTAGAGCCGTTGCTACTCCTGTTCCTAGACCTGATACACCAGTTGAGATTGGAAGCCCTGTAGCGTTTGTTAATGTTGCGCTAGTAGGTGTTCCAAGGATAGGAGTCACCAAAGTTGGAGATGTAGCAAATACTGCTGATCCTGTTCCTGTTTCGTCAGTCAAAGCACCCAAAAGGTTAGCAGAACTGAACGAACCTAATGATGTAGCATTACCTACAGAAGTAACCGCACCTGTTAAGTTTGCGTTAGTGGTTACGTTACCCGCAGTTAGACCAGAGGCAGTACCCGTGATGTTTGTGCCAACCAAAGCAGATGGAGTGCCTAAAGCGGGAGTAACCAGAGTTGGGCTATTGGCAAACACCAAAGCACCAGAGCCAGTTTCATCTGTTACGGCAGAAGCCAAGTTAGCAGAAGAAGGTGTACCCAAGAATGTCGCTACACCAGTACCAAGACCTGAAACACCTGTGGAGATCGGCAGACCAGTTAAGTTAGTTGCCGTACCAGAAGCAGGAGTTCCCAATGCGGGAGTAACTAGAGTAGGACTGTTTGACAGAACAACTGAGCCAGTGCCAGTAGATGAAGTTACACCAGTACCACCATTAGCGACAGGCAAAGTGCCAGTAATATCAGAAGTAGAAAGGCTTACTGCATCCCATGTAGCATTCGTGCCATCAGTTTGGAGATACTTATTTGCATTACCTGTTTGGGTAGGCAAGAGGTTATTCAGGGCAGCAGTAGCAGTAGAAGCACCAGTACCGCCATCAGCAACCGCTAAGTCTGTGATGCCAACAATCGTACCGCCAGTAATATTAGCAGAAGCATTGTCTGTTTTAGTGCCAACAGCAGTCTGAATGTTGTTGAACTCTGTATCAATCTCAGTACCCTTAACAATCTTTAGAGGATTGCCAGGTGATAGGTTGTCCTTAGAGGCGAAATTGGTGGTCTTTGTATAATTTGACAAAATAATTCTCCTTAGCCGATTTTGCCATCTTTGGCTTGAATTTCAATCTTTTGAAGAGAAAACGATGTTCCATTTATCGTAGTCTCATATCCAGTCTGGACAATCTTTCCTGAACCAGAAGCATTTGCTGTTAGCGTCTTAATTGGCACACCACTTGTGTACTCAGCAATGTTGTACTCAGCCGTACCATACTCATAACTTGTTTGAGCAGGGATGTAGACGTTTTCAGCACGATAAGAGCCTGAATAATCAAAACCCCAATTGATAGACAAAAACTGATTCGATCCACCAATCACAATGGCGGTAACATTTTTCAGAATAGAAATCTGATTAGGGTTTCCCAAGTCAGCATTGTTTGTGTAGTACGCAAATCGGTACGTTGTTGCATCATCAAGGTAAGTTCCATACTTACCGATATACCCATTCTTACCAATATACAAGTCGCCATTACGCAAAGAACGTAAAGAAGTAGGAGCAATTGAGTCCCACTTAGTAACCCTTGACGCCCCATCTTGCAATGATTGCTTGGTATCAAAGCAATAGACTTGGAAAGTAGCGGGTAAAACAAGCAGATAAAAGGCTTCTTTTTCTGAGTAAACAGACTTTAAGTTAGCCAGTGTTTCACTTGCCAGTGATGAGTTCAGATCAAAACGAACATTCTTAGACAAGTCTCTTAAAGGTGCAGACTTCTCTTGAATAGTCCTCATTAGCGAACGAACACCTGAGTCGGACAAGAAAATCACATCAGAGCCAACGCTTTGAATGGTATCTCTAGCAATACATCCAATAGAGCCAATTGTGTCGGCTAGAACCAAGGATGCAGGAGTAGAAGCACCAGAGTAAACAAGAATCTGTCTCTTGCCAAAGATAAACAAAAAGTCATTGTGCGCTGCTAACCCCATCACTTCATCTGCACCATTAGGCCATACCCGAGAAACATCTAATGTTCCTGAAGTGCCACCACCCCATACATGACCCGCAATCAGGTCAGAGAAGCTGATAGTGACCTTATCAGTAGAAGTATTAGCCACCCACAGACGACCAAATGCAGATATACAGATGTTTGCTTGCGGAACAGTAGCAACATAACCAGACTTCTCAGAAACTCTGCGGTAAGTAGTTGTACTTATAGCTGGGTCATAAATGAGTGGATCGTGTCCTGTTTGGAAGAAATAAGCAATGCCATTCAAAGAAGCAGTTTGCCAGTTAGATGCAGTAATAGTGGGAGCAGAACCGCCACCACCATAAGTCAATTCAGTCACCGCATTAGAAGCACCAAGTTTGAATATCTTGTTGTTTCCTGCGAACAGAACTGTAAGAGTCCCGTCAGTCTGGACTAACTCATGGATAACACCAACATCGTTAGCACCTAGATTGCCAGAGGAAGAGTTAACCCTTGACCAACCTTTTCTAGCACCAATACGACCATACTGATCCAAGATGCAGTTAGTCGCAACCAAAGCAAATCCAGCCCCTAAATCAAGGGGAGAATCTTCAGTATTCAGGCCATAAAAGCCTGGTGCTGAGAGACTGTAACTTTGGAGTTGTGCTGCCATTAGACCGCCACAAAGTTGTCTTCAGGATAACGAGTGCTTTCCAATGCAATTGCATCAGAGAGCATTCCTCTAAACAGAGCATAAGCCTCATTAGAGTTTGTTCCACCATCTTCACCACGCTCAATCAAAGCACGAGCATAGGCACTTTGAGTCACCAAGTAGTCCAAGACCTTCACAGATGTGCCATCAGCAGACAGATTTGCTTGTGGAATGGTCAGGTCAAACAACAGAGTAAAAGCACCAGAAGGAACTGGGAACAGGTCTACTTTGGTGTCGCCATTACCATCTACACCGCTAAAGCAGAACTCTGAAGGAATAGATTGTGAAGGCGCACCAAGGTTTAGTTTGCGGTTCATGTCCACAAACTCAATATTGCGAAGACCAATCAAACTGGTTGTGTTCAGAGCATCATTGATACGGAACTTCTGTCCCGCACCTGTCAAAGCATAAGAACTTGTACCAGAAGTTGTCGTTACTGTGATTGTTTGAGCAAGGCAATTCCAGTTGTAAGAGTCTTCAATCTGACGTTTGGCATCATTGACAAACTTGCCAATCAAAGAAGAATAGGTTGTTTCGCCAACAGTAGAGACTGAACTCTCACGCAAGCGTATAAGAACATCATTAACAAGTTCTAAGTAGGTCATGTTCGTTGCGCTCCTGATACTTCAAATGTGGCAATAAAACTGAATGAACTACCCGCTTCAGTCGTAATTTGAATTCTATCGCCTTCTTCTAAAACGATATAAGCATTGCCATCAAATTGAAGGTATTGCTTAGAAGTAAAGTTGTATTCAGTCAGGATGTCGTAGGAAGTGGCGGCACTTGCATCATTCCACACCACAGTAATGTGTTTTGTCGATCCACCAGTATTGTGGATATACATGACTGTGAATTTGGCGTAGTAACCCGTTGGTACTGTATAAACAGTAGTCAGCGTAGCGGCTGTAGGTTCAACTCCAACGGATACAGGTCTCATTTATTCCTCTTAGAGATCGCTTTAGCCTTCGCTTTAGCGTCTTCCTTGGACGATGCGCCCCAAGCTCTAAGAGATAATAGGAGTCGGGTAGGCTTCCCATCTTTCATCTCAGCGCCAGGCATATTGCCCATTCGTGCTAAAAAACTAGATCGTCGACCTGAATTACCCGTTTTTAAAGGCGCTTTTAAGTTCAGTCCCTCAGTCCTTTTGTAGAACTCTCGACCTTCCTCATTCAATCCGCCTTTTGGATTCTGGTATTTTTTTAAGACCATGATGATCTTCCTGTGAAGTGTACACCAGGCTGAGGTGGTAATGCAATAGCTAAATCAAAATCTAAGCCATTTCTTAATCTTTGCATAAGAGTTTCTGGCTTCATATTGACCATTTTAGCAATCTCAGTTGTTGAGCGTAATTCACCTTGATAAATACGTTTGTTACGATCTGGATCAATTTTTGTATGTTCTGATGGATCGCCATAAATCTTTGTTGCTTTCCAGATTCTTTGGTATCCAATTCCCGTTTTTCTAGCAATCTCAGCTAACGTAAGATTCTCGCCCTCAAACAGGTATCGCTTGCTATTCCTTCGATTGTTGGCTTGCTCAATGCTAGTTGACCATTTCACATTTTCTGGCGAATAACCTTTATTCACATCAATTCTATCAAGACTGTAATCTTTTGATGGCCTAAGTCCAACATCTTGGATAAATTGATAAAAGCCATCTTCTCCATGCCACGATAGATGTACATCAATTCCACGACCACCATAGTTTTTGTAATCAGGGCTTACTTCTGAATAGCATCGGTAAAAAAGATGCTTCCATGTCCCATGAGACAGAAGTAACTGATTAACAGTTATTTTGTCTAATGATTCAGGGATCATTTCTTCTTTGCGGTCTTAGCCGCAGCCTTAAATGCCGCCTCAGTAGGAGCGCCTTTAGAGCCAACCTTACGCATCTTTTCCTTAGAACCAGCTTTAATGCGTTCTTGTTTGGCATTGATGTTAGCGTAAAGACCTTGTTTCATTTCTTTTTCCTTGGTTTACTCATACCAGCAGAACTTAAAGCAATCGCAACTGCTTGTTTAGGATTCTTGACAACAGGGCCACCCTTACCAGAGTGAAGCGTTCCCGCCTTAAATTCCTTGTAGACCTTAGAGATTTTCGCCTCTGCTTTGGTCTTTTTCATTTTCCACGACCTGCTTTTTTCATCATGTTTGTAGCAGTACGACCACCACGGGTAGGCATAGCTTTAGGCTTACCAATAGCAATCATTACAGTAACGGGCATAGATTTCTTCTTGCCATACTCTTTGGCTTCTTTCTCGCCTTTTTCTGTGTATGGGAATTTCTTGTTTCCAACTTGAGGCATATAAATCCTTATCGAACTAGCTTGGTTGCAATGAAAGAAATGATACCGCCAACAACAGAGGCGATTGCCATTCCAACGAAAAACCCACCTTTAGACTTGTTAGCCATTTCTAAAAGCGTTTTAATATCTTGGCGAAGTGCATGGACTTCTGCTTGTAAAGCCTCAACTTGGGCTTCTAGCTTACCAAATTCTCGTGGATCAATCTCAGACATTTGATTTCCTTGGACGACCCATCTTCTTAACAGGTACTGGAGGTTGCAAGACTATTTGCTTTTCAGAAGTTTCTTCTTCAACTTCATCAATTCTGACGTAACCTTGATGACCTTTCATCGAATCAATATCGTGCTGATAGGTAAAAGTGACTGTCTGTCCACTTGTTAAACATCTAAAGGTTGCCATAAGAACTCCATTAAAAAGGGGGTTATTAGCCCCCTTTTATTAGACCATGCGAGCTACAACAATACGAAGTGTTGCAGATGCTAAGTCAACTGTTG
>Ga0315909_10003611_pt1 | contig 18753 bp, 17 predicted proteins | sample LakEriMetagenome_11_FD_203527 | JGI IMG/M metagenome (GOLD analysis project Ga0315909, IMG submission 203527) | Freshwater fungal communities from buoy surface, Lake Erie, Ohio, United States - Buoy 2 MA125 | ecosystem: Environmental > Aquatic > Freshwater > Lake | place: USA: Lake Erie, Ohio... | reverse complement strand
TAGAGCCGTCGTAGACTACGACGTTGATAGGACGGGTGTGGAAGCGTGGTAACACGTTAAGCTTACCGTTACTAATAGCTCAATTGGCTTGATTTATGCACTGAAAAAAATTTTTATGTACATATAGATAAAAATGTTTTTAAAAAATTTATTTAAAAAATTATTTCGATTACTTGGATATAGATTGGTAAAACTTAGGCCTCCAAGCAGACCTTCGCCATTTGGAAAAAAAGACCTAGACTCGCTTAAAGCTTTAAATGATTCAAAAGGCGTTTTACACTTGGGAGCGCATAGAGGCACTGAGGCTGAAGTTTACAATTGGTTCGGAAAGAAAGTTATTTGGTTTGAAGCCATACCTTACATTTATGATCAATTGAGAGAAAATATTCAAGTTTATAGCGATCAAATTTGCATTTGTGCCCTGCTTGGCAATGAAGATGGTATTAGAAAAAACTTCTATATCTCAAATAACGATTCTGCAAGTTCATCAATTTTTAATTTTAGCAAAAATACATTGAATGGAAAATATTTTACCAATAGAGTTTTAGAAATGAAAAAAAAAATTTCATTACCAATGAAAAAATTAGACACAATCTTAAAAGATCAAAAGATTTCAGCAGATGAATATGATCATTGGGTTATAGATTTGCAAGGAGCGGAACTGTTAGCATTAAAAGGATCTGAGAAGTCCTTACAATATTGTAAATCAATGTCAGTAGAAGTAAGTACCGTTGACATCTATGATGGTGGTGTTATTTGGGATGAGCTGTGTTCTTGGCTAGAAAAAAAAAATTTTTATCCAAATTCAAAACCTGAAAAAAATCATGCCGATGTTCTATTCATTAAAAAATAATGATTAGCTCTTATTCAATTAAAACTAAAAAATTAAAAAAAAAACAAGTGTTAGATATTGTTAAATTAAAAGATCAGCATTGGAAATTTGGTCTAAAATCTCAATTACTTTTTTTTAAAAAAAACTTCAAGTCCTATGATATTCATAATCTTTTTTACTTATCCAACATATTAATTGGATATACAGCATTAAAAAGAAGAACATTTTATAATGAAAATGAAAAAAAAAAATTTTTGTTATTTGATACCTTGGTTATAGCTAAAAATTACAGAAATTTAAAGTTATCTAAAATTATAATGAATTTTAATAATAAAATTATAAGAAATCATAAAATTCACTCCTTTTTAATATGTGAAAACAAAATTTGTAAATTTTATGAAAAATTTTCATGGTCTAAAATAAGTAAAAAAAATATTGAAGTTAAAGACCATCAAACAAAAAAAAAACTAATGGGTTATAATTTTCAAAACAATGAATTAATCAAAAAGATGAAATTAGAAGTTTTTTTTAACAAATAAATTCTCAATAATTTTATTAAAATAGAACATTATAAATCTGAAAATGCCGGAATTAATATAGATAAATTTAAGGCTTTGACTGAGCCTTGGTTAGCGGACGGCGAATATTATAGATATTAGTATTACTACCCCCTTTGAAATTGATAGAAATATTACAGATAAAAAACTTTTAAATAATATTAGGTTAAATACTAACATGTATGTATTTTAAGAAAAAATTTTTTTTAAAAAATTAAAGCAGAATGAAAAACTACAAGTCATTAAAAATAAAATTAATAAATCTTAACAGTTTGTAATTTATAAAAAGATATATGCGTATTAAAGATTTTATTCAATGAGCCACGTCTTGCCCACTGGAATAATGGAGAAATTAGTTCACATATTAAGTTTACGCGAAATCCCGATGTTTGGATCCCAGCAGATACCAAAGTATATGCTATTTTCACAATTTATTATATATAAAAAATAATTTTATAAGCATCTTTACAGTTCAATCATTGAACGGTATGTGTTCATAAATTGAACAAACTTATGAAAACTGACCCATTTAACTTCGACCATTTTAATGTACTAAGAGTAGTAAAAAAAAAACCAGAGTCCTCACAAAGAGAATTAGCTAAAGAACTAGGCTTCAGTTTAGGTAAACTGAATTATTGTCTAAGAGCTCTCAAAGAAAAAGGATTAGTCAAAATAAAAAATTTTGAAAGAAATCCAAACAAATTAAATTATTTTTATGTACTTACGCCTAAAGGAATAACAACCAAAACAACTTTAACGATTAATTTTATGAAACGTAAAATGAAAGAATACGAAGAGTTGCAGAAGGAATTGGATACTTAATCGGGATAGATTGTAATGCTTAATATACACAAAATTAAAAAAATTTTAAATATAAACGAAAAAAAAAATCTAAAGTTTGTTTTTCTTTATTCAATTATAAACTCAATTTTTGAATTCATAAGCATAGGACTATTGGTTCCAATTTTTATAACACTCTTTGATGAAAAAAATGAAAAGATAAATTATTTAATTTCTTATTTACCATTTTCTAATTTAACATTTTACAACACGATGATAATTTTGTCTTTGTGTTTCTTTTTTTTAATTTTACTTAAAAATCTTTTTTCTTTATTTTTTGTATATAAACAAGCAAAAGTGGCATTTGAAATTAGACAAAGATTAAGTAATGATCTTTTTAAGAGATATCTCTCAGAAAAATATAGCTATTTCTTCTTAAAAAAAACATCTGAAATTTTAAGAAATATTCGAGCTCCAAATAATTTTGCTGCACTGATAGCATCAATAGTTACATTAATTCTAGATCTAGTAATAGTATTTGTCTTAATCTCATTTCTTTTTTATGTAAGTCCAAAAGCTACTTTTGTTTTATTAATTATATTTGGAAGTCTTATCTATTTATTTCATAAATTTTGGAAAAAAAAACTTTATAAAATGGGTCAAGAAAAGCAAAATATAGAAGCAGATATTACTAAATTGATTTCAGAAAATATATTATCAATAAAAGAGATTATTATTTATGGAAAAGAACTTTTTTTCTTAAAGATATTTGAAAAAAAAGTATTAGCAGACTCAAAATTAACATTTAATGTTGAATTGATTCAACAGTTTCCAAGGATTGTTATTGAATTATTTGTGGCAGGATTAATCTTCATGATAATTTTTTATTTAACTTTCTTAGGTGCGCCTAAAGAGGATTTTGTTTTTATACTAGGTTCATTTTCAATTGTTGCAATTAGACTTATGCCAATCGCATCAAGAATTACCCAAAGTTTGCAAAAAATAAAGTATTACACGCCAAACATCGAATTGCTTTATGATGAATTTTTTTTGGATAATAGTACTTTGGGTAGCTTAGATGTAGAAAAAAATAATGTTGAGTTTGAAAAAAAATTTGAAAAATTAGAAATTAAAAATGTAAATTATTCTTATAATAAAACTAACAAAGTGTTTAAAAATGACTTAAATCTCACTATTAATAAGGGAGAATTCATTGGAATTTATGGAAAAAGTGGTTCTGGAAAAAGTACTTTTATAAATTTAATAACAGGTCTTTTAAGACCTGATACAGGTATTATAAAGGTAGATGGTCAAAATATTCAAAACAATATTAAATTGTGGCAGCACAAAATAGGATACGTTCCACAAAATATTTATTTGTTAGATAGCAGCATATCCAACAATATAGCATTTGGTGAGCGTTCAGATTTAATTAATCAAGAAAGATTAAATAAGGTAGCAAAATATGCAAAAATAGATGAATTTGTAGTAAATTTGTCAGACAAATACGACTCCAATGTTGGCGAGCAAGGTATATTAGTTTCGGGAGGACAAAAACAAAGAATAGGCCTAGCCAGAGCATTCTATAAAGATCCTGACATTATAATATTAGATGAAGCAACAGTTTCACTGGATAAAAAAATTGAAACTGAAATATTGGATCTAATTTTAACGCTAAAAGACAAAAAAACTTTTGTTATTGTTTCTCATGATGAGAATATTTTGAAGAATTGTAGCAAAGTATATTCAATAGAAACTAATTCATTTATTAAAAAAAATGATTAATAAAAAATATAAAGTAGCAATTATAGGTTTGGGCTACGTTGGTTTAGGACTTGCGATAGAATTTTCAAAAATTTCGAAAATAACTGGCTTTGATAAAAGTAATAAAAGAATTACTGATTTAAAAAATGGCAAAGATACAAATCTTTTATTTTCAAAAAAAGAATTAGACAAAAAAAAAATAAATTTTACTAATACAGTTGAGGATCTAAAAAAATGCAATTTTTTTATTATTTGTGTTCCAACACCTGTTACTAAAAATAAAAAACCACTTTTAAAACCATTAATAGAAAGTTCAAAACTAATAGGAGCAATATTAAAAAAAAAAGATATTGTTGTATATGAGTCCACTGTGTATCCAGGATGTACAGAAGAGATTTGCATACCAATTTTAGAAAAATTTTCAAAATTGAGAATTAATAAAGATTTTTTATGTGGGTATTCCCCTGAAAGAATTAACCCAGGAGATAAAATTAATAAATTAAGAAATATTATTAAAGTTGTTAGTGGCACATCAAATAAATCTACTAATATAATTGCCAGTATGTACTCTAAAATCATTAAAGCAGGTATTCATAAAGCACCAAACATAAAAACTGCTGAAGCGGCAAAAGCATTAGAAAATACCCAGCGATCAGTAAATATAAGCTTGATCAATGAAGTTTCAGTATTGTTTAATAAATTGAACATTAAGACAAGTGAGGTCTTAGAGGCAGCTAATACAAAATGGAATTTTAATTATTTTGTCCCAGGTTTAGTAGGAGGGCATTGTATTGCGATTGATCCATATTATTTAGTTTATAAAGCAAAACAGTTTGGCTTGAAAAGTAAACTAATAATAGGCAGTCAAAAAATAAACGAAGAAATGCCAGTAATTATCTGTGAAAGATTTATGAAAAGTCTTTTAAAAAAAAAAATCAAATCCAAAAAAAAGAATGTTTTGATAATGGGTCTTACATTTAAAGAAAACTGTTCAGACATTAGGGAGAGTAAAGTTTTTGATATAATAAATTACTTAACAAAAAAAAAAATAAATGTAAAAACTTATGACCCGTGGGTTAACAAGGAAGATTTAGATAAAAAATTGAAAATAAACCATATTAAAAATTTTAAAACCAAATCAAATTTTGATGGAGTAATAATTGCTGTTAGACATGATGTTTTTAAAAAAATAGGAATCAAAAAAATTAAATCTTTTTGTAAAAAAAATTCTGTTATTTTTGATATTAAAAATCAATTTCATTCAAAACATGTAGACGAAACCTTATAGAAAGAATTGTGAAAAAAATTATTAAAATTGGAATTATAGGTCTGGGGGTGGGATTAAAGCACTGGGAAACTTATGAAAAAAATCCCTTATGTGAAGTTGTAGCAATTGCAGATTTTGACGAAAAAAAATTAGAAAAATATAAAAAAAAATTTCCAAAAATAGAATTTGTAAAAGATGCAAATAAAGTATTAAAAAATAAGTCAATAGACTTAATATCAATAGCCTCTTATGACAATTATCATTACAAACATATAATTAAATCTATTAAAAATGATAAACATATTTTTATAGAAAAACCTCTATGTCTTAATTATTTGGAATATTTCAAAATAAAGGAAGCATTGTTAAGCAAGCCTAAAATTAAAATTTCTTCTAATTTTGTTTTAAGAAATTCTCCCCAATTTTTAGAATTAAAAAAAAAAATTAATAAAAAAAAACTAGGTGACATATATTATATTTTAGGAGAATATAATTATGGACGACTTAAAAAAATTACCGAAGGGTGGAGATCTAAAATACCATTCTATTCTGTAATGCATGGAGGTGGTTTGCACATTATAGACTTGATGCTTTGGCTAATTAAAAAAAATGTAAAAAAAGTTATTGCGTTAGGCAATAATATTTCCACCAAAAAAACAAAATTTAGATTTAACGATCTTGTCTCATCCTTAATGGAATTTGAAAACGGAATTACAGCAAATGTAACGGCAAATTTTGCCTCAGTTACAGATCATCATCATACGTTTTCAGTTTATGGAACAGAGGGTACTTTTATTCAAAAATATCAAGATGCAACTTTTAGAAAGTCCAGAAATAAAAATGAAAAAATAAAGATTATTAGTTGTAATTATTTAAATCAAAATAAATCTTTTATATTAAATAGCTTTATCGACTCAATAATTTACAAAAAACAACCAGTTGTTACAAAAAATGATATTTTAAAAACAATGGCTGTTTCATTAGCAGTGGAAAAATCAGTTAAATCTAAAATGTGGGAAAAAGTTACTTATTAAAATAGTATGAAAAATAAAATCAAGTTTCCTTTTGGAAGTCCATGGATTACGAGTAAAGAAATAAGTACAGTAAATAAAGTTCTTAAAAGTAAAATATTAGTTCACGGTCAGCATACTGCAAATTTTGAAAAAAATTTTAAACAATTTACTAAAGCAAAACATGCCATAGCAGTTTCATCTTGTACAGCTGGAATGCACCTTTTTTATTATTCAGTAGGAATAGGCATGGGTGATGAGGTGATAGTACCTGCACAAACTCATTTAGCAACTGCTCACGCTATTGAGCTTACTGGTGCAAAAGCAGTATTTATTGACTCATCCCTTGATACTGGGAATATAGATATAGAAAAAATTGAATCTAAAATTACAAAAAAAACAAAAGCTATTTGTGTAGTTCATTATCTTGGACTTCCGGTTGATATTAAGAAAATTAAATATTTAGCTAAAAAACACGATCTTTATATAGTTGAAGACTGTGCACTAGCCTTAGGAGCTAAATACTTCAATAAGCATGTTGGAACAATTGGGGATGTTGGTGTTTTTTCATTCTACCCTGTCAAGCACATTACTACTGCAGAGGGAGGAATGGTTATTTTAAATAATAAAAAATTAGCTACAAAGATTAAACTTTTAAGAGCTTTTGGAGTAAATAAAAACTTTAATCAAAGAAAATTACCCGGTATTTACGACTGCGAATATTTGGGTTTTAATTATAGAATGAGTGAAATACATGCTGCAATTGGCATAGAGCAACTAAAAAAACTTCCCATTATTTTAAAAAAAAGAAAAATTTTATTCCTTAAATATTTGGAAAATATGAAGATGATCAAGGATATTCAAGTGCTACAATCAAAAAAAATCAAAAATTTGAATAGCTCTTTTTATTCTCTTAGCTTTCTACTTAATAAAGATTTATCAAAAAAAAGATCTAATATTATTCAATTTTTAAACTCTAATGGTATTGGAACTAGTATTTACTACCCACATCCTGTGCCGAGAATTAAATATTATAGAAATAAATACAAATATAATCAAAAAAATTTTTTAAATGCACAAAAAATTAGTGATGATTCTATTTCAGTATCTGTAAGCCCTTATCTAAGTAAAGCTGACATTGATTACATCTGTGAAAAAATAAAACTAGCAATAAAAAAATATAAAAAAAAATGAAAAAAAAATTATTAATAATTGGTGGAGCAGGCTTTATTGGTCATAATATCGCTTTAAAATTAAAAGATGATTATGAGGTATTTATAATTGATAGTTTGGGAGTAAATAATTATATTTCTCTTATTAATAACACGGATAACTTACCCTACCCAAAATTCTCAAAAGCAGTTTTAAATGATAGAGTTAGATTGTTTGAAAAAAATAATTTAAATATAATAATCCAAGATGCTCGTGATTATCATGGGCTATCTATAAAAATTAACGAAATTAAACCCAACATCATTATTCATTTGGCGGCCGTCTCCCATGCCAATAGATCAAATAAAGACCCATATTCAACATTCGACCATAGCCTTAGAACCTTAGAAAATGCTTTAGATTCTGCTAGGAGCCAAGCACAGTTAGAACATTTTATTTATTTTTCATCAAGCATGGTTTATGGAAATTTTAAGCAAGATTTTGTAGATGAAGAAACTGTTTGTAATCCAATAGACATTTATGGAGCTTTAAAATTTTCATGTGAAAAAATTGTTATAGCTTATAATCAAGTTTTTGATGTTCCATACACAATAATAAGACCTTCTGCTCTTTATGGCGAAAGATGTATAAGTCGAAGAGTAGGTCAAATATTTATTGAAAATGCACTTTTTAGTAAAGATATAGTAATTGATGGGGATGGTTTAGAAAAATTAGATTTTACCTATATTCAAGACCTTGTTTCAGGAGTTAAAGCTATAATAGAAAATGAGAAATCTAAAAATCAAATTTTTAATATTACATATGGTGAGGGAAGAAAAATAATTGATTTAATTGAAATATTAAAAAAACACTTTGGAAAAATTAATTTGATAAAAAAAGAAAGAAGTAAATTAATCCCAAAACGAGGAAGATTATCAGGAGACAAAGCTAGAGAATTGATAGGTTATAAACCAGCATGGAATTTGGACAAGGGATATAATGAATATATTGAGTGGTATATAGATTTTTTTGAAAGAAATAAAAAGGATATAGTGTCATGAGAATAAAAAAAAATAAAGTTTTTATTGTTGCAGAAATAGGAAATAATCATGAAGGAAACTTATCCAATGCATTCAAATTAATTGATAAGGCGAAAGAGACAGGTGTGGATGCAGTAAAATTTCAAACTTATGATGTAAAAAAATATTATTCGAGCAATACAGATAAGAAGAGAATTAAAAGATTAGTAAAATTTCAATTATCATACAGCAGTATAATCAAATTATCTAAATATGCTAAAAAGCTTGGTTTAGTTTTTTTCTCCACCCCATTTGATGAAGAAAGTGCAGTGTTTTTGAATAAAATTCAAAATATCTTTAAGATATCATCTGGCGATAATGACTTTTATAATTTAATTGAAAAAGTATTGATCTTTAATAAACCAATAATAATCTCTACAGGAATGATGGATTTTAAAGAAGTGAAAAAATTATACCACTTCATTAAAAGAAAAAAATTCAAAAATCAAATTTGTTTGTTACATTGTGTTTCTAGCTATCCAGTACCAATCAATCAATTAAACTTAAATTCAATAAGTTTCTTAAAAGAAAAATTACCTGATTGTATAATAGGGTATTCTGATCATTCAGATTCAATTGAGTCCTGCATTTTAGCCGCCCATTTAGGAGCAAATATAATTGAAAAACATTTTACTTTAGATAAAAATTTTTCAAGTTTTAGAGATCATAAATTATCAGCAAATCCTGCCGAAATGAAAAGATTGGTAGAAACCATTCGAAATTTAAAAACTATTTTAGGCAAAAAGCAGAAAAAAATCCAAAAATCTGAAAAAGATGCTCTGACTGCTAGTAGACGTTCAATTGTAGCCAATAAAATCTTAAAGAAAAATGCAATAGTTCGACCCAATGATATTCTTTATGTTAGGCCCAGAACCATGTTTTCTATTTTTGATGAAAAAAAAATAATTGGAAAAAAAATAAATAAAACTATGAAATACGGAGAACAATTTAAAATTAAGAATTTGATAAAAAATGATTATTGCAGTAATTCCAGCTAAAGGTTTTTCAAGAAGATTAAAAAATAAAAATATGATTACTGTAAAAGGCAATCCACTTTTGTTTTACACAATTGAATATGCAAAAAAATCTAATTTAATAGCTAAAATTTTTGTATCAACAGATGACAAAAAAATAGAGGATTATGCCTTAAAAAATAATGTTGAGATAATTAGAAGACCTGAGGCATTAGGAGGCGAAACATTAATCCTAGATGTCTATAGGCATGCTTTTAATTCACTTGATTACAAAAATGACATTGAGGCCATATATGGATTACAATGTGATCATCCAGATAGGAATGTAGTCGCAGATGATGCAATAGAAGCTTTTAGATTTAAAAAAATAGATGTCTTGTATAGCAAAGATAAAATGGGCAAAAGAAATGGCGCACACTTTATTATTGCAAAAAATATATTATTGGGAGATGAAATAATTAATGAAAAAATAATCACAGATGATTGCACAAATATTCATTTTATTGAAGATATAAAAAAAGCTGAAAAAAACTTAAAGTAAAATGAAGTATAACATTCTCTCCACTTTAAATTTAGAGTATTGTAAAAAAGAATTAAAACAACTGAGGAAGCTTTCAAATATTACTTTTTTAATAAATCCAAAAAAAAGATTAGATGATAAAATAAGAAATATAGATATATACATTTCTAGTGCAGGAATAAAAGTAGATAAACAATTTATTCAAAACGCAAAAAAGTTAAAAGCAATCTTTAGTCCCTCAACAGGAACTGATCACTTAGATTTAAAAGAAATAAAAAAAAAAAAAATTAAACTTTTTCATATAGCAAATGAAAAAAAACTTTTAGAAAGTTTTACAGCAACTTCAGAGTTAGCATTTGGATTATTATTAGCATTAAATAGAAAATTAATACCTGCAAATAAAGTTTCAGCAAATGGCAGTTGGCCAAGAGAAAAGTTTATTGGAAGACAATTATATAAAAAAACTTTCGGAATTCTTGGCTATGGAAGATTAGGTAAAATATCTTCAAATATAGCAAAAGGATTTGGAATGAGGGTAATTGCAAACGATATTAAAAAAATAAAAACAAAAGATGTGCAAATGGTTTCAATCAGAAACTTATTTAAAAAGTCAGATTACATCTCAATACATATTCATCTTAACAATAAAACAGAGGGTTTAATTAATGAAAAATATTTAAAATTAATGAAAAAAACTGCAATTTTAATCAATACTAGTAGAGGAAAAGTAATTAATGAAAAAGATCTTTTATATTTTTTAAAAAATAAAAAAATAGGTGGTGCGGCACTAGATGTAATTGATGGAGAGTGGTTTTCTAAGGATCAATTAAAAAATCATAGACTTATAAAATATCAAAAGCAAAATGATAATTTACTTATCGTCCCACATCTTGGCGGAACAACTTATGAGTCTATCTACGGCGCAAGACAACATATTTGTAGGATTTTGATATCTAAATTAAAAAAAGGTTTGTTTAAAAAATGATTAAATTTACTAAAAAAAATTATTCAGTGAGTAATTTTAAAAAATTAAATAAAAAAATCTTTAGAAGCTATAATAAAAAAAATAATGGAATAATTTTAGTTGAATTTAATGCATTTCAAGGGTTGCATATAAATCTTTCATATTTGAGCAATTATTTTTCAAACTATTTTTCAGCAAAAATTTTTGCGTATTATAATTATTCACTAGTATCTTCACCCTTAAATCAGAGTTTTTTAAACAAAATTAAAAAAATTTTAGGAATCATTTTTAACTTGAAATCATATTCAATTTATAAATCTTTTAATGTTGAAAAATTTATCTATCCAAAAGTTTCTACACAAATTAAAGATCAGGCAAAATTAAAGTTTAAAGAAATAAAAAAAAATATTTTAAAAAAAGAAGATATTTTAAATATAGAAATTAAGAATGTAAAGTTAGGAACACTTATTTACGATGGTTATAAAATTTATAATAAAAAACCCTACATAGAACTTGATGATGAAAGTTTTGATTTATTTTTAAAAGATTTTATTGAGCTATTTTATTTTTGGTATGACTTTTTTGTAAATGAAAATGTTAAATGTATAGTCGGTTGCCACGCTGTTTATGCCTATGGCATTCCTATGAGAATTGCGATAAGTTTTAATATACCATGCTTTGCAGTTGAAGATGGTCTAGTTTTTAGTTTAACAGAGAAAAATTTATATCAAAATTCTGAATTTAAATATTATAAAAAATTTTTTTCAGGTTTTACTGAAAATCAAAAGTTAAAAGCAAGAAAATTAGCATTAAAAATTCTACAAAAACGTTTTGATGGAAGGGTGGGTATTGATATTAAGGAAAGTAGAATTTCAGTTTCATCCTTTGCTAATAAGTTTTGTAAAAATGAGAAGATTTTAAAAAATAATGGTAAATTAAATGTTGTAATCTTTACTCATGAAATAAATGACGCTGCGAATGGTAATGGAAAAGGTTTTTATCCAGATTATTATGAGTGGTTAAAAGAAGTTATAAAGCTTTCTAGGGAAACAGATTATAATTGGTATGTTAAAGATCACCCTAATTATCACGGTAAATTTATTCCAGGTCAAAAAATGACTGAAGCAACAACCAAAGAATTAATTAAAATAAACCCAGAAATAACATACTTGCCATCATCAACATCTCATCATCAAATTATTAATGAGAAAGTTGATTTTGTGATGACCGTTAATAGTGATATCTCTTATGAATATGCCTATCACAATATACCAGTCCTTACAGGCTCAAAAAATTGCCCAACTTATGACTATGATTTTAATATCCATTCTAATAGTAAAAAAGAATTTGAAGATAAAGTAAAAAATTTAAAAAATATTAAAATTGATATTGATCGAAATAAAGTTTTGGAATTTTACTTTATGGCCTCTGTATATCGCAATCACGATATGCTTACTAATTATGCATATAGTAATTTTTTAAATAAAAATCAAAACTGGGAGGCATTATTTTCTGATAAAATTTACGACTTTTTTGTAAGAAATTGGAATGAAGTAGATCATAAAAAAAAACTGAAGTGTATAGAAAATTTTTTTAAATCAAGAGACTATTTTTTAGATTATCGGCATGCAGAACTTACAATTGAACAATTAATAGATATAGAACAGAATTTGTAATGGTAGATAAGTTTAAAACATTTGAAAAATGGCCATTATCAGAAAGTATCATAAGAATTGGTGAGGGTGGTAATAGATTAAAATATGGAAAGAAGCCGGTCGACAAAAATCAACCACTGATTTCAATAATTACGGTAACTTACAACGGCGAAAAACACATTGAGGAAACTTTTAAAAGTGTCTTTGGTCAAACATATAAAAATTTTGAATATATTGTAATTGACGGTGGTTCATCAGACCAGACTTTAAAGATAATTAAAAAATATGAAGATAAAATAGATTATTGGTTAAGTGAAAAAGATTTAGGAATATATGATGCTTTTAATAAAGGCATGCAATTATGCAAGGGAGATTACTTAGGTTTTATAAATTCTGATGATGTTTATGAAGTAAGTGCACTAGAAACGCTTTTAAAGTACATCAAGAAAAATCCTGATGCAGATTTTATATTTGGAAGTGTAAAAAAACATTGGGGCGTATTACATGGATATAAGCCTTGGAAAATTTTTTATAGCTGGGGGTTTTATTCAAGTCATTCAACTGGTTTTTTTATAAAAACACAATCTGCTAAAAAAGTTGGTCTTTATAACCTTGAATATAAATATTCTTCAGACTATGATTATTTTTTTAGAATGATTGTTGGCCATAAGATGAAAGGTGTTTCTACAAAAAGAAATGAATTATTTGGCACTTTTAGAAGAGGTGGTTTTTCAAGTACAATAAATTTTTTAGATCATTTTTTTGAAGAAATAAGAATTAGATTAAATAACAAGCAGAATAAATTTTTAGTTTTGTTTATATTTATTTATAAATATTTTAAACATAAAAAGAAATTTTAAATTGATAATATTAGAAAATTATTCAATTATGGTAAATAAATGTGTGGTATAGCTGGCTCTATTGGTAATAATATTAACATCAGCACTACAAATATTGAAAAGTTACACCAAATTTTAAAACATCGAGGGCCTGATTTTCAAAATTATTTAATAAATAAAAATTTTTTTTTATATCATGCTAGACTTTCAATAATAGATCTTAGAAATGTTTCAAATCAACCGATGTTTTCAAGTGATAAAAAACTATTAATAGTCTTTAATGGAGAAATATATAATTATATTGAGTTAAAAAATAAGATTCAAAATTATGAATTTAAGACAAATAGTGATACTGAAGTAATTTTAGCAGCGTATACAAAATGGGGAAAAAATTGCTTAGATAAACTCGCTGGTGCGTTTTCATTTTTAATTTATGACATAAAAAAAAAAGAAACTTTTTTTGCTAGAGATAGATTTGGACAGAAGCCTTTTTTCTTTAATAAGATAGGCAGTCAGTTTAATTTTGCATCAGAAGTGAAGGGATTAATTGCGCTAGGTTATAAACCATTATCTGACGTGGGTACCTGGCATGATTATTTGATAAATGGCGAAACAGACGAAAGGAATGAAACTTTTTTTAAGGGCGTAAATCAGTTATTACCTGGAGAATTTGGAACATTAGATTCAAAAAATAATCTAAAATTAGAAAAATGGTATGATTTAAAAAAAAAAATTAGAAAAAATCATCATAATTATGATGAAACTCTAAACGTAATATCTAATAAATTAAAAAAATCAGTTGAGATTTGTTCAAGAGCAGATGTGCCAATTGCTTTATCTTTATCTGGTGGTTTAGATTCATCAATACTTTTTTCAATTCAAAACAAATTTAATTACACAAAATACTTACCAAAAGCTTACTCGATTGATTTTGGTAAAGATTTTTCTGAGAGAAAATATATAAATTTAACAACTGCTAAATATAATCAAAAATCAAAATTAATTAATTTTTCATGCAATGATTGGGTTGAGTCAATTAATCCAAGTATATGGACTCTTGAGTCTCCATCAGGAGGTCTAATGAATTGCGCAGCTTCAAAAATGAATTTTCAGATCAAAAAAGACGGTTTCAAAGTTATTCAGGATGGAACAGGCTTAGATGAAATTTTTGGTGGATATGAATATCACCATCTAATCTATCTAAATGAAATATATCATAAATCTAAAAAAGATTTTCAAAAACAGATGAATTTATTTTGTAAGCATTGGGGCTATTCTAAAAATATAGCATTAAGCAAAATTGAAAATTTAAATAACAGTTTGCCAAAAACAATTGACTCATACGATTTAATTAATAAAAAAATATTTAAAAAAGTCTTTATTAATTCTCAGGACATTGAAAAATTTAAAACTAAAAAATTAAAAAATTCGCTTATTCATTACATTCAAAATTCTAAAATTCCAAGAAATAATAGACTTAAGGATAGAATGAGTATGGCATTTGGTTTAGAACTTAGGTTACCATTTATAGAACATCCTTTAGTTGAGTATGGTTTGGGGCTTTCAAATGAATATTATTTTCTCAAAGGTCAATCAAAATCAATATTAAGAGAAACTGTTAAAGGTATTTTAAGTAATATTGTTAGAACAGCTAAAAAATTTTCTATACAATCCCCCCAAAATAATTGGTTTAAAAAAAAAGTTTTTGTAGAATACTTTGAAGATATAATTTTTTCTGAAAGTTTTAAATCAAGAAATTATTATAATGTCGAAATTGTTCAAAAAATGTGGAAAGATTATTTAAAAAATAAAAATAACTTTACTAGCTTTTATTTATGGCAAATTATAAACTTTGAAATTTGGCATAGAATATTTATAGATAATAACTCCATCAAAAACATGCATAAATTTAATTATTAAAAATGAATTATAAAGAATTAAAAATAAATTTAAAAAAATATATTAATCTTAATATTAAAAAATCTAAAAAAAATTATAGTTTATTAGATGAGGCCTTTTCAAGTGAAGATTTAATTAAAGGTATAGAAGTTTTATTATCTAAAAAAATTACTATGGGTGAAATTACTCACAGTTTTGAGAAAGAATTTTCTAAATATATGAATGTTAATTATGCATTGATGACTAACTCTGGTTCTTCTGCAAATTTATTAGCTGCATTTGCACTAATTAATCCTAAAAAAAAAAATTTCTTAAGAAGAGGCGATGAGTTTATTATTCAATCTCTTTGCTGGTCAACTTCTTTATGGCCGATGATTCAAGCCGGTCTAAAACCTAAATTTATAGACGTTAATTTTGATAGTTTTAATATAGATTATAATGAACTTACAAAAGTAGCATCAAAAAAGACTAAAGCAATAATGTTAGTTCATGTTTTGGGAAACTCAACTAATATGTCATTAGTTTCAAAATATTGTAAGCATAATAAAATTTATTTAATTGAAGATACTTGTGAGTCCTTAGGATCAAAATATAAAAACAAATTTTTAGGAACATTCGGTGATTTTGGTACTTATTCATTTTATTACTCTCATCAAATTACTTCTGGTGAGGGGGGCATGATAGTTTGTAATTCAAAAGAAGATTATCATATTATTAACTCAATGAGAGCACATGGATGGGATCGGGGAATAGTAAAAAACAAAAAAAAATTACATACTTTTAATTTTATTAATTCTGGTTTTAATTTAAGACCTACAGATATAGCGGCCGCTATAGGACTAAATCAATTTAGAAGATTAAATCATTTTAAAAAAGTTAGAGCGCAAAATAAAGAAAAAATAATTAAATCATTAATAAATTCAAAAAAGTGGAACAATCAATTCAAGTTTTTTAAGCAAGTAAAAAATTTAGAACCTAGCTGGTTCGGTTTCCCATTAATTATTAACAATACAAATTTAAATAGGAAAAATAAATTTTTGAGTTACTTAAGAGAAAATGGAATAGAAACTAGACCAATTATAAGTGGAAACTTTATGAACCAAAAAAGTATCGAACTTTATAAATTGAATGAAAAAAAACAAAAGTTCAAGAATGCTCAGAAAATTGAGGATACAGGATTTTTCATGGGTTTACATACGCAACCGATAGAAGATAAAATGTTAGCAAAAATCACATATCACTTGCTTAATATCAATAATTTTTAATTTTCCACCCATCTTCTGCTTGCATATCGAAACTCGTTTAGAAGGTTTTTTATAATTTTTCTCTTTTGTTCGTCGGTACAATACTTCATGAAATAACTATGAGCGCTTTGTTTTTTATTATTTATTTCGTTATTTAATAAGTTAAATTTTAATATTTTTTCTGATAAGTCCTTAGGGTTATTTAGATCAACAGCTAATACAAATTCTTCTAATTTTTTATCCAAAATATCTTTTGAGTATATTACTGGTATCTTAAAATAAAATGCTTCGTATAGTGGTAAAGTAGACCTTGCAACATAAGTTGGCATTATTAATGCTTTACACTTAAAATATAAAGCAAGAATTTCATCGTTAGTTAAATAATCATATATAATAATGTTCTTTTCTAAGTCATTTTTTTTTATGAGTTCTTTTATATATTTATAATTTCCTTTTTGTGAACCACTGAAAATAATCTTAAAATTAAAATTATTTTTTTCTTTTAATTCGATAGCAGCATCGATTATATATCTGTGATTTTTATGCGCCCAAAATTGAGCAGGATAAAAAAAATACTCTTCATTATTTTTAATTTTTAAATTTGTGAGTAAATTTGTTGTATCGAGTTTATCTTTAGAATTTTCCCAAATTGAAAGCAAATAAGAACTAAACGGATAAACAGTAATCTTTTCAAAAGGACAATTAAAAAGATCATTAAGTTCATTTTTAGTCCTATCCGAGTCAACCAAAATTTTATAAGCCCTATCTACTGATTTGGTTACCAAAGACTTAGTATCATTAAATACATTTTCATTTTTATATTCTGGAAAATAATTATTAAATTTAAAATTCAGGTCATATAGGTTCACAATGAAGTTAATCTCATTACAACAATTAATATAAAAACTAGGACCAAGAAAAATTATTAAATCAAATTTATTGTTTTTTAGAAATCTTGAAAAAGGGTTAATTAAATTTATTTTTTTAAAAAAAAAGTTTATTATTTTGGATTGAGATAAAATATAAAATAACCTTGAACTTTTTTGTTTGCTAAAATTTAGAGTGTAAATATTATTTTTTTTTAATTCTTTATCACTGTTAGGAAGCATAGTGATAAAATTGATATCATAATTGTCAGACCTGAGCTGATCGATTAGCTTTGCTGTGCAAATTGACTGAAAATATCCTCCGCCACTTTTTTCAAATGCATCAAATATTACAGCAATTTTCATTGTTTAATTTATAGGTTATATTATATAATTTTTAAAGATATTAACTGTATCAGTTTTTTAATGCAAAAAATCATAAAAAAAATAATTCACAATTTGTTTGATATATTTAATTATAAAATTGTTAAGAAAGAAGACTTAATAAACTTTAAGTTAGATGATTTTAAAAAAAGTTTGGAAGCAGATGACTTGAACAATATTTATAAAAATGAAAATCTGATCTCATTTATTTCTAAAAATTTTTTAAAAAGTCAATCTCAAATATTTCAAGATTTGTTTGTGTATTACATTTTAAAAAAAGAAAAAGGTATTTATTGTGAGGTAGGAGCATTAGATGGAAAAGAATTTTCGAATACACTATATCTAGAAAAAGAACATGGATGGCACGGAATACTTTGTGAACCAAATAAAAGCTACCAAGAACTTATAAAAAAAAACAGACCTAATAATATTTTAATTGTAGAACCACTTTTTTCTAAAGAAAATCAGGAGATAAATTTTACTGAATTGGAAGGGGGCAGATCCGGAATGGATAAATCCTTCGATGGTGAAAAAAAATATAAATTAAAAACAACAACATTGAATAAAGTATTAAATGAAAATTTAAATGGTAAAAATGTGAATTATATATCAATAGATACAGAAGGAGCCGAATATGAAATAATTAAGGAACTTGATTTCGATAAATTTTATCCTGAAATAATTACAATAGAACATAACTACGAAAAAAAAAAAGAAACCAAATATACAATTTATTAAAAAAAAAAAATTACAATAGATGTTTTAAAAGTATAAGTAGGTTTGAAGATTGGTATGTTAGGCCGCTAAATAAATGAAAGTAGCAATTTTAACAACAAATACTTTGCATCATAAGTATTTCATTTCTCAAATATGTCATGCTAAAAACGAAGTCTTATGTGTTATAGAAAATAACATTATAAAACCTAAATTTAATACAAAAATTGATTTTGAAAAAAAAAAAGAAAAA
>Ga0315909_10003609_pt1 | contig 18760 bp, 24 predicted proteins | sample LakEriMetagenome_11_FD_203527 | JGI IMG/M metagenome (GOLD analysis project Ga0315909, IMG submission 203527) | Freshwater fungal communities from buoy surface, Lake Erie, Ohio, United States - Buoy 2 MA125 | ecosystem: Environmental > Aquatic > Freshwater > Lake | place: USA: Lake Erie, Ohio... | reverse complement strand
CTTCGCCCAAGGCGAAGAAGAAGGTTGAGAAAGTGATGGGTGAGTTCAAGCGTGGCAAGCTGAAGTCGGGTTCTGGCCAGAAGGTCAAGAGCCGTGATCAGGCTGTTGCCATTGCGTTGTCTGAAGCTCGTGGCGCCATGCAGCGTAAGTATGGCGGCAAGGGCATTACCATGTACAAGGACTCGGTGGGTCGTCGGTTTGGTGACATGATGGAAGATCCGCGCAATGCGGGTGCCGGAATGCGCAATGCCGGTCGATACATTATGGATGCTCCTAAGTACAGCGAGAAAGAGCGGCAGGCCATGCAAGAGGTCAAGGATGCCGAGATGACTCGCAAGATGCGGGAAGCCCGCCGTAAGTTCTACAGTCAAGGTAAATAGGAGATCTGAAATGATGCAGTGTCGCGGTATGGGTGCCGTCACCAAGAAAGGCAACAAGCCGAAAGTGATGGCCAAGGGTAAGAAAGTGCCGGGTAAGATCAAGGGCTATGCCATGGGCAACGAGGCTCGTCCCGAGATCGATTACGAAGCTATGGGAATGAAGGGTGTTTCCAAAGGCATGCGTGATGCGGTTGCCGGTGGTCGTCGTATGGCCAAAGGCAAGACGGTTAAGCGCAAGATGAAAGGCAAGAAGGTTTACTAAGTGACTACCAGCGCAACAGCGACGTTCAATCTCGATCTCAACGCCATCGTTGAAGAGGCGTTTGAGCGTTGTGGCGCTGAACTCAGATCGGGCTACGACCTGCGGACTGCGCGGCGTAGCCTGAATCTGATGTTAATGGAATGGGCTAACCGGGGAGTCAATCTCTGGACGGTGGAACAAGGTAGCCAAGTTTTAACCCCTGGAACTGCCACCTACAATTTGCCCGTTGATACGGTCGATTTGCTGGAGCATGTGATTCGCACCGGCACTGGTCAAAACCAAACTGACATCGATATCACTCGTATTTCAGTTAGCACCTTTGCGTCCATCCCGAACAAGACCGCCCAAGGTCGTCCGATTCAGGTTTGGATTGATCGCAAGTCGGGCCAGACTAACGCTGCCAGTGTAGTCCAGTATCCTACCTTTACGGTATGGCCAGTCCCTGATAACAGCCAGACCTACACCTTTGTGTATTGGCGCTTGCGTCGCATGCTAGATGCTGGCACTGGCGTGACCAATCAGGATGTGCCGTTCCGGTTTCTGCCTTGCTTGGTAGCAGGGCTTTCCTATTTCTTGTCGGTGAAGATCGCACCGGATCGCATGGTTGCATTAAAAGCCATGTACGATGAAAGCTGGGAGCTTGCAGCTGGCGAGGATCGCGAAAAGGCTGCGGTGCGTTTCGTTCCCCGACAACAGTTCTTGACGGGCTAAGCCATGCCGGTGCCTTTTGCATCAGGCAGGCATTCGATAGCCGAATGCGATCGCTGTGGCTTTCAATACAAACTCAGCGAACTGAAAGAGCTGGTCATCAAGACGCAGAATGTCAACATTCTGGTCTGCCAAGAATGCTGGGAACCCGACCAACCGCAGTTGTCTCTGGGTATGTACCCAATCGAAGACCCGCAAGCGGTTAGAAACCCTCGCCCAGATACCAGCTATTACGCTGTCGGAGCCAATGGTGCTGGAGGCAGTCGCATGATTCAGTGGGGATGGAACCCTGTTGGCGGCGCTAGAGCGTGGGATAATGGTCTTACGCCAAATGACTTAGTAGCCACTGGCGGTGTCGGCACTGTCACCGTAAGTACAACTTGAGATAACCATGAACTACGCACAATTAAGCGCCGCTATCCAAGAGTACTGCCAGTCGACGGAAACGTCGTTTGTGGCAAACATTTCGACCTTTGTTAAGCAAGCCGAAAAGCGCATCTACAATATGGTGCAGTTTCCGGCGCTTCGCAAGAACGTGACGGGTACCACCGCTGCTAACAATCGATACCTTGCATGCCCTGATGATTTCTTGGCGCCGTATTCGTTGGCAGTAATACTTGCTGATGGCAGCTATGAGTATCTGCTGAATAAAGATGTCAACTTTATTCGCGAGTCCTATCCAACACCAACGTCCACTGGCGTTCCAGCTTATTACGCCTTGTTTGGCCCTCGATCTGATAACGCCACCGAGTTGACGTTCTTACTGGGGCCGACGCCAAACAATGTCTACACAATGGAACTCCACTACTTCTTCTACCCCGCCTCCATTGTGGATACGGGTACGAGTTGGCTTGGCGATAACTTTGATCCTGTTCTTCTCTATGGTTCGCTTGTCGAGGCGTACACCTACTTAAAGGGTGACCCAGATCTGCAAACTCAGTACGAGAATAAGTACAAAGAAGCTATCCTACTTGCCAAGCGCCTTGGCGATGGCATGGAACGTCAGGATGCTTATCGTAGTGGCCAAGCAAGGATTCCTGTGACATGAGTGGATTTAGTGGCGGTATGCAGATCGGCCCAGTCAATGTGTTTACCACGCAAAATCGTGGATTCACTGCAGAAGAGATTGCAGATAGGGCGTTAGACAAGATCATCTACGTGGGTGATCAGAGCCATCCTGCCATATTGGAGCAGGCTAAGGCTTACAAGGAATACATCAGAGATGTATTGGTTAAGTACTTGAAAGAAGCTCAGCAAAGCGAACGCACCACGATTTGTGCCAAGCTCACTTTGCAAGGGCATGGTGATTTGGCAAAGATCATAGGAGAACTGTAAATGGCCATCAGCCAAGCAATGGCGACCAGCTTTAAGGTCGAGATCCTCAACGGTATTCATGCTTTCGGCACCACGGTAACTCGCGGTTCCACGACTGCTGACACGTTCAAGATTGCACTGTACACCTCGTCAGCATCTCTTGATGCTTCGACTACGGCGTATTCAGTTACGAACGAAGTGAGCGGTACTGGTTATAGCGCAGGTGGTAACACTCTAACGGTCTCTCAAGTCCCGACATCGAGCGGCACGACCGCGTTTTTGGATTTTGCAGACACGACTTGGAGTGCTGCCACGATCACGGCCAACGGCGCCTTGATCTACAACAGCACCCAATCTAACAAGGCAGTAGCAGTACTTGCGTTTGGTGGCGACAAAACCTCCACCGCTGGTGACTTCACGATCCAGTTCCCGACTGCTGACGCGTCGAACGCGATCATCCGAATCGCTTAATTAGGTAGCGTCCATGGCTGACGCTATCGTCGCCTTTGAAGGCTGGGGTGCCTCCGGCGTAGGCTGGGGCGAGCAGGGCTGGGGCGTTGGCTCCGGCTCTAATATCCAGGCTACGGGCGGCGTTGGCACTGTTGGCGTTAATGCCACTGCTGTAACGGGGGTTACAGGTGATGCTGTCTTGGCATCACTTGGTGATGAGTCAGTTATTGCATCCGCCAATGTGTTCCCGATTGGCGTTGAGGCTAGCGGCGCGGTTGGTTCTGTATTTGTCGCTACAGATAATGTCGTATCGGTTACCGGCGTATCTGCTACAGGCGAAACCGGAACCGCTGTTGTTAGCGCCGATGCAATTACCCTAGTTTCTGGGGTTCAGGCAGCTGGGCAGACAGGCTCTGTAGCGATATCAGGAAAGTCAGTTGTTTCTGCCACCGGCGTTCAGGCAACCGCCAGTGAAGGCACTGTATCGGTAAGAACACAACAGCTGGTCAATGTAACCGGCGTGTCTTCGACTGGGAATGTTGGAGATGCGGTAGTTCTAGGGGCTGCCACGGTAACTGTTTCTAATGTTAATGGAACGGTTTCTGTTGGTTCTGTATCTGTCCAAACCGACCAGATACTCAGTGTTACAGGTGTAGAGTCGACCGTATCGTTAGGAACGGTTTCTGTTGCGCTTGGAATTAAAGTTAGCGTAACAGGCGTTTCGGCTACTGCAAATCTTGGAAGTGTAACGGTAAAAGCCGGGGCTACTGCGGTGGTAACCGGAGTTCAAGCTCAAGGCATAATTGGTTATTACATATCTTGGGGTCTAGTGGACACCACTCAAATCCCAAATTGGGTTGACATAAACACGACGCAGACTGCTGGTTGGGGTAATATTTCCACCGCCCAGTCGCCTAATTGGACGCAGATTGCTGCATAGAGGTAATTGAATGGCAACGTACAGCAACATTGGTATTAAGCTGATCACCACGGGTGACGAAAGCGGCACCTGGGGTACCAGCACCAACACCAACTTCTCAGATGTCCTCGATGAGGCCATTGCTGGCGCAGTCACGTACAACATCTCCAGCGATGCTGATTTTACGCTGACGGTATCTGATGGCACCTCTAGCGATGCACGTCACGCTGTTATCAAGTTTACCTCAACCACGCTAACAGCAACTCGCACTTGCACCTTTGCGCCAAACGACCTGCAAAAGACCTGGGTCGTCATTAACGCCACGACTGGTGGGCAGTCCCTAATATTCAAGCAAGGCTCCGCAGGGGCCACTGTCACGGTACCCAATGGTGAGAGTGCCATCATTTATTCTGATGGCGGTGGAGCCAGCGCAGGGGCTATTACGCGCGTTCTGGATAGCTTCACAAACACCAAGATTACAACCGGCACATTGAATGCCACGACCTTGGATTTGACTAACCTTGAAGTGACGAACATCAAGGCTAAAGACGGCACGGCTGCTGCCTCGATTGCCGACTCCACAGGTATTGTCTCGCTCTCTGCTAACCCTATTCTCTCCGGCGGCACCGCCAACGGCGTCCTGTATCTGGACGGCTCCAAGGTGGCGACGAGTGGGTCGGCGCTGACGTTTGATGGCAACGGCGCAGTTATATCAGTCAATTCTAGTTCAGACGCTCTGCGTATCACGCAGGTCGGTTCTGGTAACGCGCTGTTGGTTGAAGATAGCGCGAACCCGGATGCGACTCCGACCGTGATTGCCGCAACCGGCAACGTCGGCATCGGTACGACGAGTCCGGCGACAAATTTGAGCATTATTGGAACAGGCATACCAGACGCTGGTAGCGTTGGCGCGTATCAAGTCAGCGTTGATAACAATGCTGCCTATAACGCAAATCCTCAAGGCGGCATCATTCACAGATTTAAGTGGAGCAGCGCCGGGACATTGACGACTGGCGCAGGCATTAGATTTTACAAACCAAATACCAATGATAGCGACGCTTCTTCGCAGATAGGGTTTATTGTCAGATCGGGGATTTCTGCACAATCCCAAGCCATGACCCTTGACTCCTCCGGCAACCTCGGCATCGGCACGACGAGTCCGGCAAGCAGACTTGATGTTAGAAATACCGGCGGCACATACGACAAAGGCATTAGCATACAAACCGCTTCGGCTGGAAACATTGGTACGATTTGGACTTCACTCACCGATTTGAATATCGGTATTGCTGGCGCGCATAAGTTTACAAACTTTGATGGTTCCGCGACGCGCATGACCCTTGACTCCTCCGGCAACCTCGGGCTGGGCGTGACGCCGAGTGCGTGGAATACCGGCGCTTTGCAAATTCGCAATGCAAGTTTCTGGGGTCTAACAGGCTTACCGACATTTAGCAGTGTTGGCGCAAACTACTACTACGACGGAACATACAAATACATCAGTACCGCTCAAGCAACTGACTACTATCAATTCCTTGGGCAGCACCTTTGGCGTACCGCAGCCTCCGGCACCGCAGGCAACGCGATCACGTTCACGACGGCGATGACGCTGGATGCGTCGGGCAACCTGACCGTTGCAAATGGCGACATAACCATCGGTACAAACGGCAAGAAGTTGTACACCAACTACATTGCCAACAACAGCGGCACTAACCTCAACTTTGACGCAGCCAATTTTTTATTCAACACCGGCAACGTCGGTATCGGCACGACGAGTCCTTCTACAAGATTGCACGCAAAAGGAACCGGCGGCACGATTGCCACGTTTGAACGCGACGCGTCTGGAACGATTGCTTATTTTAATCGCAATGCGGGAAGTGGAAACGCAGGCGCAATCATTGGCGCAGATTCAGTTGGCGGATATTTTGCTGGTGGCAATAACACCAACAACATGGTTTATTTGGATTCAGTCAATAATGTTGCACAATTTTTTACCAACAACGCCGAACGCGCACGCATCACGGCGGGTGGAAACCTCCTCGTCGGCACCACGACGGACGTATCGGGACTCACTGGCGTCATTTCGGACGTGTCGGGCAACGTCAGAGCGATCCCGCAATCGGGATCGGACAAGACGACTTCCTACACGTTGGTCAAGAGCGATGTCGGTAAGTTCATCGGCGTCGGCTCTGGCGGCAGCATCACCGTACCGGATGCGACGTTCGCGACTGGTGATGTGGTATCCATCTTCAACAACACCACGGGCAACGTCACGCTGACGATGACGATCACGACGGCGTATATCGGCGGTACCAACACCGACAAGGCCACCATTACCCTAGCAACACGCGGCGTCGCGACGATCTTGTTCATCAGCGGCACGGTGTGCGTGGTCAACGGTAACGTGAGCTAAGAATATGTCTGGGATTATGCAACTGTTATTGGGTCGCGCTGCGGGCGGCCTAACCTCCGTTGAATACCTTATCGTTGCTGGCGGTGCTGGTGGCGGCAGTGGCGGTCAATTTCAAGACCTTACTACTTATCAAGGCAATTTTCTTTTTTCTGGCGGCGGTGGCGCTGGTGGATATAGAACAGGGTCAGCTAGTGTTTCTACGGGAACAAGTTACACCATTACTGTTGGCGCGGGCGGCAGCGCCGGTGCTAATGGTTCAAATTCATCTGCCTTCAGCATTACTTCAACAGCTGGCGGTACCGTTGGTAATACTGGTGGTAGCGGCGGCGGCGGTGCTGCTCTTGCAATAAGCGTTTCTCCTACTTCAGATTATATAAACAACAGTTTTACCAGCACTGGCCCCGGAGAAGGCACTTCTGGTCAAGGATTTATTGGTGGCCTTTTTAATGTTTTTACCTTCGTAAATATAAACGGTAGTTTTACTGGCGGTGGCGGTGGTGGCGCTTCAGAAGCAGGCGACACAGATGGCGGTGGATATGGCGGCGATGGGTCAACATCATCTATTAGCAGCTCATCAGAAACTTATGCAGGCGGCGGTGGCGGCACTACTTATGAAGGATTTAGCCAAGCCTCCGGTGGGGCTGGCGGTGGCGGCAATGGCGGTGCTGGCACAACAGCGGGGTCTGCGGGAAGCGCAAACACGGGCGGTGGCGGCGGTGCGGGCGGTTGCCCGCAAGCGCAATACCCCCCATACGGCAGCGTTAGCGGTGGTAATGGTGGGTCTGGAATTGTCATCATTCGTTATCCCGATTCGTTCCCATTAGCCGCAAGCACGACTGGATCGCCTACGGTAACCACAACGGGCGGTTATCGTATCTACAAATTTACCGGCTCTGGCTCAATTACTTGGTGACGCATGGCTCACTTTGCACAACTTGACGCAAACAACGTCGTAACCGAAGTCATCGCAGTTAACAACGCGGTGGTGGAAGATTTGCCGTTTCCCGAATCTGAACCGTTAGGCGTGGCGTTTTGTCAGTCACTATACGGCGCAGATACGGTGTGGAAACAAACTTCGTATAACAACAAGTTTCGCGGCGTGTATGCAGGCATTGGGTTTTTGTACGATGCAAATGACGATATTTTTATTGCGCCAATGAAAGAAACCGTTTTGATGGAAACAAAGCCCACGGTAACGCCGTAATGTTTTTCAACAAGCAGAAAAAACTAGCGTTTGTATTGCCGCCTAAATGCGGTACTCACACGTTGCGTAATTTTTTTCAACATTCGTGGTGGCACTATTTACCGCCCGGTCACGGAACGCTAGATAAGTTCATTGCAAAGTACCCAAACCTTGCCAACTACACGGTTTATGGGTTTTTGCGTGACCCGCTGCTGCGCTTTGAAAGTTCCTTGCGTCACATTTACCGAGTGCGTCAGCCTAAAGGCGCATTAGACGGCGTTCAGTTTGAGTCATACGAACACATGATTAGTCTGTTTCCCGCTTTGCTAACGCACCATGAAATGCTGCTCAAGCCGCAAAGTGACTGGCTTGCCGACCCCCGCGTAACGGTTCTGGATTTCCGTAACATTGAGACGGAATTACAGCGGATCAGCGAGCGGCCAAATGTGCCGGTGCGCCGACTAAATAGCAGCGATGGCGAATGGAAAAGCGTCATCACGCCTGCCGTAGAGGAATTTGTGCGCCAGCAATACGCTGACGATTATGTTTTGGCAAGTAAAGTAGGACTGGAGTTCTAAATGGAAGATGTGAAACTGGAGATGACCCTTGAAGAAGCAGTGGCGATCGTCAATCTGCTTGGAACGCTGCCGACCTCTCAGGGCGGATACCCGCTTTGGGTGAAGCTCAAAGAGCAAGTTGAGCCGTTGCTGCCGAAGGAGGATAAGCAATGAGTGCCGTATTCACTTGGACTGTCACCGCGATGGACTGCTACACGCAGGAAGACGGTCACAACAATGTCGTCTTTACCGTGCATTGGACTTGCTCTGGGGTCTTTGCAGACACCTACGGCAGCGTCTACAGCACTTGCAGCGTACCGGCTCCAGAGGGGTCATTCACCCCGTATGCCTCGCTCACGCAAGATCAAGTGCTTGGCTGGATTTATGCCAACGGCGTGGACAAGGACGCGACACAGGCTGCGGTGGAGCAGCAGATTCAAGAGAAGATTGCGCCGACCGTGCAAACCCCGCCGCTGCCGTGGGCATGAACACCGCTTTTGTCCTGATCTTTATTGCGCTCCAAATCGCAGACATTTGGACAACGCATAAGGCTCTCGGGATGGGCAAGCGGGAGGCTAATCCGCTGCTTAACTATCTGTTTCAGCACCTAGACCCGGTTGGCGTCATGGTGGTGATGAAGGTGTTAGCAGCGTGGTTGCTCTGGTATGCGGATATGTACCCAGTAACAATCGGCGCGTGTGCGTTGTACGTGTGGGTCGTTCTTAACAACTGGCAAGTGATTAAGGGAAAGTAGATGGAAGTTCAAGTGCTTTTTAACATCATTGTCGGTGTTGCGGCGTTCTTCGGAGGCTGGTCGCTGAATCAGATCACGCGCAGCATTGAGCGTCTGGATAAAGATGTTCGCAATATGCCGTTGACCTACGTCACGCAGACCACTTACCAGCGAGATATTGACGACATCAAGAGCATGCTCGGCAAGATCTTCGACAAGCTTGATGAGAAGGTGGACAAATGAGCGAAGACATCGAACTCTTCAAGGCCAAGGTTCAAGCCGAGCTAAACAGGCTTGAGGCTAACTCGTCTGCCAAGGATGTGGCTGGTAAGGCTATTGGTAAGGACGGCCTGAAATACATCACCGTCATAGTGGTGATCGGTGTTGCTTCTAGTCTTGTGCTGGATAGCGACAAGATTGCCGCTGTGATGGGTCTGCTGGGTGCCTCGCTAACCGCCCTTATCTCCATGCTCAACGGTATTGCCGGGGCTACGGAGAAGGAAGAGAAGCCTGAGTTTGCGGTTATTAAGGAACTTATTACCAAGCTCGACAAATTGGATCGCAAGGAAATGCCCATGCGCGTTGATGTTGAGGGCGATCATGTGATCGTAACCAAGGGCGACGATGTGGTGAGGGCAAGCAAGTGAACATGCAGAAGATTGTAGATCTGCTGTTCCCGGTCTTGCTTGCGGCTGTGGCTTGGCTGCTTGGCGAGATCACTTCGTTCCAGAACCGCTTGATTGCTATCGAGTCGAAGATTCCGATCCTCATCACCGAAGACGGCGTGCCGACCGACAGCCCTTTGAGCGCCGCCAAACGGCAGGAGCTGAAAGACGACATCATGGAGGACATCCACGACTTGCAGGTGCGGGTCAAGTTGATGGAGGAGCGCGGCAAATGATGACCATGATCAGTACTTTCCTCTCGTTTCTTGCGGGTGGTCTGCCCAAGATTCTTGAGATCTTTCAGGACCGTCAGGATAAGAAACATGAACTCGCCCTTGTCGCTGCACAAAAGGAGCGTGAACTTGCTTTAGCCGAGCGTGGCTTTATTGCTCAGGCTCGCGTCGAAGAAATCAAACTGGAGCAGATCCAGACGCAAACGGCTGGCGAAGAACGTCAAGCTCTGTACCAGCACGACATTGAAATTGGCAAGGGTGCCAGCCAGTGGATGATTAATCTTCGGGCATCGGTTCGACCGGTGGTCACCTACATCTTTGTGCTAGAGCTTGTCGCACTCAACCTTGCGGGCATCTGGTACGCATGGCACCAAGGCGTTGCGTTTGCCGTGGCAATGGAGAATGTTTTCTCCGATGACGAGATGCTTATCCTAAGCAGCATAATTGCCTTTTGGTTCGGAACGCAGGCTTTTGGCAAGAAGTGAAAGTCTCTGCCGTCGCCATTGAAATGATCAAACATCACGAGGGTTTGCGGACTAAGCCTTACCGCTGTCCCGCTCTCTTGTGGACTGTCGGCGTCGGCCATGTCATTGACCCTACCCATGCGGCAGTAAAGTATGAGGAGCGCAAGAATCTACCGATACCGGCAGGCTGGGATCGCGTCCTTAGCATGGGAGAGGTGGACGCTATTCTTGCTCAAGATCTTAGCCGGTTTGAGCGTGGCGTTCTTAGACTTTGCCCTGCTGCTAATGGCAATCAGGGAATCTTCGATAGCCTCTGCAGTTTTGCCTTTAATGTGGGACTAGGAAATCTCCAGAGATCTTCTCTACGAATGAAAACAAATCGTGGAGAGTTTGAAGAAGCCGCTGAAGAATTTATGAAATGGACTAAGGCTGGAGGCAGAGTGCTGCCCGGCTTAGTCAAACGTCGACAGGATGAGAGAGTCTTATACCTGTCAGGCATTACTTAACACCAGTTTTTTGGAGGATAGATGGCCTTAACGAAGCCAAAATTTCAGCCTGGTGTTAACAAGGAAGGCACCGAGTACACCGCTGATGGCGGTTGGTTCGATTCCGACAAGGTTCGCTTTCGGCAAGGCAGGCCAGAAAAGATTGGCGGCTGGCAGAAATACATTGACTCCGCATTTCTTGGAACGTGCCGATCTATATTCGACTGGGCAACCAATACCCTAACAACTTACCTTGGCTTCGGTACAAACCTGAAATTCTATGTCAACGAGGGTAACTCCTACTACGACATCACGCCGATTCGGAAGACGGTTAATCCGATGGCGAACAATCCGTTTACTAGCGGAACAGCAGGCTCCACTACAGTCACGGTAACCGACACTGCCCATGGCGCAGTCGTCAATGACTTTGTGACATTTAGCGGGGCTACTGGGTTTGACGGAATCCCTGCCGGTGATCTAAACAAAGAGCATCAGATTACCCAGATCATCAATGCCAACAGTTACACCATTACAGTGGCTACGCCCTGCACAACTGGGGCAGTTTCTGGCGGTGGCGCATCAGTCATTGCTGCCTATCAGATCAATGTTGGCTTGGATGTTTATGTGCCAAGCACTGGATGGGGTATTGGCCCATGGGGTTCAGGCTCCTGGGGTTCTGGATCAGCGGTGACCCCTGCCAACCAGTTGCGCTTGTGGTCTCAAGATAACTACGGCAATGACCTAGTATTTAACGTCAGAACTGGCGGCGTTTATTACTGGGATCAAAGCTCTGGAACCAGCGTCAGGGGAATAGAGTTATCAGCTGTTAGCGGTGCGTCTGATGCCCCTATTACTGCCACTCAGATTATGGTTAGTGAAAATGCCGCTCAAGTTTTGGCATTTGGTTGCAATCCAATAGGCTCATCGACCATTGATCCGCTGTTAGTTAGGTGGTCTAAATCCGATAGCGCAATCAACTGGACACCGACGTCTACTAACGACGCTGGTGGCCAGCTGCTGGGAGCCGGTTCGTTTATTGTGACGGCCCAGAAAACCAAGCAAGAGATCCTGATATTTACCGATGCTGGCGTGTACAGCATGCGTTATGTGGGATCTCCATTTGTGTATTCCTTCTCGTTGGTATCTGATTACCATGGATGCATATCACCAAACTGCGTGGCTGACGCCAATGGCTTGGTGTTCTTTATGGACGAGGGTAATTTCTACGTCTACAACGGTGCGGTTCAAACCCTTGAATGCACCGTCCTGAATTATGTGTTCTCTGATATCAATCTGGGGCAGGCATACAAGATTTTTGCCGCCACCAACTCCAAGTTCTCTGAGGTGACTTGGTACTACCCATCCAGTAACTCTCAAGAGGTGGATCGGTATGTCACCTACAACTATAAAGAGCAGATCTGGTACATCGGAACCCTTGAACGCACCGCCTATTACGACTCCGCCTTAAAGAACTTCCCGATAGCGGCTGGAAAGGTCAATGGTTCTGGGTACCTGTACCAGCATGAGGTGGGCTACGACGCTGATGGCAGTCCTTTGGCTGCCTATATTGAGTCGGGCAGTCTTGAACTCGACCCTGGCCAAAGCTTTATGTTTATGTCCCGGGTTATTCCTGACTTCAAATTCCAAGGAACCACCAGTTCGAATATGATTAGCCTTGTCATTAAGGGCAAGGACTATCCGTTGCAGAACTTGAACGTCAAGTCGACCTCTACAGTGGGTTCGTCCACCGATCAGGTCTTTGTCCGGAATCGAATGCGACAGGCAGCGGTTCGGGTGGAAAGCGCTGGCCTTGGTTATGGCTGGCGACTAGGCGACCTTCGCTTTGACCTTCGCACGGATGGACAACGCTAATGGCTGGCAGAATCCCGCTTACCCTGCCGATTGCAGCCCCCTCCTATGACAAGTTCAACGAGGCTTTGACTCGTCGTACCTTGGAGTTGGAGATCCAAGAGCTTCGCTCCGAGGTGCTGCGAGCCAAGACTCAAGGCGATAGTGTGGGCAGTCTTGCCATGAAGCGCTTTCAGTTCCTGCCCCTGTACCCATCTCAGAAGACGACCAACAACGTCGGGGAATGGCTAGGTGGCTGGGGAGGGTGCTGCTGATGTCATTCCAAAACATCACCGGCTTAAAGCTTGGGCAGGCTGCCATCACAACCAGCTATGCCACGCTCTATACCGTCCCGACAGGCACTCGCACCTATGTCAAGGGCATGGATATCTGCAACACCACAGGCTCCTCTATTGGCCTCTACGTGTCTTTTGTGCCATCGGCTGGATCTGCTGGAACTAGCAACGCAGTGTTCTATAACGCAGCCATCCCTGCCTATACCACGGTTCAGTGGTGTGGGATGCAGATCCTCAATGCCGGTGACACCATTCAAGTGAAGGCTTCGGCCACTGGCTGCACTATCACTGCTAGCGGCGGAGAAGCACTGTGATCTCTGTTTACCCACAAGGTGTGCAGGAAGTTTCCCTTGGCGGCATGAACCTTGATGCCTTCGGCAGGCTTCGGGTATCGGAGCCGTTTACCCTCTTTGACAGCCAGAATCGGTATGCCAAAGATCCTCAGTTTGACGAGGCGTTAACGGGTTCTGGGACATCGACGTTCCTGCCTAATGAATCCTCGGTGAGACTGCAAGTCACCGCCGCCTCTGGCGACAAAGTGGTCAGGCAGAGCAAGCAGGTCTTCCCTTATCAGCCCGGAAAGAGCTTGCTGGTTCTTGCCACCTTCACCATGGCAGCTGGAGAGCAAAACCTTCAGCAGCGTGTAGGGTATTTCAATTCCGACAATGGTGTGTTCTTCCAGCAAAAGGACGATGTGCTGTCCTTTGTAATTCGCACTTACACAAGTGGAACTGCAAGCGATGCTCGCACAATCACTCAGTCCAACTGGAACACCGATAAGCTCGATGGCACGGGGTCAAGCGGTATCACCCTTGATGAAACCAAGACCCAAATCTTATTCATAGATTTTGAGTGGCTGGGCGTGGGTTCGGTTCGCTGCGGCTTTGTGATCAACGGTGAGTTCATCGTTGCTCATGTTTTCCAAAATGCGAACACCTTGACTGAAGTCTATATGCAGACAGCGATCCTGCCCATGCGGTATGAGATCGAAGCTACCGGCGCATTGACTGGCACTAAGAGCATGAAGCAGATCTGCTCATCGGTGATGAGCGAGGGTGGCTACGAACAGACGTCCCAATTAACTTGGGTCAGAGAAACCACAGAAACAACTGGAATTACCACTTCGTTTTACCCACTGGTTTCCATTCGACTAAAGTCCACCAATCTTGGCGCTGTCGTTATACCGAATGGCTTTAACTTCATGCCCACATCGGCTTCGGATTTCTTCGAGGTGGCTCTTATCAAGAATGCCACGCTGACCGGGGCTTCGTTTGCAAGCACCTCGACGAACGTGGAAGCAGACACCGCTGCCACGGCAGTGACAGGCGGCACAATAGTGAAATCTGACTTCACTTCATCTGGTGTGCTATCAACGACGGCAGTTAATGAGGTTAGCATTTACAACCCCTACCTACAGCTTGGCGTGACCATTGGCGGCACAAGCGATATCTATACCCTAGCTGTCAGGACAGTGACCGGCACTGGTGACGGTATTGGCGCATTATCTTTCTGGGATTTAACAGACCCCTAATATGGCAGACTCAATCAAAGTACTTGGTCAGGTATCTCCTTCAGCCACCACGCTGACAGATCTGTACGTTGTGCCTGCCCAAGCGCAGACCACGGTCAGCAGCATCACGGTCTGTAACACAGGGTCTTCCCCTGTCACGATCCGCATTTCGGTGGCGGTGGCTAATGCTGCCGACAACGTGAAGCAGTACATCTACTACGACTATGTGATCGGGGCAAAAGACACCCTGCTCATCGTTATTGGGATGACCCTGAATGAATCAGATAGGGTCAAGGTTTATTCCAGCGCCACCAATGTTGCTTTCAACATCTTTGGCGTAGAGACAGCGAGAGAGTAAGCGATGCCAAACCAGAACATGCAGGGACTTGCAGCGATATTGGCTGAGCAGGGTCGCTATGGCGACACTATGCTGATGCATGTCGCTCCGAGCGAGGTTGAGTATCTTGCTGGTTTAGGTGGCATCACCCAGAACCCGATGACGGGCTTGCCGGAAGCATTTAAGTTCAGAGATGTTCTGCCATTCATTGGCTCTGCTTTTCTCGGCCCTGCTTTCAAGGCAGTGGGTTTCTCACCGGGCGTGTCGAGCTTTTTAGCCACCACTGCCTCCACGATGCTAGGCGGTGGCAGCCTTGAGAAGGGCATCATGTCCGGCTTGGTGTCATCCTCGATTGGTCGCCTTGGCAGAAACTTGGCTGACCTTGGCCCCGATGCTGCTGTGGATGCGGCAACTGGTCAACCTGTTGCTGACACTGGCTACAAGTTTGGCATTTTTAAGAAGCCAGAAACCGGAACCTTTGGCTCACGCTACTCAGAGGCATTCCAGTCCCCTGAGTTTAATCCCGTTCAAATGGTTAAGGCCGCAGGAGAAGCCGGTCTTGATACCCTGCTTGAGCAAATCCAAAAGCCCAGTGTTATGTTGCCGTTCACTATCGGCGCTGGCGAGCTTGGTCGAATCAAGGCCGAGGAAGACTACGCAAGGCAGTATCAGAATATGCTCGACGAGCAGGCAGAGCGTCGTCGCAGGATTCGCGAACGCACTCCACAGATTTTACCGCCATCGAGTCCGTACTACCGTCCACCTGGCATGGCGCAGGGTGGGGCGGTGGAGCGGAAATACGATGGCTATTCTTTTGATTCGTTCTTGGACTTCAATCCAGACACGATATCGGCGGATTCATTCTCTGATTTTTACAGCCCAAATCCCACGCCATCAAACATTGGTGACTTGGTTCCGCTAGACGAGTACAGAGATACTCCGCCAAGTGAAGAATGGTTCTTCTGGTCTGATGGAACCTACAACAGGATGCCGGAAGAGAGCGGCATTCGCACTCCGTTTGACCAGCTGCCAGATAATTACAAAGCATTAGACTCTCGCGGAAAAGATCAGCCTACCGCTGTAACAACTCCTGTACGCGAAGAGCCTAGTGTTGAAATGTTTAATTGGCCTGATGGTACGCGCCGTGCGTATCCGCCGTCGCCAGAGATCTCTGGGCTAGCTCCAGCGCCGGAAGGCCCATCTGGGCCGGGGAGTCTGCCTAGCCAAGAGAGGCCGACTCCGCCTCCAGCGATTGCTGCGCCTGCTCCGATTGTTACCGAGCAAGACATCATCAATAACTTGTTCGTGTCTGGCGCTGATGTGCCGCAAAGCACTGGTATCAACGAGGATGCGCTTTACAATCTTGGTGCGTTGTTGAGCCAACCGAAAGTTGGTGGTGCAGCGGATGTGTCTCGCAACTTCGCAATTGGCCCAATTTCAGTTGACCCGAACGTGGCTGGTACAGCGTTAAGCGGCACGGAATTTGGCGTGTCTTCGCCACAACCAACGTCACCTCCGCCACCGGCAACGGAGCAGGATCTCGGTCTCAGTCAGGCTGAAATAGACGCCATTGCTGCTAACTTCAAGCCGCTTTACTCCGATGTAGACACTAAGAAGATGGAGCAAGACTTCCTTGCCAGTCTTCCGCCAGAGGAAAAGAAAGCTGTTGAGCAGATGAACGACTACAGTCAGTTCCTGCAAAGCAGATTCAATCAGATCCGAGAAGCATTGGCAGCCAAGGATTTCGAAAAAGCCTTTGACCTTGCCATCTCTGGCGACAAGCAGTACATCAAGGAATACAACCCGGGTGAGATGACGCAAGGCATTTTCACTGCCAACTTGATGCGTACATCTGATATCTCTCAGATGACTGGGCCGATGACAGAGGAAGATATTCGCGCCTACTACGAAGCGATGCCGGTAAATGAAGTGATCCCACTTCTGTATCCGGGTGCGAAGGTGGGCGACTATGTGTACACCTTGGATAAGAACAAGGCGATGCAGCAAGACATCGCTAACCTGGAAGCATCCGGTGGCACTGGCTTCCCCAGTGCAGCCAATCAGGTTGGCATGAAGTCGACCAAGCAGAACCTTACTATCCCGCTGATTGCGGCGGCATTGGCTTTTGCTGGTGTGCCGTTTGCATTGGGTGATGCGATTGCTTCCAGTTCTGTTGGGGCGAAGTTGGGTCTTGCTGGCCTTGGGAAAGCCGGAACCACTGCATTGGGTTCGGCCATCATTGGTGCGTCTGGTTCTGCCCTTCAGGGCGGCAGCTTTGAGGATGCACTAAAAGCCGGATTGATGGCTGCTGGATTTAGCTTCATAGCTGAAACGGCACTTGGTGAGATCAAAGAAGCCTACAACAATTGGGCATTCGACAATCTACCTGTCGGGGAGCGAGTGGCCAATACTTTGGTCACCGTTGCTGATCCGAGCAATGTGATTGTGACGGCAGTAAATCAAGCGAACAACATTGCCCAGTCTGTTACCCAGACTGCCGCGCAAGTTGCGGCTCAGCAGGTCTCTCAGCCTGAAGTCAAGGTCGAGACGGCTCGTGATGTGGCTAAACCTAGTGTTCCGACAACATTGCCAGTCACTCCGACGACTTCTGTAATTCAGACGCCTTTGGATCAGGTTACTGTCACAACTCAACAGCAGGTTGCACAGCAACCGAATGCACCTGTTGTGATAACTCAACCGCCGCCATCGCGCGTTGAGCCGCCGCTTGATCAGGTGACCGTAACGACTAGCTCGACCACTCAGGATAGAGTGAATGCGCCGGTTGTTGCGCCACCTCCTGCTGCGCAGCCTGCTATTCAAACTCCGTTGGATCAAGTCACTGTAACGACAAGCCCAACTACCCAAGATAAGCTGAATGTGCCGGTTGTAGCCCCGCCGTCTCCAAGGCCGGCTGTTGAAACGCCGTTAGATGGCCTTGATGAAGTCAAGATTACTGGCACCAGAACTCCGCAGCAAGAAATCAATGTGCCGACTCCGCAGCTAACAATTACGGACAGTGACATTGACTTGACTGGGCCTGATGCTCCGACTGAAGCGGAGGTGGTGATCCGTAGTAAAAAGCCTGGAGAGCCAGAACTTAATGTTCCGACACCAACATTCCCAACTCAAACGACATTTACGCCACCGACAGCGCCGACTCCGATTAATACGAACAGTCTTTTGGACACCCTGAAGGAAAAGGGGAAGGATGTATTGACCAATGCTGCCATCTCGCAGTTGCTTGGCGCATTGGCCGGCGGTGGCGCTGGCGTTGGTGGTGGAGCTGGCGGCGGTGGTGGTGGCGGCGGATACGCAGGCACTGGTGGAATTGGCTCTATCCCAGAAGGGTTTGGACGTCGCTATGTTGGCGCGCCAGAGGGGTATCGACATGGATTCCTGCCTGAATGGATGTTCTTTGAGAACCTCAATCCACCCGCTATTGATCTCACCACTCCCGGCTCAACCCCTGGAACGCCTGGAACACCTGGAACCCCGGGAAGACCTGGAACACCGGGAACCATCGATGAGCGTATCGAACCCAAAGCCGTCGGCGGAAAGATCAAATCCTATTCCCCTCGTGGATATTTGGATCTGATCCAAGGCTACAACGAAGGTGGTGAAGTCGAGGACGAGGAAGGCATTGAGGAGGAAGTGGCTGAGTACTCAGAAGCCCCGATGACGGACGGCAGCCGAGGACTCATCCAGCTTGCTCAGGCAGCGATCCTTGGTCAACTGCCAGAAGAACAAACCGATGACGTCATTCAGAAGTTCATTGATCTGCATGGCAACAAGGCATTCCGAGAGCTTCGCGAGAAGGCACTGGAGTCCGTTGCGAATGGCAGCCGCAAGGAAGGTATGATCGAAGGTCATACTGGCGGTATGGACGATATGGTTGAAGGCGTGATCGGAAGTTCTGAGCGAGTGGCGGTGTCGCCGGGTGAGTTCATCATCCCCGCTGATGTGGTCAGCATGTTGGGTGATGGCAACAGTGACTCCGGCAGAACCAAGC
>Ga0315909_10003608_pt1 | contig 18765 bp, 20 predicted proteins | sample LakEriMetagenome_11_FD_203527 | JGI IMG/M metagenome (GOLD analysis project Ga0315909, IMG submission 203527) | Freshwater fungal communities from buoy surface, Lake Erie, Ohio, United States - Buoy 2 MA125 | ecosystem: Environmental > Aquatic > Freshwater > Lake | place: USA: Lake Erie, Ohio... | reverse complement strand
ACAAATGCTTGATTCATAAAAAATCCTCCCAGTATGTAGCTGAGAGGATTTTTGCCAGACTAAAAACTTTAGGTATAAAGTTCAACAATAGCCGGTGTGATTGTAGTCTGTGCTGTACCAGACTTGATCGGCGCACCTTCGTCGCTGAAGAAGTTGGCTAACAGACGTTCATCGTTGACCACGCTGGTTGCTGCGTAGTCGTTACCACCTGCCCAGTTCAACAAGAACTTGTTGGTCAATTTGCTGATATAAGTCAAGCTACTAGCATCATCGCTGTAACCAATGCTCATGAAACCAGCAGCCGGACTAGCATCATTGTCAAGAACACAGATGCCAACTTCCTGCATGGTACCAGTGGTGCCTCCAGCTGAAGCTGCGGTCACTGTGAAGATTGTACCTACTGCCGCACTTGAAGGTGCTCCCATAGCTGCCCAGTTGGTGTTACCTAGAGCTACAATTTTAGCTGCTACACCAACCACTGCATTGGCAGGATCCATTGGAGTGCGAGTAGCTACCAGAAACTTATGTGCGCCTTTTTGACGCAGAATAAATCCTTGTGCATCGCCGGTATAACTGTTCGCAATGTTTACCTGTACCTGTACGATTGGATTTGTTGCGCTGGCCGCGGTTGCATCGCTACCACCAACAACTCCATAGTACTGTGTAGTATTAAAAGTTGCAGGATATACTGCTGCTTCTAAACTGCCAAAGTTTGGATACGCTACATCTACTAAAGTAGTATTTTCAATTTGATACTTAGATATTTTGAGAGGACGTCCCATGTTGTTTTCTCCTTAAAGAAGTCCAATGTGGGTTCTAGCCACTACGCGGTTGGTGTACCGCATAAGCCGCACTGTGCGGACAAATTATTTATGGTTACGGGTTGGTTTGCCAGCTCTTGTAGTAGTCATAGGCCCAAATTGGACTGGCCACGGTGTTACTTACATATAGGCCGTTGGTGTTGCGAGTTGCGGTGCGCTCTACGATTCTACACCAAAACTCGTGTGTGGTAAATGTGTCAATGGCGCCGCCCTCGACCTGGTCGCCTTGTATGATAAAAGTATGATAAGGCGTGTACCAGGTACCAGCCTTGGTTCGATCGCCTTGATCGGTCAAAGTATAACTGTTGTATAGAACACCTTGACTGGTGTTACTGGCTGTGTTGATTGTGCGACGTATCTGCCAACGGCCAACCAATTTGATTTGACATTTGCTTGCCGGGTAGGTTATGTGAGTGTCAGGATCGGTATAGCTAGTCAGTGCGTTGCCTATAACCGGAATAGTCCAGTTAGTGGCTCTTAGATGTAATTCGCCACTGTTGGCATTGAAAGCATTGGCCAAAGTTACACCAAAAGTAATACCATCTACGTATGCCGGCGGTTCAAACATCCAGGTTCCCTGATCTTCAATGTTCAAGCCTGTGGAAACAGTGAGTGCCGCTGATCCGGTAAATGGTGTAATAAAAGTGGCCATACTGTATTTAAGTGCTAGTGCCCGCTACAGTGTTCCATTGTGTAGCGCCGTATACCTGCAGGCCTGTGCCTTGAACATAGACCAACATGCCAGGTGTTGGACTAGATACAGCCGCATCTCTAGCTATGGTATCAGCATAGGATGGCAATTGTAAAGCCGCTGCGCCACCAGACGAAATCAAAGTTAATTCTCCAGCATTGTTTCCTATGTACAGTGGAGGCGGATCTTGTGTCAGGTCTACTACCAATTCTCCAGGTCTGGCATTGCCATTGTACACAGCCAAGGTTATTTGACTGTTGTCTTTCATGGCTGCTCGACTGATACCTGTTATGTTTTCGTATGGTGGAGGAGGATTTGACATAATGCAATATTTAGTGCCCAACAAAAAAGCCCCTTGCGGGGCTTTGTTATGCAGCGTCTACAAACTTTTTAAGTTCTTCTGCCTTGCTGATAATATCCGTGGTACTTGGAAAATCAGGAAAGGTTGGATACGAAAGAGTGCCACGGTTAGCATCAGTCAGCTTGGCGTGAAATTCATCACTCAAAGCACTGCGCTTTTGGTAGATTGGCTCGTAGAGTGAATCTTTGGCCAATTTGAGAAGTTCGAGACGGATCTCGTATGGTGTTTTGCTCATGATAACCTCCTTGTGTGTATGTGTGTAAATGCTACACGAGCAAGTTTACTTATCTAGATTTACATTGCCCAACAAAAAAGCACCCGAAGGTGCTTTTTTGATTTTCATACAATCTACGCAGTAGATTAGCTGAACGACAGGTTCGATACAGCGATCTCACCAACGTAGTCACCGGCGTTACCAAACGACGATGCAGTGTTGGTCAGTTCAATGTAACCATAACGTGTCATAAAGCTGACTACTGGTTCGAATGTTGATGGATCCAGCACAACACCAGAGCTCATCAGCGGGATGTATGGGCAGTAGAACGCTGCTGCATCTGCCTCGCTGGAACCCTTGTAACCAACGAGCACCGAGGTGCTGTCGCTAGCATAGCTGTCGCAGAACACACGCATTGCGCCATTCAGTGTACCAACAAACTTGGTGTTAGTTGGTGCTTCGAATGTGCCTTCTGTGGTACGTGCGAAAGCCGAAGTTGTTGCACTCTGTAATACTGTCAGAGATGCTGGACTTACAACTGCCCAGTTACCAGCGCCACGACGTGTACGCTGAGCAATCAGGTTAGCAACACGGTTGATCAGAACAGCTAGAGCAGCGTGTTCGTCACCAACGAATGTAGCAGTACCTGAAACGGTAGCTTGGTTATAAGTGAATTCTGTTGCTGCTAGGCTACGCAGGCTTAACAGGATTTCTTGGTCAATTTCAGCAGTGATTTCTTGAGCCAAAGCTGCCATGATTTCGGCTTCTACGTCGATACCATGCATTGCTTGTGCGTCTTGAGCTGCTTCAAAAGTCCAGCGAGCCTGTAGCTTACGTGTCTTAGCTTCAACAGCCTGCTTCAGGATCTGAACGGAAATTTGACGTCCGCCAGTACCTTCTAGCACAGCGGTATTAGCACCGGTGTAATAGTTTTGGTTAGCTGTACCAACACCTGACGAGTATGCCTGGGCGATCTTGAATGGGCTCAGTGCTTCTTCGCCAGCAACAACGCTGGTAGCAGCAGCCGATGTATCATTCAGTGCGCTTGCATAACGTACACGCAGAGTGTGGATCTGACCAACAGGACCAGTCATAGGCTGAACACCTACTAACTCGTTAGCAATAACTGTTGGCATTACACGTCGAATAACTGGCAGGATAACACGATTCAAAGAAGCGATGTTACCGTGTGCAGTTGAACCAGCGGTTGCTGTTTCAGCCAGATACTTACGTGTGTTTTCAAGCAAGACCTGCATGGTAGACCGGCGCGAGCCCTTTAGACCTTCCAACAGGGCTTCTTTGGTCTCGTTCCACCGATTTTCAAGTAGTTCTTGTGACATTGAAGTCTCCTTACAATTTATTAAAGCCCTGCAAGGCGTTTGATTTCGATCACGTTAGATTCGCGATCATCTTCAATAACAGCCCGTGCAGATTTATCACCGGTTACTGCGGAAACAGACTCATTGATCACTTTGGGCGATTTCGTGGTACGGTTTTCCAATACGGCCGGTAGGTACTTTTCGAAAGCAGTCTTCAGACGTGTAGTCTGGACGCTTTCTAACAGTTCACGCATAACTTGACGCTTTTCTTGATTTAGAGGTGTCAATAGCTCTTCCAACTGCGCCTGGCGCTCATTGGATTCGCGGATTATACGTATTTCCTGTTCTTTCTTCTTGACTGCAACCTTTGCAGATTCAGCCAAGTCGATCGCTTTTTTCAACTGCTCATTTTTATCCTGAACCAGTTGACTTAGTTTACGGATCTCAGCACTTTCGTTGAGATAGGTAGCACCAAATTCAGCAGCGTATGCTTCAAAGATACGACGGCCAAAATTGTTTTGTTTAGCGATCTGAATGTCTTCTTTGAGTTGGTTAAGCTCAGACTTAAGATGTGTGCTAACTGCCTGACTGAGTTTGTCGGAACTCTCTTTGACAAATTTTGCCTTGAGTGCTTCCAGTTTTGCACGAGCTTCGCTCATTAGACGTACCTTGGTAGCGATAACGTCTTTCTTGTCTTGTTGGAACTCTTTGATTTCGTTTCCAAGTGCTCGTACAACAAACTCTTCAAGTTTAGCAATTGCTGTGTGATGATTACGACGATCAGTACGTAGTTCGCGTAGTTCTTCAGCTAGTTTGCTAACCATGAAGTTGTCAAATTTCTCTGCGCTTTCTTTGATACGCTGTTGAAACTTGACACGATCTTCAGCTAGAGCCTGTTTTTCAGCGGCCAATGATTCGACTTCTGATTGTAGGCTTTCTGTTACCATCTTGTCTAGGGCTTCGACCATTACTGTTTTATCATGCTCGTAACGTTGTGCGAACTCTTCACGAAGTTCTGCCCTTACTTGCTCACGAGTTTCGTTCAGCTTGGCTTCCCATGCTTCTGAAATCTCCTGGCGGGTTTCTTCGTTGATGAGATCGCTGTTTAGCAATGGTTTGATAGCATCTAACATGCGATTCTCCTAGATCTTAAGATCCTTGATGAGGCGTTTTACTTCCTCTTTCACGAATCTTTGGACTTTGTGGTTACCACCGTTTTCCTTAGCCATTTCCAAGACCTTATGACCGTACTTCATATTCATGAGTCCTTCATAGATTGCCTTGGGATAGGCGTTAGGTGCGCTTGGCTGTGCCACAATGTCTACAGTGACTATTTCAAAGTCACTTACTTGTCCGTCGGCTTCGTTAACATTACCACTACCTCGACTAGACACTCCTAGCTTTACACCAGACTCCAACATGGTTTTAATCAGTTGGCCCATTGGTGTAGGCAGGATCTTTAGTTTACCAAAACCGTTAGGGCCATCCATCCACATATTGACGATGATATGGCTGACGCGGTCTAGGTTAATTTTAAGGTCATCAGGGTGATCTACTTCACCCATAACGCTGTATCCGGATTGAATTTGTTCATTGAGCGTGTTTACGGCACGCTCAATTTCCTTGACTGGATACACACGTTCGTTGGCGTTTTTAACACCACCTTGAATGCAGATACCTTTCATGTAAAGATCCTTACCTTCGCCGACACCTTCGACAACAATGCCAGCTTGATTAAAAGTAAGATGTTCTCTCAGATACATGTGGATCTGCCCTTAGATTACAGTGTACTCTTGTTGTTAACGCCTGATGCCTGGCTCAAAGTTGGCTTAGGTGCAGGGGTTAATTTCTGAGTGGATTGTGCAGGAGTGTTACCTACCTTGCCAATCTGATCTTTTACAGCATTCTTGTATGCAGCAGAGTCGTGCTTGCCGCCACCGTCTTGACCGGTTTTCACTGGACTAGATGCCATGCCTTTTTGACCGCTGTTAGCAGCTACAACAGATTTCTTGTTGATGCCGCCTTCTTCACTGGTAGTTGGCTTGGGTGCAGCTTTTAGCGAAATTGCTTCTGCAATTTCCATTTCTTCATCGTCCATTTCTTCAGCGTCCATGTCCATGTCAGCTGCCATGTCGTCGCCGCCCATGTCGCCCATGTCATCCATGTCGCTTTCGCCGCCCATTAGGGCTTCAAATTCGGCCATGAGTTCGTCCAGTTTATCTTCTAGATCTACCACACGATCTTCTAGGTCGCCTTCGTCGGCTAGTCCTTCTTCGTCGTCGATTTCCATATCCATTTCGTCATCAGCTTCCATGGATACGCCTTCTTCTTCACTTTCGATTTCGTCGATAAGGTCGTCGCTTTGGTCGCCACCCATCATGCCTTCGGTCATTTCTTCATCGTCCTCGGCTGCTTCGGTGACTTCTTCTTCGTCGTCCTCTTCATGTTTGGCTTCGTCGAGGTCTTCCTCGGCCATTAATTCTTCATAGATGTTACGGCTTTTTTCGACTACAATCTCGTGGAAGAGTTCACGAGCTTTATCTTCTTCATCATTGATAACGTACTCAATGAGTTGTTCAAATTTGTTCATAGATATCCTCCGGGGGAAAAAACATACTTTTATTTACTATAGAGGAGAAAAGATGGCGTATTACAGGCGTTTTTTTGACTGTAATTGCAGATTTTTGGCAGTATTAGAGTGCAGGAGCTGCACTCATACCGTATTGATTTTGTACTTTTTCTAGCTTTTCTTTGAATTCAAACTTGCGTAGATCGTGCATTTTTCTAAGTTGATTGATCTGTTTCAAGGTCAGTTTGGTTTTGCGCAGGTCATGCAACTGCGGCTGCGAGTTGTCCTGCGCAACGTCTTGATAACCGTCTCGTTCTGTGTCAAACATCTCAAATATCAACATAGTTGTGTATTTATGCTCCGGGCGGTGTGCCACCAGGCTGTACCGGAGGTGCTGGAGTTCCAATTGTACCTGGAGCAGGAGCACCAGGAACAACACCAGGCAATTCGCCTGTTGGCGCGGCCAGTTCCTGCCCGGTAGTGATGTCAGTTTCCATGTCACCGGGCATTACGCCTACACTACGCAGATCTTGTCCGGCCAGTTCAGTGTCAGGCGCTGTGCCTTTTTCTTCGTTCCACAGCTCTTCGTTTTCGGCAATTTCTACGTCAGTCAAGCCCAAGAAGCGTTTCAGCAGGAATCGTTTACTTAGATAAGGCACTGCTTCTAGGCTGGTAAAACTGCCAATTCTGGCAGTGTCTAACTCGGTCTGACGATAAGCAGCAAAGTTCTGCGGTGGATTGAATTCTATGTCAAACAGTCCTGAATCAATGTTAAACCCGCGCCAACGCAGGAACATCTTGAATTCACTGTCTAATTTTTGCACAATTAAACGTTGCAAACGTTCACAGTACTGGTTGAATCTGTATTCTTGAATCAATGCATTTCCCACACGACCGTCGTTCAAGGCACGATCGCTGTCGTCTGGACCAGTGGGCAGGTAGCTGCTAGGCACACGCAGACCACGCATCATTTTGTTATTGAAATATTTTAGGTCGTCGATCTGTCCAAGATTTTCACCGCCGGGCAGTGTTTCAACCTTGCTGCCACGACCTTCAGCTGTCTGTGGGAAAAAGTAATCTTCGTTGATACTGAGTGGATTATAACTGGCGTCCATCATGTTGGTGCCACCACCAGTCACAGTTGGTATTCTACGCTGATGAATTTCGTTTTTCACACGCTCAACAAAAGCCATGGCCAAGTGGCTAGGCATGTTGCCCACATCAATATAGAACACGCGACGCTCAGGCGCACGTTGCACACGATAGATCAATATAGCATCTTCCAGCAGCTCTTTCTGCTTGAATACCTTGTAGATCATTTCCAAGATACTCTGCCCAAATGGCCAGTAAACGTCTAGCCCTTCGCTCAGGCTCAGATGCACCACGTGTTCGGCATCAATCACAGTTTCGTTCATGGCATTTTGAAAACGCCCTGTATTTGTTGGTGGTGCATTGGGCAGCGTGTAGTTGAACGGTGCCACGTAGCCTGCGCTAGGCGGATTGATCTGATAATCGCTGGTAGTTTTAGGAGCAATTGCTAGGTTTTGAAAGTTAGGATTGATGTCACGAATCACGTACTGTTCAGGACGCTTGCCTTCACTTTCGTTGACAATGACCTTGATTACTTTGGTCATGTCCACCCAGTACAGCTCAAAAGTTTCAGGATCACGTATGAAAACCTGATCGCCGTACTTGACTGTGTTTCTAAAAATTCTAAAGATACGCTCGTCTAACTTGTTGAGCTTGACCCACTGTTTTAGCTGTGTTTCCAGAATTTTGATTTCGTTATCCGTGGGTTTGTCTTTGAAATCTAGCGAAAACGGAGTAGTGTTATTTTCATTGAACTGGGTGCTAAACTCGCTGATAATGTCCAAACAGGCATTGATTTCCGAATCCATATCCATGTTTTCGTACTGATTATAACGTTCAATACGATTAGGATGTCCGCTGTAAACTTCGGGTAAACGGCTAGCATAGTTACGATAGGCCATGTTGGCATGACTGTCGGCACCACCGGTGGCTCTGGGATAACCCGGTAGGCCATCAGCACCTCTGCCCGAAATAGGACTTAAACTACCATCTGCTACTTTGAAATATTTTTTCCAGCTCATAAGTGTATTTAAGCTCAAGCCCTAGATACTTGCAGTATCTTTTCCGAAGTTTGATTCTGTCTACGCATGAGATCTATTAGATCATCCAGGCTCTGTTTGAGTCCAACCATTTCTACCGGAATCACTCGTCCGCCACTCAATGGCACTACAGCTTCTGGACCAGCTTCGCCGGCTATGCTGGGACCATCTGTGATGCCACCTTCGGCCATTTTAGGTTTGTCAAGACCGTCTTTGATGTTTTTTAATTCTTGCAGCACCTGTTCGTTGATCACTGCCAAACGTGGACCACCGCCGGCGCCAGTCTGAAAGTCGCCCATGCCGCTGGCTATACGATCTGTCTGTCTGCGGATGTAATCCGTGCTCAGCACCTCCATACGGCTTAGTGGATCTTCCAAGGCAGCGCCTACATTTTTGCCTACGTTAGCTGCGGCTATGTTTTGTAGGCGTATCTCTTCGGTTATTCTAGTGTACTGTTCACGAAGTCGTTGGCTTTCAGGACTGTCCATGCCCTTGGCATCAACTCCAATGTAATTTTCTGCGCCCCACACCTTGCCCTCGGGCGTAGTCAACATCATGCGCACAAAGTCATAGAAATCACGTTTTTCACCTGGCTTCAGAGCATATCTAGGATCTGTTCCGTTCTTGGTCATTTCCTGCACAGCCATGGTCAACTTGTGAGCAATGGATCCACTTTCTATAGCCCAGCCATACTGACTAGATGGTTTAAGCCCAGGAATCAATTCCAATTGCTGTTGAATCAGATCGCCGTGCGCACGTAGCAGTTGATCTCTAGTGGGTGCCTGATAGTTGGCGTTGGTAATTTCTACAGGTATGGTACGACCATCAGGCAGTGGCACCACGGCTTCTGGTCCGGCTTCACCGGCTATGCTTATACCGTCAGTGATACCACCTTTGGCCATGGCCTGAACGTGAAAGTGTGGTGCCGTGGACTTGCTGCTAGGATTGTTGTACTCGTCAATGACCATGCGAGCACCCATGCTACCAATAAAGTTGGCAATTTCTTTGCCTTGTTCAGGAGTAGGTCTGTAGTTCAGTACAAAGTCAAAGGCGTTGCCCTGCGTGTGTTGGCTGCTAGGTGCTTTTTCTTGATGGAACTTGTCATTGAAACCAGAAAAGTAGGCAAAACCTTTTACACCTTCTTGTACACGTTTAGCCAGCTCAAGTGTTTTATTTTGTATGACCGAACCGTCGGCCTGTACATCACCTTGTTTCAGTATCAGCCCCATGTCTTTGAGCTGCTGTGTGCTGGTCTGCTTGCCTGGTCCAAGCGGTGCCGGAGGTGCACCACTGCCACGTCCGCCCATGCCCGGGCTAGGCGGGGCTGCTGGTTTGCCTTCAGCGGCCTGTTTCTGACCAGGTGAAGGAGCCATACCTAGCTTTTCGCCCAGTTTGTTCATGGTAGACGCTAGCCCTGGCGCTAGGCTTGTGACTGCACTTTCTAATCCAGCAGCAGCCTTGTCTAATAGATTACCTTCAGCACCAGCTGCATCGTCTAAGGCTTTGGCCGCAGCGTTTTGTGCTTTGGCCAGTGCCAATGCTGCCTGTGTAGCTGGCAGTACACCTTTTTGTATAAAGCTCTGTAGTGAGTCTCTAGCTGCACGTTGTTCACGTCTTAGATCTACTTGCGCTTCAACTAATGGATCTGTAGCTTTAACCTGCCCGTTGATCTGCTTTTCAGCGTCTTTGACTGCTTGATTCAAATCAGTCTGCGCTCTTACACCCAGGTTGCTAAGTTCAGCATAGTCACCAATAGCATCCATAGCACCGGCTTTGGCCAGTGGTCTAAAGTTTTCCGCTGTTTGCCCTGCTGCTTGATATACTTGTTGTAAGGCCTGAGTCGCTTGAATGTTACCTGCGGTCAACTGCGATAGTGTCTGAGTGCCTTTACCTTGAGTTGACAGATAGAATTTTTGTGCAGCTTCACTGCTGATATACCCTGCACTGGCATCTCGAAAGCCTTGTGCTAACTGCGGTGCTTGTTTGGCCAATACAGCATTGGCACGTTCTAGTTGATCGGCAGCGGCTATCTGACGTTTGTCGCCGCTGGCTCGCATTTCATCTAACTTGGCACGGAATCTTTGCTCACTGCGAGCACGATCCATTTCTGCTTCCATGTCCTTGCGCTGTATACCAGTGACCTTGGACAAGGCATCCATTTCTTTTAGATATGCAGCGGCACTTTGACTTAGCTGCTCGTTGCTCATCTTTTGAGCGCGACCAATCTGTGTCTGTAGAGCTACGTAACCAGCAATGCCTTCATTGATGTCTTTTATGCTGAAGCCCATCAATTCTAGATTGCGACCTAGCTGAGAACGTACAATACCTTTGCTGATGTCAGCTAATGCGTTACGACCTTGTCCTACTGTACCAGCAAACTGTGCTAGTGTCTTGCTGTTATTATTGATTAATTCTACAAATTGATCTAGCTCTTCGATGCCCATGCCAAACTTCTGCATGTCTCTGAATATGCCCTGCATGCCATCAGAAGCAGCAGCGCCACTGGCGGCTAGACCTTGATAACTTTTGTAAAGTGCATCACTCTGCTTCATTGCAGCTTCGGCACTCTTACTCATTAAATTGATAGCAGTAGCAGCTACTTTGGCTGCTATACCCAGACCTGGAATTAACAAAATAATCAGATTCAGAGCATCGGCCATGGCGCGAATAGATTCATTGAACACAGCCGCGCCCTGCTTGCCTTCGTACATGGCAGCAGTGTTACTGGTAATGGCCTTTTCAAAGATGTCAAATAGACGGCCACCGGCTTCCAATCGAGCCATGGCTTTTTCAACTTCCTCGCTGTGTTCTCTTAGAGCCTTGCGATTTGCTGCTATTTCTTTTGGAGTAAGTTCTGCTTCTTTCTGCAATTTAAGCAGATTGTTGGCAGTTTTGTTTGAGACCGCGCCGAGCTTTTCGTACTCCTCGCGCATCTTCTCCATTAACTCTTCGAATTCTTGTTGGGTCATTTTAGGGGTTATAAGTAGTTTACATATTTACCGAAGGCAAAATCCATGTCAGAACCATCCAAAAACCCACTTAGCGGGTATTTCCGCCAACCTGCAATCTATGTTAAATTGCCCAGTGACGGAAAATTCTATCCCACTGGCTCATTGGACATGCCGCCAAATCATGAACTACCGGTGTATCCAATGACTGCGGTAGATGAAATTACCTATCGTACACCAGATGCACTGTTTAACGGCACTGCTGTTACCAGCGTGATTCAAAGCTGTGTGCCCAACATCAAAGACGCCTGGGTCATTCCCAGCGTAGATCTTGATCTGTTACTGGTAGCTATACGTATTGCCAGTTTTGGACACAGCATGGAAATTGGTGCTGTCTGTCCAGCCTGCCAACACGAAAACGAGTACGGCGTTGATCTTAGAACCATCATCGACAAACTGCGCTGCCCAGATTACAGCGAAGCACTGGACCAAGGTGATCTAAAGATCTATTTTAGACCGTTAGACTATCGTCAGATGCAGGAAATCAGTAACTTGCAGTTTGAAGAACAACGACTGCTCAGAGCTATTCCTGATTCTGATCTTGACGAAAGAGAAAAACTACAGCGTCTTAATGATGCATTCAAGCAGCTCACCGAACTGACAATTACCAGCATGGCACGCAGTATTGCGGCTGTGGCCACACCAACAGCACAGGTAACTGAAATGGAAATGATACGCGAGTGGCTGGCCAACTGTGATCGCGAAGTGTTCAACACAGTGAGAGATTACATAGGAACCATGCGCAAAAACAGCGAACTACAGCCGTTGAATCTGCGCTGCCGCGACTGTAACCACGACTACACACAACCGTTTACTCTGGATCAAGCAAGTTTTTTCGGCAACGCCTCCTGACCAAGAACCCTGAAGAAATTGCGGTCATGATTGACGGCATGGAAAAGGAGGCCGATACAATCAGAGAAGAAATTCTAAGACTGTGTTGGCACATGCGCGGTGGTATAAACTATGAGCAGGCCATGATGTTGAGTTGGAATGAGCGCAAGGCAATCAATGCCATAGTTAAAGAAAACATGGAAACAACTAAGAAAACTGGACTACCTTATTTCTAATGAATTTTGATCAGGCAAAAGCAGATATAGTCACCTGGGTGGCGCAGTTTGTTGAACAACCAAACCCAAAGCTAGGTAACTGGCCACCGTGTCCGTATGCTCGTCGTGCAAGACTAGAAAACAAACTGGACATTAGGCCTGGCAGTGTAGATCCATATACCGACTGTAGAACTGTGGTCATGCATGAGTATGATGTTATTGCCTATGTATATGATCCAAACACCGTGACCGCGCCGGCATTTAACAGTCAGGTGGCAGCACTCAACCGAGGCTTCCTGGTACCTAGAGGACTGTTGGCCTTGGCTGATCATCCGGACTATCCCGAAGAAGTTTTGGGTGTAACCATGAATCAAGGCACCTGGGCTATATGTTTTATACAAGACTTAGAAAAATTAAATGCTCACGCTCGCATGCTGGCCGATCGTGGTTATTATAAACACTGGCCCGAAGAATATCTTGCGGAACTGTTTGATCAACGTGAGGATCCTAGAAAGTGATCTATGCTAGAATTCAACTGTCAGCCACAAACTACAACACTGACTTGACAGACTGGGCCTATATTAAAAATCCTGACATCACTGAACTCAACGAAATCTATCGTGCCTATTGTAGGCACAAAAGTTTTCCCAGTGTGATGCCAATCTTTGACAGCGAATATCGTGACCCCAGGAATGACATTATTGGCTATTACGACCACAACAACTTGGTTGCATTCAGTCTTATAAGAAGATTTGACCAGCACAACGCCGAGGCCTTGCAATTTGCATGGACTTACTCAAATCCTCGCTTGCGTCTGGGTATCAACAGTTTGAAAACCGAATGTGCCATCTACCGGCAACGAGGGTTTGAATATCTTTACCTAGATCAGGCCGACGACTACAAACGCGAAATTGACGGCTTTGAAACACTAGGTCCTTTGGAGTAAACATTATGGCAGACTTATACACAATCTGGGCCGACAAAGAAGGCGACATATCCGACATTGACTGGGTCAATAACATGCGATCATTTTTTGATCACTTGGTAGGCGAAGGCAAGATGATGAGTTATAGAATCACCCGTTGCAAAATGGGCTTTCGTAGCATTGCAGACATGCCCGAATGGATGATACTGATGGAATTCCAAGATATGGCTCAGATGGAACAGGCATTCAAACGAGTGGCACCAAAACAAGGCGAACTCGAAGAGAAACATCAAAGTTTCAATCAATTCGTTGGCGACAATATTCAACATGCACTATTTCGTGATTGGCCAGATCAGTTTTAATCACTATTCAAGATCAGCTTCGCTGATCTATTGATTCGCTCGCGCTCATCAATCATATTCATCGAGCGAAGCGAGATATCAGTTATCATCTAGATTTTTTGGTCATACTTGCCCGTTTCCGGGCAAGTAATGAGCTGTCATCATCTGAGTTCGAACAGTCATCTTGTATTAGGAGATTTGTTGCTGTAGCAACAGCGGAGGTGGTTGTGCTGTACCCCCTACTCCAGCCTTGACTCACAACGGAACGCAGTTGACCCTATACAAGCAAAGTCACACACGCTAGAGTTGCATCTGTTTCGCAGAGCTCTAATCATTTAGGCCTAAGTTAACCTTTTTCTTCGACGCCCAAGATCTGCCGGCAACGGGCCTTACCCCGGCTGGCTCAATGGGTCCACTCAAACAGTGGAGCAGAGTCTGTAGTGTTTAATTTGTGAAGTGCCTAAGTACTAGATTGGCGTAGCTAATATTACTAAGAATGCCAGGATGTTGATGATCTAAGTTAGTGTCTTGCTGTAGATTTTTGAAACTTTGATAGAGATTGATCCAATTTTCTGCTTGAATTGTGCCTAGGTGTGTGTAGTTATCATGGATGCGATCATAGAGCCTAAATATCTGTTCATCTGTTCTAGATTCTGTGTTTAATATGCTGTCTTGTGTAAATTTGGTAAGATCTTTTGGTTGCCTGTGTGTGTCTATGCGATGTGTAAAGTAATCCTGATCCCAAGGACATAGTCCGTTTACGTAATAGATCTCCGCACTGATCAGACCGGCTAATTTGGTCAGCGTGTTAATCATTGCTATGAGATCACAGATTTCATAGTGAAGATTATGCAGAGCTAGAAAACTATCAATGATGCTGTCAATCTTGTGTCTAGGCACAAGCAGTCCGGCAAGGCCCACATCATCTGTGCGATTTCTATTTTGTAAGGTTTCGTGTGTGGGCCAATCTTCGATGCCTAGTTCAAATCTATATCTAGGCATGCTAGTCCACTGCACGATGATTCTGTCTATCTGTGAACCATGTTCGGCCACGGCTGCTACTGTATTTCTAAATATATCTCTGTTACTACCGCCGCCTTGCCCGTAGTTTTTTGCCTGTAGACCCAACGCTTTGGCTACTATGTTACACCATAGATCTGGATGATTGGTGCAGGACAAGCCAGCATCATCGTGCCATCCATGTCCAGCAGTATAGCTACAGCCAGCAAACACTATCACCGGGCGCATAAATCCTTGACTTGATCAGCGTTTAGTTCAAAGAACAGGTCTAGTTCCATAATCATCCAATGACCGTTAAGTCCACTGGTGTAATTAAAGTGTCTAGTAAAAATCAATTGGCCAGTGTTAGGCTGTGCATGTACAGCAACATATTGACCTTTACGATTGAACTTCATAAAAATAATATTAAAGTCACCGTCGTCGGCCACGTCCATACACTGTGCAATCCAACTGTCTAGTATTTTTACTGTGCCGGAGAATAGTTGATGAAACGGAAAGTCTTTGTAGCTTTTACATTCGGCATTGAGTCTTGCGAAACTTTCGCCCGGCACTATGTCGCCTTTGAAACTGCGAATTTGACCTTCGTGTAACATTTCTTTGCGATGACTGTTCTTGCCGCCTACATAGGCGCCAGAGCCCGGCGCACGTATAAACTTCTCTCCATATAGCGCAGTTAGATAGTCAGCTATCTGACGTTCAAAACTGTTGCCTTTTTGTTTGCTAGGGCTGGGCATCAATGATCCTTTTCATGCCAACCAATTATAGGTATTGTTCTACGAGTGCGCTGCGACTGTCCTTTGAACTCGCTGAGAATTTTTTTAATAATGGTCAGCTCTTCTTTAACCTTGGGCTGTATGTAGCCAAGTTTACAGCTGATTTCGTGAATCTCCAATCGACGACGCATGCGTTCTTCCAAGGTCAGTGTAGGATTGTCCAGGTTTATCCAGTTACGACCGTAGACCCAGTTACGGTCACTGTCCACTAAGTGACTGAGATTCAAATCGGGATCCTGCTGAACAATACGCAGATCGGTAGTGGCCTCGGCCAATGGACTGCCAATGTCAAGACTGCCGGTGAATCCCCAGCGTACCATCCAGATAGTACCAGACAGCATGTATTTTCTGTATTTGTATAAAAACTCTATGTTCTTTTGATGATCTTCCAGAGTCTCTGTTGGATATCCAACAAACATCAATATCATGTTGGTATGACCGTACTTGGCACTCATGGCCAAGTGAAAGTCAATGTCGTCATTACTGATACCTTTGCGCATGTGCTCACGCACACGTTCACTGTAACTTTCAACACCGCAGAAAAATGTAAAGCGACCAACTTCGCCCATTAGACGCCAACTTTCTTCGGACATGTCTTTTTTGCGTCGTATAACACCTAGACCCAAGATCTTTAGACCAGTGAACTCAGGATCCGCAGCTCGATGTTCTAACAGTCTACGATTCATTCTATCCCATTGACGTATGTTACCGTTCATGGTGCTGTCGCTGATTTGAAACAGTTTGACACCCCACTTTTTGTACATCATGTACATTTCGTCGGCTACCTTGACACCGTCTCTGTAGGCAAACTTGGGCCAGCGCCAGGGCACATCACAGAAAGTGCATTTTCTAAAACAGCCACGACTGGTGTTTACATATACACCAATACCGCCGGTGGGATAGTAGATGGTAGGCGGATTGTCTTCGTAGTTGGGAAACGGGTGCTCGTCTAGATTTCTAATCTGTACGTAATCTCTGTTGTCTATTCCAGGAAAGTCATAGTTGTCAGCCAAGAATTCTTTCCAGCTATCCTCAGCGTCGCCCATGATAAAATGATCTACCAGTCCAAGATTACGCAAGTATTCGCCAAACATGCTGGTAGTTTTGACCTGCTGTCGGCCTCGGTCATCGATAAAACTTTCAGTGTCGTAAGGAGTAGTCAATCCGCTGCCGCCAACCACTGTGATTCCTTTCCAGGGCAAACGTTTGAGTGTGCGGAAAAATACCAGTGTGCTTCGTGTGCTGTAGTTGCTGAACACACTGGCTCCAATGATATCAAAATTTTCAGGTAAAATTAGATCTCTTAGAAACTTTTCAAACAGCGCACTAATTTCTTTTTCAGTCTGCACATCCTGTTCGGTCAACGCATCTGTTTTGAAAAACATATCGTAACGCCAGAAGGTTTCGGCATTAACACGCTCATACAACCATAGGTTAAAATCAAACACACGGCACTGATGTCCCTGTTGTAACGCAATCGATTTCAGTATAGCAGGACCAGCAGGTGGCCGTTCTACTTCCTGTACTGGCAATATAATCAGTGCTACATTATGTGCCATTGATCAACTCCTTGATCTCGGCCACCAGTTCAGGATACAGTTCTGGACTGCCTACAAATTTCTCCCAGCGATGTAGATCAATGTCCATGTTTTCCAAGTGCATACGACTGGTGCGCTCTATACGATACCAGTCCCAAAGATCTTTGGGAAATTCTGCAAAGATAAATTCGCCAGGAAAGTGCCAGCGTCTTAGACTGTAAATGCGTTCTGGCAGTTCGATGTGCTGACGTTTGTAGCTGGCAAAGTATCTGGGCACGTAATAACCATCATCAACGAACCAACTTTCTAACAATATGTCGTCAAATCTTACATCGTGTATTTCTATCCACATGTCTGCAACAATTTTGCCTTGGCTGTCAGTTTTAGTATGGTAGTCGCGTTTGTTGTAAAAGTCCAGGCTAAGCCGATTGGCATCTAGTTGATTGACCGAAAAGTCTAACCATTGCTGCGATCCAGTCACAGTGAAGTCACCAACATAGTGTTGATTGTGTTTACAGTATACTCTAGGCGATTCGTCGGTACTATAACCGGTCAAGCATACACTGACTTTTAGTTGGTCAACCACTGTACTGCATACTCCTTGTTTACTAGATCTCTACTGCATTTTTGCGAACACTCTACCCAGGTGTGCTCTGTGTCTTTCCAACCACAGGACAATTTTGACCATAGCTGATCTGTGGTAATCTCTTCTAGACTGCGTGTGTGTAAATTCAATCTATCTCGATATCGCTGATGAAAACTGTCTTGGTATTTTATAGTTTTGGTGCCATGAGTCAATGTTGTATACGGAAAACTGACCCAACTGCAAGGATGCAGCACACCGTCAGCACTGACATACAACCCGCGATTGCCAATTTCGCACATAGGAACTATAGGATCTTGACCTTTACTGTCAATTATATCTTGATATCTAGCTAGATTATACGCTAGATAGTCGCCGTTGTCTTGCCTACGATGACTCAATGGTTTATAGATTCTGTGATATCGATGTGTGTCACTGACAAATTCTGGCCTTGGTTCCAAAGGATCCTGTTCGGCTTGATACGCTTGACCGTATTTACTGCCAAATTTGGTACTATGTGTCAGCTGTAAACCGTCGCAGCCCTGCTCACGTGCCAAATGTTCTATCAGGTCAAGGTGATCCTGATTGAAGCTGAACACGATAGTGGCCCAATTGATAAAGGCCTGACTTTCGCGACACATTGTCTGCATGCCTTGCATGATACTGTCCCAGTCGCTGTTACGGCGATATAGGTTATTGGTTTGTTGATCGTATCCGTCGATGCTGAAGTTGACTGTGTCTCTGTCATTGAGAGTGAGAGCCAGTCGTTGCCACCATGCCAGTTTACGATAACTGCCGTTGGTTACTATGAACAGATGTACATCGGGATTGGTTTCTTTTAGATACTCCACTATGTCGTGAAACTGGCTGGCATAGATTGGATCGCCAACGTCGCCACACAATGTGATACGTTGAACTTGACTGCGTAAAAAGTTCTGCGGAAAAAGTCGTTTAACAAAATCCAAGTCTAGTTCTTTGTTGATCCAGGGTGTGTCAGGCAATTCTGTGCGCGGACAACGGGGACATTGCAGTGTACACTTGCCACTGATTTCCAAATGCCAATGATAGTACTGCCAGTTAATCATGTGCCAGTCTCCAAAAGCTGCAATCAGTATCCGCAACTGCTGCCAGTATACCTGTGGCAGCTTGTTCTGCAGTCAAACAGGGTTGATTGTAAAAATCAGGCTGGAATAGATCTGGTCGATCACGAAAACGATTGGCGTTGAAATTAGTGCGTGTAAGTCCAAGACAGACTTCTAGTATACGAGCATCAGGATAATCGCGAGCCAGTAGCTCGCCAAATGAACTCAATGCACGTTTAGTTAGACTGTAGGTTAGATCGTGTCCAGGATAGGCCTGATTGTTAGTGCTGGTAATATTTACCACACAGGCCCGTGGGTCGTTGGCCAGCAACTTTTGTACCAGCA
>Ga0315909_10003607_pt1 | contig 18772 bp, 17 predicted proteins | sample LakEriMetagenome_11_FD_203527 | JGI IMG/M metagenome (GOLD analysis project Ga0315909, IMG submission 203527) | Freshwater fungal communities from buoy surface, Lake Erie, Ohio, United States - Buoy 2 MA125 | ecosystem: Environmental > Aquatic > Freshwater > Lake | place: USA: Lake Erie, Ohio... | reverse complement strand
GCCATCCGCTGCCAAGCGGTCGACAGCGGCGCGAGTTAAGCCTCCACCGTCTGGCGACTGGTGGCTACGTGCTACTTGAGTTCGCCTAAGGCGAAATATCGTTTAACCCGCAGCCAACGGCGAGGGAACTTCAATAAGCCCCCCAGGATGTTGCGTTTGGGGCTGAAAGCAAGGCGCAAACTCGTATCGCAATAAAATCCTATGGATCGATTGCCCCCCAAATCCGGTGGCTGACGCACACCGGCAGAGAAGTGCCGCCCTCTGGGCTAAAACCCAGTACTGACGGTAGCCCACAAACGAATCCCGAAATTGGTTCATCGCCATCGCTCCGATAATCGTTGCTTGATCGTCAACTGAACCGAATTTCGGTCTTACGGAATCTTGTCTAAGCACCTCTCGAACTCCTCCAAAAACATTGGGAAAACATCAAAAAGTTCGGTTCCTGTCCTCTCCGCTGGTAAACCCTGGTTTTCCTAGGGTTTTTCGCATATTGGGCCAATTGCTTTGGCTTTCCTGCCTATCCATGCATGTCCATGCCTGCAGTTGCTGCCCCTGTAGAATTCATCGTCTTGTGCGCTGCCTTGGACCCCAAAAACATTTCACTGAGTCGTCCTGTGAGTCGCCAGAGTCGTCTCAGAACCCTCGTTTTTCCAGCGAAAAAAGTTGGTTTTGCAATGGAGGGAGTAGAATTCGAACTAAGTAGACCGGGAGTTAGACCTGTCGCGCGAAGCCATCAGCTGCTTGCGCAATAAAAAAGACCGCACGGAGCTTTGGCATCGGTCATCCAACCGACCTACTAACACCATGCGGTCTCAGGTTGAGGTTTTGCTGGTCAAGCCGAAACCGGGCCAGACGGGAAAACGAACTGTTCCATCCAGAATCCAGGGCATCCGCCACTAGCCATCCAGCTATCTGGCCGTTGGAATTCAGGGCAACGCGAAAGCCGTTGTTGTGGTTCCGGTTCGACGGGTCGTTCCTGTTACGATTCGCCGACCGGCAATTCGCGGCCTCGTTGTTCCAACTGCCGCCACGGTTCACGCGATTCGAGCCATTAAGGTTCGTCCACCTGCCAAGGTTCTAACACAGAAGTCCGAAACTTCCAACTCCGCGCACCGCCGCCTCTGGCGAAGGCCGTCAGCGACGCGAGTCGTTTCTGCAAATCCAGATCCGATATAAGCCCCAGCCGATAGGCTTTCTCCAAGAAGCGAACCCTACTCCGCCATCGCTGCTTACTTCGTCGATTCAGCTCGATATGTGCCGGAAACAATCGACAACCCAAAAAACTAACTCCGTGCTCGACACGTCGAATCTGTGCAAGTTTGAATTCGAGCTTCAGTTGATCGGATACGAAACTCTCACACTCTCGCTGGATGCGTTGCAACTCCAACCGATCGTCACCCCAAAGTAGCATGTCGTCCATGTACCGGACGTAACCACGTATCTGCAACGCCTCTTTCACGTAACGATCAAGCCAGCCCAGATAGAAGTTGGCAAAGTGCTGTGACATCAAACTGCCAATCGGTAGTCCGATCCCTTGTGATCCGCGATATGATCGCACAATCCGATCAAACAAGGTGTGTAGCGGAACTTCTTTAAACCGCCGAGTCAGCAGTTCAAGCAATCGATCGTGGTCGATGCTGTCAAAGTATTTGCGAACATCTAGTTTCAGACACCATGACTGAGTGCGGCAGAAATGCATCGCTTGCTTGACCGCGGCTTCGCGGCCACGGCCAACACGGCACGCATAGGTATCATCGATCAGCCAACGATCAAGAACCGGTTCGCAGACATTCATAATGGCATGGTGTACGACCCGTTCTTCAAAACATGGTGCCGTGATGATTCGTTCCTTCGGATCGCGAATCAAGAACTGATGAAACCGTCCAAATATAAAGTTGCCTGAACATAATCTTTGACGAATCGATGTCATCCAATTGGGCAAATCATCCTGAAACTCACCAACTTTCGCTCGATACCGTTTGCCTTTCGCGGCACGATGAAACGCGAGAAGAAAATTTTCACGATCCAGCATCGCTTTGTACAAACCACCGACGCGCTTCATGGCGATTCCGAACTCGGGGGTGGCAATGCAAACTTTGAGAGGGTTGCAAGTAACTTCTCAGAGTACTTTTCCACTTTGGCCTCGCCGATTCCTTCGATACCGAGCAAATCCGCTTTGGATGAACATCGCCGTTGGACCATTTGGGCCAGTTGTTCGTTGCTGAAGAGGGCAAACACCGGTACGCCCTCCTGCTGGCTCAATTCTTTACGCAGATCGCGGAGCAGCGAGAAAATCGTGAATTCATCGGGGCTTAAAATCGTCTTATAGTCGATCCGGTTTCGGCTAAGTTGGGATCTCGGGTTGGCATCGCGTGCTGGCGAGGTAAGCACGTATTCAACGCAGAAGGCCCAGGCCGATTGGGTTCCTTGATCGATCCACTTACGCTCGATGTGCGCGACTCGATGGCTGGCGATAAACGCGTTCAGTTCCTCCGTCGCGTCGTCGCTGTAAAGTACTGGAATCAAAAAAATTCGAAATGGCATGATAGTAAAAAGTCCGATCAAAAATTCTCGCGCAGGGGGCATCGCCCCCTGCACCCCCACCTATCAAGTCCGCTAAGCCAGAAGTCTACGGCATCTCCGGTCGCCGCTCCGCGCTCCCTTCGTGCCTGCGACCACTGGCTACGCTCTTCCTAAACTTGTCTTGGCTTTGCTCACTTTTGGATTCTGGATGGACTCAGGGCAACGCGGAAGCCGAGGTTCGTGCCCCGGATCGACGGGTCGTTCCCGCCACGATTCGCCGACCGGCAACTCGCAGCCTCGTAGTCCCAACTGCCGCCACGGAGCACGCGAAACGAGCCAGTTGTTGGTCCGACTGGATCCGTAAGTGACCCCTTTGGGTACTTGCTATCGTACCAGTCCGAACACCATTCCCATACCGATCCATGACCGTCGTGGATCCCCCAAGCGTTTGGTTTCTTTGTTCCTACCGGATGGTTTTTATTGCCGGAATTTTCGTCGCACCAAGCGTAGTCACCCAATTTCTTTTCATCGTCACCAAAGCAATAGGCAGTTGTGCTACCAGCCCGAACGGCATACTCCCACTGCGCTTCGGTAGGCAATCGAACCTCATAACCCGCAATCATACCTTCGGCCTCCAAAAGCTGATTCAGTTTCTGAGCAAACTGCGTCGCTTCATCGTGCGAAATGTAATAGGCAGGGTACTTATCTCCAACTCCATACTCCTGCGTCCATTCCGAACTCTTCGGCGAACCCATCACAGCGACCCATAACGCTTGCCAGCATTCTGTTTCCATCATCCAAAAACCTTGCGAATGAGTCACCTTCACGGAATCCTCATCGCTATCGCGTCCCTTCTCGGAACTGGGACTTCCCATTTGAAAGCTTCCGGCTGGACACCATTGAAACCGAATATCGATTCCTTGGACAGGGATAACCAAAGGCTCTCCTGCGACTTTGCCAGGCTTCAGAGTTTTTGATGAAAGCGCTTCCATAATAGTCGCAATATCAAGCCTTTGCTTACCAATCGCACGTTCATGGCCATCGATGTATTTCGCTTGCGTTGCAAGAAGTGTGGCGGTCTGTTTGTCTATTTCAACAACCGGTGCGGAAGTAGGTAAACGACCAACATTTTCAATCAGATCCTTGCGGCCGGATCGCTTGGTTGCTAGCTGCTCATCCAAGTCGATAAACATCTGATGATCGGCTTGATCCTGAACCTGTAAGGCTTTTCGTACCACGGATTCTTGGCTAGCGAGCTCCGCATCGAGTTTGCGAATCGTCGGACTCGTTTCACTAAAGTCCTGTAACTGTTTGAGGCGATTTTTGGATATCTCTCGGTACTTACTCTTTGCCTCGGTCAAGGCCCTGTTGGTCGCATCCCAATCTTTGGTATCGATCGATTCGATCTTCAAGATCTCCTGCTCAGACAATTTGACCAAATCGGCAGGATTTGCGGAACCACTCGAAGCTAATAATTTTTCCAATCGATCCGCTTTGTCCTTGGCGTTGTCTCGCTCCTTGGCAAGCTTAGCGGTTTGAGCTTGCGCGTTTTCCCATGCGAAGTTGCGCTCTGCAAGCTGCTGCTGGATCTGAGCCAGATCGCCCTCGATGCGGAGTTTCTCTTGTAGCGTCGCTTTGAGTTGATTGAAGTCCGATTCGGCGGCCGTTTGCTTAGCCATGAGATCTTTGGTTTGGCTTTCCGCAGATTCCTTAGCCAAACGATCTTTTTGATTGAGTTCGGCTTGCTTGGCAATTTGTGATTTGAGGGTGTCGACCTCGGAGGCTAATTCGCTGTTGCGCACCTGGGACTGCTGCAACTGCTCGGCAATCCTGCTGGCTTGGGATTGGCTGTTTTGAAGTCGGTCGGATTTTTCAGATGGATTTTCCTCCTTTTCAAGCCATTCACCGAGTCTCTGTTGCAGATTGCTGTAGGTCTTTTCGGCCAAGTCAAAGGCGGTGACAGTATCGGCGCTTTGCCATTGCTCGTCGGCCCGAGTGGCATCTTGCTGAAGATCCTTGAAACGCGGCGTTTCAGTAAGTCGCTTTGGAACAGAGGTGATCCATCGACTCAAGTCCGTTCGTAAAGACGCTGCCGATCGCGCTCGCTCGTTCGCTTCCCAAGCAGAGACCAGTCGACTCGCGAAGATTTCTATCTTTGATTCCGCTTCGCTTACATTGCCTTGGTCGAGAAGTTTGCCCAGCGTCAGGAATTCTTCATTCAATCCGGTGCTTAGTGTGCTTATCGCCTTTGCGTCCACTTGCCATCGGATCTTCTCACGCATGGTTCCTAACGTGTTGTATCGAGGCACAAGGGCTTCGAGTTTACGCCCCGTATCGAGAGCTTTTCGCAGAGAGTCAGCCGCAATGTCCAACCGCTTCCGGCGCTGCGATGGGGACAATTCCTGCTCTCGTTGCTTGACCGCTCGCATTTCTTCGTCGGCTTGCTCAATGAGCTGTTTGGTGGCTGGATGAGTCCCAAAGGCATCGACCTGCTCGCGCAGCACGCGAGCCGTTTCGCTATAACGGTTGGCGACTTCAGATTCCAATCGCCACCAAGCCATAACCAGGAGAAAACAAGCTGCTGCAAGCAGCGGACCTAAAACAGCAAGTTGCTTCAGGCGTGACTTTTGCAATTCCCAGGCATCGATCGCCTGGATCAGTTCCTCGGCACTTGCAAAGACATTGGGATCGTTAGCCAGTCGCTTATCTGGTTCCCGCAGTCCCTTGAGAATGATTTTTTGAATCCCAGCAGGAACGCCAACATTCTTGAGTTTCTCTCGTTTTTCTCCGACCGATAGTGAATCGTCGTGCAATGTGCCTGTAAGAGCATCGTAGGCAACGGCAGCCATCGCACGCAGGTCCGTATTGATCGACGCTTGCTCTTCCCCAGTCAATTGCGAGCGGGGTGCATACCCTTCGGTGCCTCCAACAGCCATTGCAGACTGTGCCGAATATCCAGCTTTATCGATGTCGCGCCCTCCTCCGAAGTCGACGAATCGAACTTGATCGTCAGGTTCGATGAGCAAGTTTCGCGGGGAAATATCTCCGTGAACAACCCCTGCTTTGTGGAGCCGATGGAGCGCATCGAACATTTTTCGAGCCAGCGCGACGCGATGTGGCATCGACGTATGCCGCTCACCGACATAGGAGTGGACTTCCTTACCATCGATCCTCGACATTACTAGATACGGTTGCACACCATCGGCTGCATCTTTGGCCAAATCTTCGTCGTTAGGTGCAGTCACCTTATGTGCTAGATGGCAGTAGGGGCGTAAATCGGTAGGTAACTTATTCCAACTGAGAACCTCGGATTCACGTTGATGCCGTTTACGCGACTGCCGATCCAAAGGTCGCAAGACGACTTTCACTGCAAGTGGTCTTTGCATGGTATCGGTTGCAGCTAGGACGATGCCGTAGGCACCAGGTTTTCCGAGTGGATCTTTGAGCGTGATCCCCTGCTGCTTGAGATGATCTCGGGTGGCTTGGGTAACGACACTCGCCGTTTTGGCGGCGTCTAATCCCAAACCGTCGTGAAAATTCGGAATGTTGCTTGAAGGGGGAACATTGATGGACATGGTGAATACTCGTCTTAACTTCTATTGGCGATGTTTTGGAGGCGTACTCTACCGTTAGCGAGAATCCTTTTGACTTGATCCCGCGAGAGTCCTGTTGCCTCGGCAATTTGTTCGTAGGTCATCCCGTCGATGTATCGAAGCCGAAGAACCGTGCCTACGACATCACCGGCCGTCTCCCATTCGGCAACTTTCTCTAGCAGAAACTCGAGATTGATGTTGTAGTTATCCATCAGGTACTTTTCTCGCATTTCTACCAGAGGTTTGATCTCATCGTCGAGAATTTTCCCGAATCGTTTTCTGCGTCTAAGATAGTCTCGGGCTTGATTGGCAAGAGCATCCGAAAAGTAGGCGGTTAGACTTCGGATCACATCCCCTTCCGGAGCTTTTAGCTTTCCGCTCTTGAGCACTTTGACCAACACATCGTTCCAAAGCACCGTGAATCGCAAGCTGCCATCCTTGGCAATTTGCGAACCGAATATCTTGAACATGATCGCTTTCATACTTCTTCTCATGTGCTCGTCGCACCAACTGACCAAGTTATTGCGAGCAAGGTTCAACTGATCCTTCACTGCTTGAGGAACCTTATTGGGATCCCCCGCAATATTTTCGAGTGCTTTGTTATATGCCTCGTTACCAGCATAAAGATCATTCAGGAGTTTGATCAGTTGTTCTTGGGGTTGTTGATCAGGTTCGGAACCGGTGTTGTCAGCGGTTCCGTTTTGAAAGTGATTGTTTTCCATGAGAACATATTCCTGAGCGAAAGGGCCTTTTGCATTCGGAGGACCGATAGTTTAAGCGATACGGATTCGCGATGCCTTCACGCTGAAGAAGAATTCTTTATTCTTCGACTTGGTCGCCGGAACCCGCTTTGACGGGAGATTCAACTCTCGGAGCCGCATCGTTTTCCTCTTGATATTTTCGGAGTGCTTCGAGCCGATTCCATTGTCGAGCGAGTTGGTTGGTCGAAGCCCTAGAACTTACAGGAGCCATCCCACGCTTGGCTTCGTTGACTGCTTCTTTTCGGGTAACATTGTCACGCAAACGGTCAAGACTACGACCGACCCCTTCGGTGGTTGTGTGGACTCCGTCGGACACAGCAGTAACCATATCTAGCGTCTTGGATTCGACTTCGGCTTGTTCGCGGCGGCTCTTAAGAACTGCAACTTCATGCTCTGCACCATCGAGGGCATGACGCATATCGACCAGCGCCGATTCGGCTTCCTTCTCGCTTTTCTCCAGGCGGCTAAGTCCCGACTGCTTGATGGCGAGTTGCTTGGTCTCCGACTCTTGCGAAGCCATCAGGTCATCGATTTCCCTCTGAAAGTCGACCAATTTGTAGTCCGCGTTTGCGAATCGCACTTGTTGCGATTGATCTTGTTCGGCGGCTTGGAGGATCGGAAAAGCCTCGGTCAGCAGACGTTTCCGAGCCGCGATAGTCTTTTCGAGTTTGCTCACGTCCTCGCGAAGTTGAGCGATCTGCGTTTTGGATTGGCTCAGTTGGACTTGTCGTTCGATAACTTCCTTTCGAACAGAAGTCAGTTCATTGGCGAGTTTTCGATCGTGGACTTCGTCGGGGATTTGATCTTCGAGATTGCTGACAGTTTCGCCGGCGGAGGCGCGGAAGTAACCGGCGAGTTCTCCGAGATTGCGCCCAGCAACCAAAAACAACAGGGCCAGGCCAACAACGGAGCCAGCGGCGATTTTCATGGACTTTTTCATCGTTTGGTACCTTTTCGTACGGAGGGCAAAACACAAACTAAAACCATCGAGCGGCCACGTTGCTGCGTCGATTATGTAAGACTCACGATCGGGCCGGAGATTTCGGGCGGAAAATTTCGAAATCATTTCGAAAGGAGCCAAAAACAGGCGATTACCAGTAAAACGAGGAGAGAGTTTGGTTTAGGTGGGCTCATGGCCAAGAGGCGATGAAGAAGTTACTGACCAAACCCGGGGACAGTCCCTACGTTTTAAGAACCGTAAGCAATTAGCCAACATCTGGGACATCCGTGCCGGTGAGAAGCGATTCTACCAAAAGATTCGCGACCTTTAATAAAATGGTGGCCAACCCGAAACTCCGGCGCGGCGCAACAGTCGCGTCATCTCGCTGCGTAGGTTTGCGTTCTTCCAACCCATCGCCGTGTTAGCAGCGGCTCGATACTGCGGAGCGGCGACCACGTATTCGCTCTTGTCTCCGAAGATCTCGAAGGCTTCGTCGAGGATCGGTCGCAGCTCGGGGAAGATCGGGCAGCTGCGAATCCCACGGCCTTCGTGGTGCTCGACCTTTGGCTCTGGGATGCTCATCCGATTCATCTCCCAATCGATGTCTTCCCAACGCAGCGACAGCGTTTCCGAGGGGAGAGCCTGTCTGTAGCCGAAAGTCTCTAATACCCAAAATTTCGAGTGTTTCGACTTTTTCGACTGGTTCGAGTAGATTCCCATGCGATATAATCACGGTAGCTGCTATAGGAGATGAGAGCATGTCTACACTTCTGCCAGATAATTTTGAAACCGTTTCTCCGACCGACACAGACGCCCGCTTGGCTCTTGAATCGAGTCGGATCCTCGCCTCTCGCAAACTAGGGAAAAAAACGGGTGTCCGAATCCGATTGGGTGATGATGATCCATCTGAGGGGGTGGTTGTCCCCACTTCGGCGGTGCGATTATTCCTTCATCTACTGGTCGAGATGTCACAAGGTCATGCAGTTACATTGATTCCTACGCATGCGGAGTTGACAACGCAGCAGGCTGCCGATTTGCTCAATGTATCTAGGCCCTATGTGGTCAAATTGCTTGACGAAGGAAAGATTCCCTCTCGGCTCGTGGGCAAATACCGGCGAGTTCGGTTCGACGACCTAATGGCTTTCAAGAAAAAGGATGACCAAGCCCGCTCCGAAATTCTAGATCAGCTTGCGCAGGAGGCTCAAGAACTCGGGTTGGGCTACTGATGGATGACCCGATCACTGCGATTTACGACGCGAATGTCCTTTACCCAGCACCTATTCGAGACCTCTTTCTTCGCATTGCACAGTCTGGCTTAGTTTTCGCCCGCTGGACGGAGATGATCCATGATGAGTGGGTACGCAACCTACTTGAGAACAACCCAAAGTTGAACCCGGAAAGTATCGCAAGAACTCGACGTCTCATGAATGAGGCTGTACGCGATTGCCTGGTGACCGGATACGAGGGCCTAATTCATACAGTTGATTTGCCGGATCCGGATGATCGTCATGTGTTGGCTGCTGCAATCCACGCCGATGCTCGTGCGATCATCACTTACAACCTGAAGGATTTTCCGGCCGAGGCACTTTCCCGCTATGGAATTGAGTCTCTCCACCCTGATGAGTTTCTGTCATCGCTTGTTGCAACGGTACCGGGAGCCGTCTGCTCTGTTTTCAAGCGGCAAAGGGAGAGTTTACGCCGACCACCCTACACGGCCGTGGAACTCTTAGAGGTATTTGAAGGGCATGGATTGATCCAATCCGTCCATGGACTCAAACCCTTCTTGGACTTGCTGTAGTCGACAGTGGTTCTTCGTTTTCAATCACCTTGCTAAGGAAAAGCACCTCTCGAACTCCTCAAAAACGCAAGGAAAACACCCAAAAGTTCGGTTCCTGTCCTCTCCGCTCAAAAATCCTAGTTTTCCCAGGGTTTTTCGCATTTCTGGCCAGTTCCTTTGGCTTTCTGTGCCTATCCATGCATGTCCATGCCTGCAGGTGCTGCGTCGTCTTGTGCGCTGCCTTGGCCCCTGGTGAGTCGTCCTGTGAGTCGCCAGAGTCGTCCTCAAACCCTCGTTTTTCCAGGGAAAACATGCTGTTTTGTAGCGGAGGTGCAGGATTCGAACTAGTTGAGTTCGAATCGTAGTGGAATTCATTGCCGCAACAGAGATGTCGGGAATGCTCGCCTCGTCAGTCGATTCGGGATTCATAGGCCGAAACAGCCTATCACTCCATCCAATAATTGATCCGCTCGCAAGTGCCTGATATCATTCAACTTCGCGGCGAGGCTAGCTTGCGTGATAAGCCGCATTGGTGCGGTCTATTGGGTTTAGGCTGATCCGTTTAAAAACAAGTTCGCTGACTGAAGATGGATGCTGACGATAAACGATTGATCCTTGCCGAACATCTCGACCGGTTTCGGCAATGGACCTACCAATCTCTGGCTGCCGAAATTGAGCGAACCCACCAGGAACATGATTGCTTGACGACCTATGACGGTGTGTTCGATGACGGCACGGAATATCATCTGGAATTGAATGTATTCTGGGACGATCGACGCGGCGGAAATGTCCGCGTTTGTGCTGATATCACGACGCCTCCGAAGACTTTGCTCAAACAGATTTTTCCCATCTATACACCCGACGCCTCTGATTCGTTTATCATGTCATCTGACGGCAGGTTTGTAGGCGAATAGATGGCAGGTGCTGCCGGACCGTCGGACGGAAAAGGCGGCGAATCATGCGATTAACCGAAGTCGCGGAGTCGTCGGTTTTGGCAATGGAAAATCAATCGCCGCGACTCGGTTATCGCGGACGTTAGCAGTCATGCAAGAGACAGTGCTGCCCCGCGAGTTTTCCGGTGGGCGCCTTCGGCGCTTGCGATCCTCCGACCGCGACGCGTTTCAAGCCTATCGCGGCATTCCTGAACTCGGACGCTATCAGGGATGATCGCCCATGTCCGAGTCAGAATCGCTCAAGTTCCTCGACGAGATGAGCCAAGCTCCCCTGTTTGTCGCCGGTCATTGGGTGCAGCTTGGCATCAGCGATCCGGCGACCGACCGCTTGGTCGGCGACATCGGCTTATATCTGTCAGAGGACAGTAGCATCGGGGAGGTTGGCTTCACGCTAGAGCCGTCTGCGCAGGGTCGCGGCATCGCGAGCAAAGCCGTCAGCGAAGCGCTGCAGTTGATGTTTTCCGCCACCAATGTCGCACGAATCGTGGGCGTCACCGACGAGCGCAACCTGCCTAGCATTCGCCTTTTGGAGCGTCTTGGCTTCGAGTTTATGGAGAGCCGTCGCGTTGTTTACCGTGGCAAGCCCTGCAAGGAACTGGTGTATGCGCTGCTCCGAGGTGACGGCTAAGCAGATCGGAACGCCAACCATCCGGGTTGATGGTTGCAGATAATCTGAATGAGTAAGCCTGCCCGTTGCCGGGCACCCTCCCACACCACCAGCTACTCACACCTTCACCTTCTTCGCCCCTGCCGCCTTAGCAAAATCATCCTAGGTCACCAGCAGGTAGCTCTGCTGCGCGATACGTGGTGAGTTGCCAAGCCAGGAACAAACCACATGCAGTGGGAACTCACGTTGCAATTCGGTCTGTCTGCTAGCCCGCATCGAATGGAACAATCGTGGCCAGCCCGAGATTTTGCCGAGATAGCCATCAACCCATAAAATTCTTGCTCGGCTCGCAAGTGCCGGATATCATTCAACTCCGGGTCGAGCCAGACTTGCGTGATAGGCTGCGATGGTGCGGTCTACAGGTTTTATCTCGTTCTTTTATAGACAAGTTAGGCGATGGAGTGAAATGCGACCGATCGCATTCAGCAACGCAAAGTATGTCAAGACGCACCGAGTAGAGACTTTCCAGGGTCAGAGTCGGTGCTACTTTTGAAAATGATGCATGGGAAGGAATGTTTATGAACAACATCATGTGGACCGTAGGCGGCACGAAGGCAGACCTTGAAAACCTTTTGAAAGAGATACGGCAGTTCGAGAGCCAGAACGGTGGGAAACTAATCCCTGACGACAGCCAGCCTCGGCGACTGCCGTCCGACCCAGACGCTCCGATGGGCCAATTGGAGTGGTACGAGGTCGTTCTGGCGATCGCCACTAGCGCAGTCGGCAGCGGCTTGTATGAAGGCATCAAAGCTCAAATCAAAAAGCACGTAGCGGCGAAGCCCAACCAAGCGACCTTCACCGAAACCAAGCAAGACCAATGACCGGATACGAGTGGGACTTCCCGCCACTGCGTCACTCGCTCGGGACGCGGGCCACCTTCAGCCCGCTGACTTGTCTGATCGCGGCCCACCCGCTCGACCGAGCGACCGAACGGGCACGCATCGCCTCAGGTTCGCTCGTGGATGGCCTTGGGGGCAATGTCGCCTACTACCACGAGTTGTTCCATTGGGTTCAATTTCAGGCTTCTACGCTTGGCCAGTTCCTGCTCACCCTCCGCCACGCTCGGGACCAACTAGTCTATCAGTCCGCCCTCGAAGACCCGGCGTTCCGTGACACGCTGTTCGACCCGAAACGCAAATCGCCGGTTATCGCTTACGAAACGGCGGGCGAACCCGATCCGCGGTTCAGCTGTTCAACCCACGAGCGCCTCGACCGCTATCGCGATGTGGAGGTTGTCCGCCGACTGTTCTACCGCCCGCACATGGTTGGCTACGAACTCTACCCGTTCGCCGTTGCAGTCGAGCGAGCATTGGAGCACGTCGGGGCGCTGGAGCAGGAGAGCGGCTATGGTGCCGGCCGGCCGGATCGCTCTTTCCGTGTCACCACGGGTGAGGCGGTCGATTTCGCGACCAGCACCGAATCGATCCTCGAACTCTCGGCGCTGGCTATGGAACTACTGATGCACCTGACGGCCAGGGAGATCGACATAGACCTACTCCAATATGTTCTAAATCGAATCCAGGATGAGATCCGCGAGGTGAGGGCCTCGGCGCTGGCGTGTGTGGGGGGGGCGCTTTTGGACGAATTGCTGAAGATGGCTCAGTCAGGCGACGGGACCGCCCTTTACGATACCGTCACTAAGATCGCTATTATATGCGATGTCGCCCTGAACCCGCCTCTGCCGCCGGTTTGCGAGGTCGCAGATACCATTGCCTTGGACGATGTCCTACCGACTTCACGCTTCGCACGCCTCCTTGCGGTTGCCCAATTGGGCGGGTCTGGTGATGAGTTTCACCTCTCTCCCGATACAGTGACGAGGTATCGGGACCGTATCGCTCGGGACTCCGGATTAACTTACGCCGGCCCAGATCCAAGTCATACAACCCGTCCGTACCCATCTCTTCCAGACACAAAGGACTTACCCCGGTTTCACTGGCTGTTCCTGCGGGCTACGTCCGCTCGCTTCTTTGCTCTGCGGCGTGAGTTTCCGGAACTGCTGGTGTTCTTCGGCCCGCTCTTCTCCGGTTATCGCTCGGAACAGTTTACCGACGCGATCGAGTTGAACGACGAGAAATGGTTTTTGCCGCCCGCGTTCGAGGCTCCTGACGGCATCAAACCATGCGCTGCTGTCGAAACGGCCAAAGCGTTCATCCAGAGTTTGGCAGCGGACTTCTCCATGAACGATTTCGTCGCACGTCCTGAGTTACTATCGCTTCCTCACTTTCCGAAGTCGGCACGAGCCGAGTTGATCGGTGCGGTTCAGGACTGGGTCACCCGGTTGCGTGTTCATTGCGGTTGATCAGTAAACTTTAGCGAGTCACCCCTCCACCATCACCTTCTTTGCCCCCGCCGCTCTCACAAAATCATCCTCGGTGACCTAGGAATTGAGAATGGAAAATTGAGAATGGAGAATTATTAAGAACACGCCGACCCGCATGGATTTCAATTCTCAATTCTCAATTCTCAATTCAGTTAGTAGGTTGGCGTTCTTCCAACCCATCGCTGTGTTGGCTGCCGCTCGGTACTGCGGTGCGGCGACCACGTATTGACTCTTGTCGCCGAAGAGCAGGGAACCACGGAACACGCCGAATACACGGAAGCATGACATAACACGGGAAGGCTTTATTTCCGTGTATTCGGTGTGTTCTGTGGTTAAAGGACGGATGAAGAAGTAAAGCCTCCACCGTCTGGCGACAGGTGGCTACGTCCGGACAGGTGGCGACGGACACTATACGCTTCTAGCCTGTGCACTAGGTGCTGCAGAGCATGAGCGATTCGAGCCAATCGCGCCAATGACGCAGCGAGATCGCGTCCATCGTGGGGATCCCAAGCGGAGGGACCGAAAGCTGCTTGTTGCCAGCCAGCCAAGTGATCGAACTATTGAGCATTCCGCTAGCATCGGTTTCCATAGTCAACTGCAACGGGTCGGCCTGCTCCCGTCCCGCAAAGCAGTTCTGCAAGTCGATGCTGGCCAAGCGGTTCCAATGGAGATTGCCCAAACGCGTCCCCTCGATGAACTGCAGCACCGGCTGCTGCTTGCCCTCCCGGCTGAAGCGAAGTGTACGGCTGATGGAATGGCCACTTGGCGTGTCTTTGGAAATCAGTACCTTCGGAGGATGGACATTTCCGTCCCGCTCTTGAATGATCAACCCGAAGTCGTAACTCGATGCACCAAAGGCCACGGGATTCTTGGCATCCAACGGGGGCATCAAGTGGCGGGCTTGGACCGCTGCACCCCGAGCCAAATCGGTCGAACCCATCGGTATGACTTTCGCTTTCGGATGCACCAATGCCGTGATCCGCGAGAGCAACGTCGGAAGCCAACGCAGGTCGCCGATGACGATCAGCGTCTCGATTTGCCGACCATCGACACTCGCTCGGGCCATCGCCTCCTTGGCAAATAGCTCGCAGTCATCGACCAGATCATCCACCCAATCGGAAACTCGATCCCGCTCGACCGATCCTTCGAACTTGCCCTTTGGAAGCTCGATAATGAAGGGGACTTTGGCCGCGTGTCGCAGACGCTCAAAGGCCCGTTCCATCGTTCGCTGCAATTGAGAAGCTAGCCCCAGATTTTCCCGAGCGCTGATCCCATGCTGCTTTTCGATCATCCCAGCGAGCCGCTTGGTTGCAACGTCGTACCACCGAACCGTGCCGCGACGAGAATCTCCGACCGCCCCGAGGGTTTGAACCCGCGTCGTGGTCGACTGCACAACCGAGGCCTCGCAGGCACTGCCGCTGAGCATCACAACCAAGATATTTTTCTGATAGTCCGTATCCCCACGAGCTTGGGCCAATCGGGCTTCGATTTCGCAATGGGCCAAAGCCGCCGCAAGAGGCTTATCGAGCAGTTGCAAAACTTCCAATCCAGCGATCGAGCAAGCGATTTTTGTGCTGAGGCGATGCATCTGGTCGTAGCAGCCCGGAACGGTCACAACCGCATGCGATGCGCTCGGGTATTTGCTCCGAGTCTGCAGGATGATTTGCCGCAGAATACTCGCGACGAGAACCTCGGGCGGAACCCGCCGTCCGCCGAAGGGTTTCTCCAGCATCGGCAAGCCATACCATCGCTGGATCCCATAGAAAATCTGCTCCGGATGCTGAACCCGCTGGTCGGCCGCTGCCGATCCGATCCTGACTAAACCTTGGTCGCTATAGACCATGTTCCTCAATTCGAGCAGCTCGCCATCCAAAGGGACTTGCTCGATTTTGAACTCCTGGTTGACGTAGCTCGAGCGTGAATGGACCATCCCCAAGTCGATTCCAAACGGACCGAAGGACTTCCGCGATGTCGAGGTTCCCTGGCCGATACTCGTAGGTCGTTCTCGCGTCGCACCCTCCCGCAAGTCCAGCTTGCGCGAATCCGACTTGCGACCCGAAAGCGAAGGTCCCGGACGCTCGAGCAGACCGAGCTCGTAGAGTTTCTCAAGCAGATGATGGGCCGAAGGACACCGATCGACGACGTCCTTGGCCACGAGCCATTGAAAGATCGAATCGAGCCTTAGGTCCAGATCGCTGCGCAACTCGTACAAAGCCGGAGGAGCCCTTCGCAACTGAGCCATGGCCGTCTGCATCACCTCCCCGGTGAACATCGGCCTGCCTATCAACAGATAAAAAAGCGTTGCGCCAAGCGAGTACAGATCCGTGCGGTAGTCGACCAGATCCGGCGTATTGATCTGCTCGGGAGACATGTACTCGACGGTCCCGATCAGTTGGCTTTTACCCACCTCATTGGCGTTACCTAAATCGCGCAAGACCGCCAAACCGAAGTCGAGGATCTTCAAAGTCCCTTGCTGAGTGAGCATCATGTTGCCAGGTTTGATGTCCCGATGGACGATCCCCAAGCCGTGCGCGTACTCGAGCGCCACGGCTGCTTGCTCGATCACCTTGATCGCATCGCTCCCACTCATCGGTCCCTGGATCCCTACGCGCTGCGCAAGCGATTCTCCTTGGATCAACTCCATAACCAAATAATGGACCGAGTTGGTTCGGGTCCGATGGCACCCGGCATCAAAGGCCGTGACAATGTTCGGATGCATCATCCGCCCCTGCGCACGGACCTCCGCATAAAACCGATCGACCGCTTGAGCGTCGGAAGAAAGGCGCTTCGGAAGAACCTTCACGGCAACCTCACGGTCCATCGTTCGATGACGGGCTCGGTAGACCTGACCCATACCACCGGCACCCAAACGGTCCAAGATGATGTACTCGCCTAAGACCGGCGCTCGGCGTTCCCTGGGTACCGATAATTCCGATGGCGATTCCGGTGGCGCATCAGATCCAAAATCGAACTCGAAATCCTCCTCGAGCGGCCAATTCCTAGGCGTCGACTCTCCAAAACCCATCGCGCGCGTGATGTCGGTGGGCTCCTTGCGATCCCCGGGAGTTTCGTTGCTCATAGCCAAAGGGTTCCCTATTCCGATCGTTTCGCGCCAGACGGCTTCCGGCCAAGCGGTTCTGCCGATGGACCATAAACTACCAGCAAAATGGACCGGCCCACCATCAACCGATCCGGATTTTTAAGCTAAAATTCTATTCGATGCATCCGAATCCACCAACAAAAACCGACCCAAGCTTTCCCATCCTCGACGTGGAAAATGTCTCGGTGGTACGTGGAAAAGCCAAATTGCTCGACGGCTTATCCCTGTCGATCGCCCTCGGAGAGCACACGGCCATCCTCGGACCCAACGGCTCAGGCAAATCGACTCTGCTCAAACTCCTGACCCGAAACCTGTATCCTTCCATTCTCGAAGGCCACCAGCCTGGAACCATCCGAATCTTCGGCCAAACCGAATGGAACGTCTGGGACCTCCGCACCCGATTGGGGTTCGTCAGCGGAGAGATCGACCAACATTTTCACGCAGGCCGATCCGGCCGACTTACGGCCGAACAAGCTGTCTTAACCGGATTCTTTTCCAGCGAACTCGAGCCCGACCCGGAATTCATCACCGAATCGATGCGAACCGCCGCTCACCAAGCGATGGGCCTCATGGGAATCGAACCGCTGGCCAAACGTACCCTCGGAACCATGTCCACCGGCGAACGCCGACGAACCCTCCTGGCCCGAGCCATCGCTCGGCGACCCCAAGCCCTGATACTCGATGAACCGACGGCCGGTCTGGATCTGCTGGCCCAACGACAATTGCTCGACCACCTCGAAAAAATCGCCAAACAAGACACCACGCTAATCCTGGTAACCCATCAACTCAGCGAGGTCCTTCCCTGTATCCAAAACACGGTCCTCTTGAACCGAGGCTCGGTGGCTTGGAACGGCAGTACCGACGAGGCCATGCACCCAGATCGACTCTCACGACTTTTTGGATGCCCGCTATCGGTCCAGAAATCTGACTCAGGCTACTGGCGCGTCGAACTGGTCAACTGATTGGACCCCATAAGCTCGGCGCTAGGGCTTACTTCGGCAACGGTGCGCGGACCGGCTCGACGATCTGCTCAAGAGTCGTCTCGCGGACCGTCGCTGGAACTCCAGGTGCCCTGGCCGAAGGCTCGATGATCTCACCCGGCGGTGCAGACTCGATCGTTTCGATCAACCCAGACGCAACCCCGGGTGTCCCGACGGTGCTCGGATCGAACGGTCCTGCACTGATGCGGTCGCGGACGATCACCTCCTGGGGGTTGTCCCGAGGAGTGAAGTAACGGCCTCGCTCATAAGCCCCACTGAGCATCGAACCATTGAGCGGTTCTTCGGACAAGGTGACTTGGTTGTAGTTCAGCAGCGAACCTTTCTCGCGATGGAAGTCTCGGATGGCCAAGTTGTAGTCGACCAACGATCGGAAAAACGCACTGGTGCTGTTGGCCAATTGCTGCTGGGCTTGGAGCAAGAAATTGATGTTGATCAACCCCTTCTCGTAACGGTTGCGCAATACCTCGACTTGAAGTTTGTCCGCTTCGATGCGGTTGTAATTGATCTGCATCTGCTCGTAGGATCTGGAGATCTGACGGGCCGCATTGCTCAAATCATGGGAGATTCGAAGCTGCTGCTCTTTGAGGATCGCTACCTCGCGCGCCAAATTCAATTGAGCATGCCGAACAGCCGCCGATGCTTGCCGCAAACCGACGTTGTAGGTCCATTCGAAACCACCTTGCCATTCCTGGTAGTCTCCGGTCCCAAGATTGGAGAAGAAACTATCGGTCGACTCAGCTGGGTTGCGAGCGCCAAACAGATGGTCTCCAAGACCTCGGTACCGATAGCGTGTCAACGCATCGAGACGAGGACGCTTGTTCAAACGCGAAGCGATCAATTCGAGCTCACGCCGTTTGATCGTCCACTCCTGACGACGGACCTCGACGCGCCGATTCGTCGCGTCGGCAAGCGAAGCTTGCCAGTCGAACATCACCTCGGCTTGGATCGGATCATCGACCGGTTTAAGCAACCGTCCATCGGTCGCAGGATAGCCGATCATGTATCGCAAGCGTTGCTCGGCCGCGTACATGCCGTTGGGGCCGGACAACGCGTCGTTCAATTGCGACGCGAATAAGTAGTAATTCGATCGAGCTTGAGCCTCCGCATCGGCCTCCCCTCCCCGATACCCGACCTTCT
>Ga0315909_10003604_pt1 | contig 18776 bp, 29 predicted proteins | sample LakEriMetagenome_11_FD_203527 | JGI IMG/M metagenome (GOLD analysis project Ga0315909, IMG submission 203527) | Freshwater fungal communities from buoy surface, Lake Erie, Ohio, United States - Buoy 2 MA125 | ecosystem: Environmental > Aquatic > Freshwater > Lake | place: USA: Lake Erie, Ohio... | reverse complement strand
CTTGATTAATGTCAAACTTATGGCCTATTACTTTAAATCCTAGTTTAAACCCAGAGCAATAAATATTAGAAGGTTCGTTTTGTAGATTAACCTGCCCAGTACCATGTTCATCATGGAAGTTTGCATTTAGAGCAAAGCTGTATTCTGTTTTTTCTAAATCAAATACTGCCTTATCTCTATCCATACCCTTCTTAGGGGCTGTAATGTCTTTTTTTCTAGCCATTATGAATACATTCTAGTGAATGCGCTTTCGAACTGAAGCGACTCCAATCTATTTAGTCTTTTTAATCTTTTCATTGACTCAGGTGTAATGCTTCTCATTTTAAATTCATTTGAAGCATTTTTGAGTGCTACTCTTTCCTGTTGAGTAAATGATCCGTATAAGTTTTGCATACCAGATGATTCATTGTTACCAATAAGTCTTTCTGCTATTTTTCTTTTTAATCTGTATTCTAAATACTCTTCAAGATGTCCATTCTTTGATTCTGGAATATCAATGTGACCTTCCTCATCAACTGGAAGTCCGTAGTATTGCATATAGATATCACCTTCATTAAAGTTGGCCTGAAGTCTATATTTTACAATTACGATTTGATTTGGATTATCATGAACAAGCTTGTTTCTACACTTGCTGTGACAATTGTTCTTGTTGAATGTCTTACCTAAACTCAATAATTGAGGCTCGTGGTAATAAAACTCAGCGAGTCTTTTACTTCTAAAGTATAGGTTTTCTCTTACGACATTTTCACTAAGCGTATCACAAGAGTTACATTCTGTCCATTTATTGTTGAACGTAGTTTTCTCTACGTAGTAATGAGAACTTTGTAGGTCGTGGAATTCATCTTCTGAATCACAATTGTTTCTGTAGCCCATAGGCTTACAAAGTGCAGCTAAATACAAACTATAGAAATTCTCTGGAAGTTCTGCGTATCCATCTTTTACTTCTACGACTGTTTCATGAAGTTCCATAATATCATTTCCAAACTTTTTAAGCCCTAAAATAATATCACGATACATTGAATCTTCATCTAGTAAATTAGCATCTGCATACTTACTAAAATCAGATTTTACTTCAGCTATTAGAGATTCTATATTATTCATTACATGTTATTTAATCTTCTTATACTGTACGGATAGATCTTATATTTAAACCCTTCCGTAACTTTATCCCTTATTCCTAACTTAATTTTTCTGGCGAATGAGTTATCCATACTCCAATTATTAAGTGACCTTCTGTGGTCTAAGGATACTAATAAAATAGGAGAATACATATACTGATCTGTGTGGTAGTTATATATCTCCTGTGCCTTTCCTCCCTTTACTTGCTTTATGTAAGGAAGTTTTTTTGGCATTTTCCACACAAAAAAGTATCCTAATCTTCTTATGTGTACTCCTGCTTTTCTTTCTACTATTTCATTCCCTATATGCTTACAGATAGTGCCGATTACCTTTCTTAATTCTTCCCTGTCTCCAAGTCTGTGTTTTTCTGGTATCTTATCGTAGTTTCTGTATTCTGTGTATATTTTATGACTTAATAGATTGAAGGTTTTAGCAATTTTTTTTGCCATCTATTGTACGGTTTTACTCTTTTGGTTTACATCCAAATTTGGATTTTCGTCTTGTACTGATGTTCTGTAAAAGTTTCCTATTTCTGCTATTGTGTCTCTTAATACTAAATCAAGGAATCTATCTGGGCAAACAAACTCAGACTCTAACTTTGATTTACAATTAGGTTTATTAGTTCCATTCCCTGAACAATCTGAAACTAATTCTGCTTCATCTTTATCAAGGACAATCATTGTCAAATCAACTAACTCATTTTTTGAATCAGGCAAATACATATATCCGTCCTGAATGTAGTAATAGCCAGCTGTCTTACTTCTATACTTTCTCTTTTTAATATCAACGTATTTTCTAGGAGTTATATAGTTATACTCCTTACTTCCATCAACGCTTAACACACTGACAATACTTGATCCATTTTTACCAAAAAGACCTTCAGGAATTTTTTCACAGGACTTCATGATATTGTCGCATAGATTGAATTCTACTATTCCACAATCTTTTGACTTTATTCTTTTTAATCTAAAGCAGTTAACGCTAGTGATTATAGCGTCTTCTTTAAATAAAGTCATCTCGTCAAGCTTCTGACTCATTAAGAATTTAGCCTTGACTTTACCTATGTGTGCGATATACCTAGCACTTACATGCATATCCTTTGATAAGGCTTTTAAGCCATTAACAACTCTAGATACAAATTCGCCATTAGTTACCATAGTCTCAAATTTAATAATACTAATTGAATACTTAAAAAAGATTGAATTTTGTGATACAAAAAACCCCTATCCTAAGACAGGGGTCGAAAGGCGGAAAAACCAACAAAACCACCTTTCTAGTTTTATGACTCTGGTGTAAATACTATAAATAATGTATCACGGGCTATGCACCCATTAGCGTCTGTAACTGTTACTTTTGCTAAGCCAGCTCTAGCAGCGTTAGGAAGACCATTAGAATCAAATAACCTATTATCGTAATCCAAATTAATATCTGGTCGAACTACTTGTGGAAAAGCGGTAGCATTAAGGAGTATCATAGATTCAATAATTGCTCCAGCACCTGCACTAAAGTCTGCCATCTCCCATGTATATGTATATGGAGCTGTACCACCTGTAACTACAGCTTCAATTGATCTAGGAGCAAGCGTAGTTCCTCCTATCTTAACTGTCATAGGACATACTTGATTTGCAGATATAGTATAAGTAGTAGTATTTTCAACTGTACTTGATGTTATAGTAATATTTGATCCTTGTTGTAATTCAACATTAGGACTAATATTAATAACTGAAGTAGTACCATCAGTAAGAACAATTGTTACTGTACCATCTTCGTTATCAATTATTTCAGATATCCCAACTCCATCTTCAAATGGAATATCGCAAAGGCTTTCTGCTAATAACTGAACTACTTCATCATATGGTGTTCCAGCAGTTAATCCAATACAGTCTATATTTGGTCCATTGTATCTAGTTGGTCCAGATCCACATGAACATCTTGTTTGATTACAACAATTTGCCATTTTATTTTAGTTTGGTAATAGATATTTTATAATAACTCTATCTAAGAATATTCTATTGATGTTTGGTTTTACAATAACTTCAATTACTTCTTCAACTCCTGGAGTTGATATTAAAGGAATAAACTTAGATACTGCGTGTATTAGAGTTGGAGCATTTGACTCTGCATTTGGAACTCTAGTAGCTACAAGTGAAATATACCCCTCAGTATTTGTGTTTTTAGTAAGTGTCAATTTGAAGTTAAAAGCTTCATACTCACTTTCTTCAAGTTCGATAGCTGGATTTGAAAATATATCAAGTTCTGGGATATAGATATTGGACTCATCTAGTAAAAATGTCAATAGACCAGTACCTGTACCTATGCCAAAAGATCTTACATCAAATTCCATTTCAAAGGTTGTTCCTGAAGGTATTGCGCTAAAATCTAATAACTCATAACTCCCAATACTTTGAATTGAGCTTCCTGCGCTTATAGATTTTGGATGATCTGCATGTAAAAGAATTACTCCAGTATCTCCTTGAGGTCCTTGTAAACCTTGAGGTCCTTGAGGTCCGACTTCTCCTTGAGGCCCTCTTCCACCTCTAGGTCCAGCTACACCTCTTTCTCCTTGACAACATTTTGTGCAGCAACAACTGCTAGTATTTGTACAACTCATTTTAAAATTATTTATGGTGTTGGTAGTTTATCAATTATTAAAGTTGCATTTTTTAGAAAATGTACTTCTGGTTCTGTCGATGTTCCTTCTAACTGAAATATATCTCCTGCATTAAGAGTTATCTGCAAGTTTAATGAAGTACCTTCTCTTGATACTCCACCTGCTAATGGAAAGTCCATATACGATTCTCTAAAAATAGAATAAGGAGTTCCATTTATCAATGGTCTTATAAATAACTGCCCAGCAATTCCACCTGGAAAATCTTCGAAATGTACTTGAACAGAGTAAAATATTCTATATGTTCCTGCTCCACCAACAGGCACTGTATATGTTGTTCCATCAATTATTATTGGATTATCAAAAACACCTACAGATTCTGTTCCTAAAACTCTTTCAGAATAAAATACATTGATTAGACAATCACAGTCTTGACCTGGAATTCCTTGAGGTCCTATTGGTCCTGCTGGCCCTGCTGGTCCTGTAGCACCCGTTGACCCTGCTGGCCCTACTAAGCTATCAATAAAATCTTCTTCTGTTCCAACATTACCTAGATTTAACCAAATTTGATATGCAGAGTCCCCATCTACGCCATCAGTAGCAGGATACAAATCACAAATTTTATCATTTATTGATTCAAGAGCTTGTTCTAAAGTCTCCCCAGCTATCAAGTCAATACAAGGCAATTCATTACCTGTATATCTTACACAAGCTGCATCGACTTCAAACTGACATCCACAAGGTTGTTGGTTACATGGATCACATGTGTTTGAACAACTTCCGTTGCATGAATTATTGTTGCATCCTTTATTTGAGCACATATTATATTATTTAAAAATAAACTTTAATATCAATTGGTAGATTGCTTAGAACTCCGTCATTAATAAAATCTGTTGTAGTTCCTGATTCAACTGCAATTTTATCGTTATCTACTCTGTATGCTCTTACATCTTCTCCCCAAGTTTTATCAAATGAACCTAGTGTAATTATTGTCTTATTTACTGGAAATGCTCCAGTCAAAGTTCCAATATATTTACCAGCTGAAGTTCTTGTCCAAACTATTGTTGAAGAGAATGTATTATGAGCTACTGATGCAGATGGTGCGCTAGTACCAGTTTGACTAAGCAACGCTACATAAGTATCATAGATATACAATTCATCTACTCGTTGATTTACTTTCTTAACATACTTAGCTATTGTATCAATAACATAAGTAAGTGTTTTTCCTACACCTATTTTGAAGTATGAATTATAGACAGATGTTTTTACACAATCTGCGCTAATAAATTCATGGCACTCCAATGACTGCTCGTTTACAGTTGGTATATTATTTTCTTCACATCCGTTGCAATTTCCCATAACCTTTATGCTGTAATTGTAGTTTCACAAACTTTATTAATTAATGCTTGAAGTAAATCTTTCATATTTGTTATTTGTTCACCACACGGGTCAACTAAACATTTAAAATCAAGGTCTACACAAGATATGTCATCTGTAAATACAGGAGAACACCCATCGACACTTACTGCACTTGATAGAGAACATACCTTCTCCTCAAGTCTTAATAGAGCCTCTTTGATTGTTATTTTTCCTCCTACTTCTGTATAAGTAATACAGCTGTCTCCTAGACCAGATGTATCTAGAGCATCAGTAATTTCATTAAGAGTCACATTGATATCTTCAATGACATCTTCCATATTTGGATAGTCACATGTATCTAAATTAGACTCGTTATGAAAGTCACCTTCATAATCTACGCACTTGGCATTAATTCTTTTGCCGCAAGTGCTTGAAATTCTATTGTTACAATTCCCCATTAGAGTTCGTATATTTTGGTTATTGCTTTTCTTATTGTATTTTCTCTTATTGTTACGTCTTCTTCAGATGTTACGTAGCAGTATTTATTACAGACTAACCTATGTAGTCTTAGCATTTCTGATAGCTTGTCATTATCTACACAACCTATTTCAAATCTCAAGTACTTTATTAAATCTAAAGAAGTCTCTTTTAGGTACTGAGACATAACTAAATCTGTAGGTAGATTATCTAGCGTTATTATACTTTGAGTACTCATAGTCAACTTCTTTTGTTATTTCGAAAATTAATTCAGCTTCAGGACAAACTTTATCTGAGTAAATACTTTTAATTAATGCTTCAACTTCACTTTTTAGTTTTCCGTATTTCTCTTTTAATTCCTTATCAGTTGCTGTATTAAAAAGTATTGCTAATCTGTTTCTTTCGTTTGAAAGATCTGAAGCTTTTTTACCGCAAGTATTAACAGTTCTAAATTTGGAAGATCTGTATACTTTTGATGATTTAGAATTGCATCCACACATATTACTTACATGTTTTACAGTTCTTAAGATCTTCTACCATATCTTGAGCTTGTTGGAATAACATTCCTGCCATCTCGATATCATCCCATCTTAAATGTGCTCCAGCTGATTTCACTAAGAACTCAATTTGAGTTAATGTTTTAATCAAATCTGTTCTGTTTCTGCTGTTTAAATTATCGATGTAGATTCTATCTACCTCCATATCAAACAGGTCAGTCTTAAGATACTTGTAAGTTTTACTATAAGTACTTGGTGATCCAGTGACTTTTATAGTATAGATACCATCAGGTAACGTTACATTCTCTGCATCTGGGGATCCATCGCAGCAGTTAACCTCTAATAGAATACTATTAAATATGTTCACTTTACCCTTGTCAAAATATTTAGTAACACAGTCTGTATATCCAGGAAGTGTTATATCAATAATTGCAGGATCGTTTACAATAAGTCCCCAATTAGAAAGGTCGCATACCTTTAAATAATAAGGATTAGATTGCACCGAAAAATCTATGTCTATCTTATTTGACATCTTTAAATATTGGCTTTAGATTTTATTAAGTCTACGAAATTGGAAGTGATGGTCTTTGATTCATCTGTTAACGAATCATAGTTAAGACTAATCTCTTCTAAATCTGCTTCTCCTGGTATAATTATATCTGCTTCTAGTTGCCCTTCTTCTGGATAATCAAGTATATCTACATTTAAGTGTTTACCAATTACAGTAAGAAAATTTATAACAACTTTTTTATCTGCTGCAGATGCAGTATCTAAATCTAAATAGTAATTTACATTATTTACATAACCCATTACTGCATTAGTAGTTGCTGGTGCTGATGATGAAACTGAACAATATAGTGTCATGATTAGAATATATTTGGTACTTGAGTATTTGGATCAATGATAAGCCCTGATGGTACATATTGATCTGTCAAGGCTGCATTAATAATTTTATTAAATCTTGAGTTATTTACATAAAGTAAGCCTCCTCCTACTGTTGTTGTAATAGATAAAGATCCAACTCCTGTTCCAGAAGCTCTGCCTTGACATCCATCTAGCACAAGTTTTGAAGTTGCAGAATTAATTTCTATTACAGCTTGGTCAGTAGCTAAATTAAGCATATAACAATCTTTAAAGAAGACCTCTGCTGTACCATTGACAGCTATTGCAGATGCTGTATGAGCAGCATTCGTAGCTCTGATAACAGAGTTTTTAAATAAAAACTTACCTGATCCATAAGCCCATACTGCATATGAATTATTGGATGAGACATTTCCTGTTATTTGAAGTTCAGCATTGGCTCCAATTTGAGCATCTGTACCTTTAGTTACTCCACCAATAATATTACCATTAATTCTTACTTTGTTATTTGGTATACCATCTCTATATTTCAATGCTGTACCTACACCCCCATAAAAAACAGGATCTGAATTAATAAGGTCACCGTTAATAGTAATATTTCCTGTACTAGAACTATCACTTATGTATAATACATCTTTAAGGTTTCCTCCGTATATATTACCAGCTACTAGTCTAATGTTAGGGCAGTTAAAAGTTAAGTTTCCTGTAAAGAATCTTGTCCTTATTACAGAATGAATTGCTTCAAATGCATTTCTAACAGTTACTACAGCATTTGTGGCTCCTCTAACAGTGCAACCAAATCCTTGACCAAGTGTGTTAGAATAAACATAATTTCCTGTTATTGTAATTCTATTACTTGCACTTGCTATATTTAATTCAAAAGCTGCGGCATTAGAAATAATTGAATCAAATTCAAATGTAACAGTTGATGCACCTGTAAGTACTAAAGGCATAGTAGATCCTCCAGAGTTGATTCTCAAACTGCCATAAACACTAGAATTAACAGCAACACCGTTATCTCTAATTAGTGGAGTTCCTGTAAATACAACTCCTGGCTCACAATAAAAATCTACATTATTTGTAAGTGTTAGTATTGGATTGCTATACTCACCTCTTCTAATATATACTAGAGCTCTATTAGTACTGCTAATACCTGTTAAAGCTGCAGCTGCTGTTCTTGCTGCAGATATTGTTAAGAACGGTCTGTCTAATATGTTTATTACACCTGTTCCATCATTACCATTTACACGGTCTACAAAACAAACATTTGAGTAAGGTACAGGACTACCAGGTATTGCATTTATGGCTGTCTCAATCTGAGAAAATACTTCATTAGCAGATGAGACAACATATTCAAGATCAATCAATCTAGCAACTCTATTGTCTTTAGCCGTTTTTCCAAATGGTCTATTTGGAAGTAAATCTTTTATTTTATCTATAATCCAAGGCATGTCTTAAATTTCTATTAATTTAATAATGTGTTTATTGAATCAATCACAAAATCTTTTATCTCACTTTCTTGATCTGATTTTATAATTACAAGTCTTAGTTTATCAGATTTCTCTACTCCTTCATCAGTGTACTTAAACCAAGCAGTAAGAGTTCTTCCAGAAATTGTAGTTAAAGATTTGAATCTAATATCATTTAGAATTTTTTGATTCTCTATTTCTTTGTCTGCATTTTCTTTCTTTTGCTCTTCTGTTGCATCTTCTGGTAACACAGCTATCTCATTTAAGTGAAATACTGTTTTTGTATCAGGATGTCCCATTCCATATATTTCAATGGACTTTACTATTAGTTCTTTATTTGCCATAATTGTTTAATTAATTGTCAATATCATCGTAATTTATTGCATCAGTATTGTCTATATAACTTAGTCTTAAAGAACTATCGCTTCTTCGGAAGATATCACAGTTAAAATTGCCATATACGTAAGTTGCAGTTGTGAAATTTGTATTTCCTACAGATGTTTTAATATTGTTTAATTGGAAGTAATCAACTATTGTATTTACATAAAAACCGTCAGCAATTACATTGTTATAAAAATACTCTCCAATAATGTTGTTATAGAAATAATTTCCTATAGTGTTTCCTTGGCTAGTACTAGCTCCAAATCCAAAATCGTCTTTTATTCTATTAATATAAAAATAGGATCCAATACAGTTAAATTTAAAATAATTATTAATACGATTATTATCAAAAAAATTTCCTATAGTATTATTTTCAAAATGTTGCCCTATATAATTATTAGAAAAATAATTTCTTACAGTGTTGTAAGTAAAGTATGTTTGTATTTTATTGTATATAAAATAATCTTCAATATTGTTATATTCAAAAACTCCGCTTATTAAGTTATTGCTAAAGCTTAATCCAATATTAGAATTATTAATGCTGACTGAGACTACATTAGCATAGAAACCATTTTTTATATTACATGAATATAGACTATTTAATCTATTATTAAATAAACCACTACTTGTATTATTAGACTGAAAAGATTGTGCTATGTTATCCCTAAAAAAAGAACCTATTTTATTATTAGAAAAATTTCCAACTAACGTGTTATTAGAAAAGTAATCATCTATTATATTGTCATTAGTATTACAGTCTATAAATAAATTATTGTCTGCAGAGCCTGCATACCAATACGCACCATCAGGACCTCCTATACCACTCCAATCTATGTTATAGAAGTCATATCCGTCACTAAATGTTTTAAAATCTTTGTAAGCATCTGCTGGCACATTTGTACCGCCATATAAAGGTAAATATATAGAAGTTCCAATAGCATAGTACCCAACATTTGAATCTAAACCTGTAATTGCTATATCAATATTATCTGCAGAAGAGCCTCCTATATTAACTCCAAAAATAGTGAGAGTGTCTCCAGATGCATAAAGCATACCTTGACTCATTATTCTTACATCTGTTACTACACCTCCAACTACCTCTACTTGAAATTCTGCACCAGTTCCATTTCCTCCACTAGTTGCAATCATATTATAGTAAGTTCCGTCAGCAGCTGTAGTTCCAGTTGAAGAATAATTAATTTGGGTTATAAGACCAAATACTTCTGTTTCATATCTTCTGTATTTTCTACCACGGAAATCAAAAGGGATAGATACATTTTTTAATGTATCATTTCTTCTTGTGATCCACCCATAAGCATCTCCTAATGCGTAAACTGTCTCTACATAAAGAGTATCAGATACATAGTTTGCTACATCAGCTTGAGTTAAATCTAGTAATAAAACTTTAGTGCCATTATTAACTACTTTAAGTCTTGACATAGCTTTAAGAGAACCATAATCTGGATCATCAGATGTATATGGATACTGACAATTAGATATGCCTGGGGTTAATGGCTCATAATTACCATCTTGGTAGTATTGGTCTAATCCATCATCAAACTCACAGTATAAGTAAAAGTAATGTCCAAATAGTGCAGGATACCCAGCAGGCATATTGAAATAAACATTTGTACCGTCCCATTGTAAATCAAATCCAGATACTGTAGAAGAGTTAGGTAAAGTATTTCCATTAGAAATATCAAAGTTTACTCCTATTTTATTAGTATAAGGCGCAAACTGAATAACGTCTCCTGGATAGCTTTCTGAATATGCATCATTAGCAATCTCATAAGTAGAGATAGCTTGTACTAAAAGAATTTCTTCTTCTCCTTCATAGATTTCTCTAGCATCATAACTAGGAAAAATTCCTGGAGTGTTGTTATCTGCTGCATAATGTCCATTAAGGAAGTTTACTGATCTATAAGGAAACTTATACCAAGCTCCTGGTACTAGCTTTTCATTTACTACAAGATCATAAAGTTCTCCGTAATTCCCTAGTTCTATTGCTTGAAAAGAAATGTTTTCGAATCCTTGATTTATACTGTCGATAACTCGATTTAAATCAATTAGTCTGGCTACTCTAAAGTCCTTTGCGGTTTTTCCGTAAGGTCTGTTTGGAAGTATGTCCTTAATTTTATCTATAATCCAAGGCATAATTTAAATTTTTATTATTTATATCTTATTTAGCTTCTAAAGATTCAACTTTAGCTGTTAATTCTTGAATAGCTTTAACTAATACAGGAATTAAACGTCCATAAGTAGCTTCTAATTTTTCTGGATTTTCGTCATAAACAAGTCCAAGGTGCTCATTATCTACTGATTGTAATTCTTGAGCAATGAATCCTAAATCTTTAACGCCTTTCTTAGCTCCATCTCGTGTATCCCACTCAAAAGTTACAGGACGCAAAGACTTAACAACCTCTAATCCATAAGTAGAGTCCTCAACATTTGATTTATCTCTAGCATCAGACAAAGATGTAATTGAAGTTACAGCACATCTTAAAATGTTATTAGAAGAGTTTCCTAATGTAATTTGATTAGAAACAGTGTTAGTTGAGTTTGCAGCATTATCACCTATAGTAATATTGTTATTACCAACAGTTTGGTTTTGAGCGGCAAAAGAACCAATATAAACATTATTAGAACCTGTAGCACTAACTCCTGCATTATATCCTGCGGCTGTATTAAAATCACCTCCAATACATAAAGCCAATGAATTAGTTCCTAATGCTGAGTTTCCATTACCAGTTGCAGAATCAGACATTGAGCCTGAACCTATAGCTGTATTTGAACCTCCAGATATTATATTAGCCATAGAGCTATGACCTAAAGAAGAGTTATTACCACCTGAAGTACATAGTCTTAATGAATTTGTACCTACACCAGTATTGTTTGCTCCAGAAGTTAAAGAAGATAATGACTCTTCACCTACTAATGTGTTTCCAATTTGAGAAGCTCTAAAAACAGGATTTCCAGATGCATCTACTATTTGAACGTGATTGTTGTCTCCAGTAAGAGTTCCTGTGTATCCTACAGGAGCTACTATATTTACATTTATTTGACTCATTTTATTTTTTTTAAATTTATAATACTGTTAAAGTTGTGTTTTCAGGAATTATTAAAGTATATCCTGTACATATTGATAATGGTCCTTGGTAATTAAAAGTTGCACTATCTGGTAAAGTTATATTACTTGACAAACAACTAGTACTTATGAAACCATTTGCATAAATAGATCCACTTCCTAATGAGCCTTCTATTTGAGTAAAGATACTATTTGACGCTTCAATTACTTTATTTAAATCAATTAGTCTGGCTACTCGGAAATCTTTTGCTGTTTTTCCGTAAGGTCGATTAGGGAGTATATCTCTAATTTTGTCTATGATCCAAGGCATGTTTTTATTTATTAATTATATACTAAATTTTCTTACTGCACGCACTTGGTATGAGATCATCTTATTTTGAAAGAAGGAAACGCCTCCGCCATTTAAAAAGTCAGCCTTGTACGCACCACTAAGGCTACCCTCCGTACTACTCCAATATGGAACAGCTGTTAGTTGTGTTGGAGCACCAGGTATTACACCATAATTTGAATTACCTGATAAAGTTCTATTCACATACCATCTGTTGTTCCATAATAAAACAAGTTCATCAACAGCTGGTAAATACCAATCATTAACTGAACCTACTGAATAGTTCAAACAAGTTAATGCAGCACCATTAGTAAATCCTGATTGTGCAACAATTGCGTTACTGTTTGTTAATCCATTCCAAGTACTTCGAGCTGTTGGACCTACAGCAACATTATCTATATTACTCCAAACCTGGCCTGTACTTTGTTCTGTAATAGCTACGACTAAGTAGTTTTCATTTGTACCATCTAAGTATCTATGGAATATAACTCCTCCTTCAGATGGTACATACTGTCCTATTTCATAAGTATATCCTCCAGAAGGACCTTGAGCACCTGTTGGACCTTGTACACCTGGTATTCCTTGAGGCCCTTGTGCTCCTTCTGCTGCTAATAATGCCCAATTTGTTGGATCTAAATCTGGAGTAGTTACAGATGGTCCTACTGGATCAATACAAAACCAAGAAGCTCCGTCATAGCCTACAGCATCATCTATTACATATGTACCTGAAGCCGACCAAGCACCTTGCCAGTTTAATCCTGCTGGACCTACTGGACCAGGAATACCTTGAGGTCCTTGAAAACCTTGAACACCTTGAGGTCCTGCTGGTATACTAAGTATTGCTGTTTCTACTTCTGAAAGTGATGTGTTTACATCTTCTACAACTCTATTAATATCTATTAAACGAGCGACTCTAAAGTCTCTTGCTGTTTTTCCATAAGGTCTGTTTGGAAGAATGTCTCTTATCTTATCGATAATCCAAGGCATGGTGTGAAATTATTTGTGTGTTACAAAACTAAATATAATTAACCTATCTTACAAAAAGATTAATTATCCTATTACTATTTGGAAGGCTGATTCTTTTTCTGACCTTTTCCTCTAGCTTTTTTATCTCCAGGCATATCTGATTTAGAACCTCTATTAACTGATTTGTGCTTTTTGACTATTCCGTTTTTTGTGTGACTCATATCATTATTGTCACCTTTTGAAACAGTTCCTTTCTTTAAAGCAGTTCTTCTAGCTTTATTTCTTTGAGCTCTTTTCTTTTTTTGCTCTGAAGTTGACTGAAACTTTTTATATTCTTTTTTATAGTCTCTGTCCATTACTTTTTCTTAACAGCAGATTTACCTCTAGACTTAGCTCTTTGAGCTTCTGTCATCTGACCTCTATTAGCACCTTTCTTAGTAGGTTTGTTTGTACCTTTTTTGAGGCTACCTGATTTTTGTAAAGATGCAGTTGCAATTGCATATGCTTGTCCTTTACTCATTCCTTTTGCCACCATCTTCTTGACAGCTGTTTCTAAAATTTTAGGCATAACTATTTATGTTTTATTATTTACCCTTGTCCTTTGTACATCTTCTTGTAGTTTTTAGAACTTTTAAGTTTAGATGTTTTGGACTTTGAATGTACTCCTGGTCTTGATACTTTTTTCTTATCAAGATTTTTTGTTGCTGTATTGCTTACTCTTGCCATTATATAACTATAAAGTATTAAACAATATCAGCTGACTCGATTAGAGTATAAGTAAACTTGTTTCCATTTGCGGTTCTAGCTATACGACATATTGCCATAAATTCTTCAAAGTCTTTAGCTTTCTTGAATACCTGACAACCTTCCGACCAATTTTCCACAAATGTAGAATCTGCTCCTGCCTTGTGAATGTTGATACCAAACAAACCTTCTTGTGTTCTATCTTCAGCATATACCATGTTACGGTCTGCATCACGATAAACTTTAACAGGTTTATTTTGTCCTAATGCTTCGTATTTACCTCCATGTAAACGAATACCGTGAGAGTCAATGTATTGACCTTCAACAAGTCTTGCAACTCCTGCTTTGTTACCAAACTTCATAACACCTTTAGTTCCTGGGTCAGTAGTCGCTGGCCAACAATGGAATTTTTCTTCTCCATTTACTGTATAGGTTAATGTGATATGATCATCAAACAAGTTAGTCACTTTTTGGCCTGTGTCTGAATTACGAGCACCTACTATGTTTAATAGGTAGTCTTTTCCTTCAAACCATTTATATCCTTTAGATATAACAGCAGTTTTAATTTGAGTTGCTGTATATTTAGCAACAGCTGCTGGTTTAGAAGCTGCAGGTTTACTATCTACAGTAATACCCATCTTAGCTAGTGTAGCAGGACCTACTACTCCATCAGGAGTTAATCCATTTTTAGTTTGCCAAGCTTTAACCGCTTCTTCTGTTTTAGGTCCAAAGTTTCCTACTGGATCTACACCTAACACTACTTGAATCTTTTTGACAATATCGTTGTTGTCTCCTCTTTTTAGTACCATAATTATCCTAGTTCTTCGTTATTACTTTCTTCTTCTTTCTTTTCTTCTACCTTTTTCTTTAAAGATAGGATTCTTCCTGCTGTTGTGATACCAAAAGCACCCAACGTAAGAATCATAAACCCATCAAAGATAAACTCTTTAATTATTAGTTCTTTACTTACAATACCTGTAATTACGTCTACAAATAAAATAAATACCATTGAAAAAAATGCAACAACTCCAACAAATGCTTGTTCGTTTATGTTGTTGTCATCTGAAATTAATTCTTTAAGAAACTTTCTCATTTTGTTTAATTTTTAATTGTTTATTTATTACCTTCTTGAGTAGCATACTTGATACCCATTATTGTACCTACTATTGAAAAGGCATTAGTTAATAATACACTAAACATATTACTCCAAGTTGACCCGATAATCTGAGTGTCTTGATTTGTAATAATAGCAACCCAGTATAATCCTGTTGTTACAGCTCCTACTCCAATTATAACAGCCAATGCTACTTTTACTATTGTTTGTATTAATTCGCTTTGTCCCTTTTTTATAACAGCGTCTAGATCATTTAATGCATTGTTTTTTTCTATTTCAATTGCATCTTTAAGCTTCTTGGAATTTTCTAATTCACTCTGTAGATTATCTGTAAGCTTTTTAATTTTCTCTTTGCTATTAACAGCTTCTGTTACATCTGTTGCAATTTTTATTACACTAGCAACATTTCCCTTACTGTCAAACACAGGATTGTAACTTGCCTGTAAATATACAGCCGAACCATCTACTCTTTTTCTTTCAAATATTCCATCAAAGACTTTTCCATTTCTTAAGTTTTGCCAAAACTTTAAATATTCATCTGATTTTGAATAATCATAAGATACAAAAACACTATGATGTTTACCAATTACTTGGCTTTTTTCATTTGCTTTATACCCCATTGTCTCTAAGAAAATAGAATTTGCATCCAAAATAAAACCGTCAGCATCAAAACGTATAGTAGCAGTGCTTCTGTTGACAGCTTCCATTTGATTTTTACTATTGACAATTTCAGTAATATCAGTAGCAATTTTCATTATTTTGGTAAGCGAACCTGATTCATCATAAACAGGATTATAAGTAGCCTGTAAACTAATTAAAGTACCGTCTTTTTTTCTTCTTTCAAACTCCCCAGTATAGTGTTTACCACTTCTTAGTATATCCCAAAACTTCTCATATTCCAAAGACCTTGCATAGTCATCACATACAAAAATATTATGATGTTTACCAATAAGCTCTTCATGATTACCTTTTCCATAACCCATGGTTTCCAAAAAGATATCATTGACACCCAAAATTTTGCTATTAAGGTCAAAGTAAATAATAGCGTTGCTTCTATTAATTGCTTCTATTCTGCTTAATAACTCTTCTTTGGGTAAATTTTTCATTTTTTAAATTGCTTAATAATAAAAAAGGCAAAGGTTAAACTTATCGCTATAAAAAACCAAGTCCATGGAAATGACTTATTCTCTTTGCGTATTTGAGTTCTTTCTGTTTTTTGATTTGCCTTGTTTTGTTTGGTCTGATACTTTAATGTCAGCTTAAGGCTATCGTTCTGTAACTTCATCATTTTTTCCATGTGCTTAAACATATCCTCAAAATGCTTTCGTTCTTGTCGAGTCATTCCAGCACTTATTGTATTTGTTATTGTATATGGAAAACTGTCCTTAACTACTTGTCTTGTTTCAAATGTATTGTTTGTATAATTCCAAACAGTGTCTGTTTCATATACGTGATGCCAAATAGTATCAGGTTTTATTACTGCACCTTTTCTTTTTGCTATATCAATATGCTTTTGTGCCTTTGATAAGTGTTGCTCTATTGAACATCCATATATCAAAGACATCAAGCATACAGAAAATATTAAAATTGATTTCATTGGTTTTTATTTTAATTATTAATTCTTAAATAGTCCAGCCTTATTTGCTGCTAATGCACCTCCAATTGCTGCTCCTACTCCTGCTAATGCACCTGTAAATTTTCCTATAATAGGTTTAGCTTTGTTCCAAGCTTTACGATTCTTATTTTTACGTTGAGCTCTTCTTTGCTTACATCCTGGATCATCGCTAGTGCATTGTTCTACCATTCCGCCTTCTTCATACTTCTTACCTCCACGAGAGTACTTTTTTGTTGTAGGCTTCTTTTTAGTTGTCTTAACCATTTTTGTAGACTTTGTTGTTGTCTTCTTAGGTTTGGCTGCTGTAGTTTTTTTAACTACTTTTGTCATCTTAGCTTTCATAGTTATTTTTTCTTTCTAGTTACTGCTTTTTTAGCAACTGATTTTACAGTTTTTTTAACTACTGGTTTTACAACTTTTTTAGCTACTAATTTGGATTTAAACATACCTCCTCTTTTCATTTGCCGTTGAATAGGTGTATCTATTCGATCTTTTATCTCTCCTTTTTTAATTGCTTCTCTATATTGTTGATCTTCTTTTTCTTCCCGTCTTATATTTTTAATATCTGTAGGGATAGTAGCTTGTTGGGATTTATTTAATTTTACAAGTGCTCCTGTGTTTGGATCATATCCCCATTTACCTGAATATAATCTATCTTTAATGTGTTGATTATAATCAGCACTTATTCTATTAGCTATTTTCGGGTTAGTAATTAAATCAAATGATGCTGTACCATCAATAAGTTTAGCATCTGTTTTGTAAGTTATAAGTTTCTTTGGGTTTGGATTTTTCAAGGGCTGTGCCATTGATGTACCAGCTGCTTGATACTTTTTTAATCCTCCTTTTGAATATTTTTTAACAGGAGCTTTTTTAGTTTTTGCTTTAACTGCAGTAACTTTTTTAGTTGTTCTCATAGTTGTTTTCATGATTGATATTTATTTTTTGTTATACTTTTTATGCGGATTATTTTTGTGCCATTCTTTTGTTGCTGACACGCCTTCTTTTATAGTTTTTGCTCCTGCTTTCTTTGTAAGATTAATCTTATCGTATTTACCAGCTGAAACTTTTGTATGGTGTACTACTACGTGTCCTTTCTTATCTTTCTTTACAACATGCTCTGTACCTCCTGTATTTATCTTTTTCTTTTTACCTTTTTCAAGTTCTTTTAAAGTGTAAAGATATTTACTAGATTTAGAATGTGTTTTTCCAGACATGACTTTACCAGAAGCATCTTTGTGTGTTGCTCCTTTATATTCTTTTCCGTCTTTTGTGTAGTACTTCATAGGAATTACTTCTTTTTAAATATTTTATCTAATCCTAGTTTTAATACAACATTATTAGTTATCTCTTCAGATAAAGTAACTACTTCCTCTTCTCTGTTTTTTATGTTCCAGTTAAAAAGAAGTATTGCCATGTGCATAGCTTCATGAGCTACTGCTGTTATATCTCTAAAAGAATTCGTAAAGTGTTTTTTATTGATAAACAAGAATGGTTTGTATGGAGCTTTCATTGTAAGCTTCTTATCTTTTGGATGATAATTAGTCCATCCAATGATATAGATTCCATTACCTACTTTTTTATCTATCTCTTCAGCTTTAGCATCTTTTTTATTTAATCCATGCATGCTGGTTACTTTATAGTAATCAAAGATTTCTACGGCGTTATTCCCGACTAATAGGTCGTATTTTCCCATGTTAAACTTTTTCATACTACCACGTACCAAATTTTTTGTGCCAATGCAGAGGGCTAAATGGGTCAGTTGCTTTTGCAGATCCTTTGCCCCCCATTCTACTCCAGAAATTCTTTTGTCTTTGCTTATCCTTGTGTTGAGTAAAGTCTTTCATACCTACATAACCTCCGTGGACTACTTTGTACTTGTCATCTTTTTTAGCAAGTACCATCCACTTCTTTCCTGGTCGTGTAGATTTCTTTTTTACACCAACTTTTGTAAAGCCAAGCTTCTTATATCTTTCTGGTATAGATGACATGTTAAGCTCTTGTTTTATCAGGAGGAAGTAAAGTTGGTCTTTCTAAACCTAGAACTTTTAAGTTAATAGGCTTTAATCTAAATCTAGCTATTGGATTTAGGTCTTTAGTTTTTGTACGATTCCTCTTTATTTCTTCTTTTGGTATGTCTGTTAAACCGTCTGGGT
>Ga0315909_10003601_pt1 | contig 18790 bp, 15 predicted proteins | sample LakEriMetagenome_11_FD_203527 | JGI IMG/M metagenome (GOLD analysis project Ga0315909, IMG submission 203527) | Freshwater fungal communities from buoy surface, Lake Erie, Ohio, United States - Buoy 2 MA125 | ecosystem: Environmental > Aquatic > Freshwater > Lake | place: USA: Lake Erie, Ohio... | reverse complement strand
TCCACATAGGCAATTTTCGCCGATGGAATTGCAATGTCGCGGCCCTTTTTGTCCGTAATCCAGAGAGTGTCGGTGGCGCCGGTGAGAGCAGCGTTCACAGAAGCCTTGAGGGCTTCACGAGCCTTGGCGTCGTCTTCTACTTCCAACGCAATCTCGCGTGGTGCTTGTGTGATTCCAATGCGAATGTCCACGTTGTGTCCTTTAGTAAATGTCGAATGCCTAGTGAGCAGTTTCGGCTGCGGTCTCAGGCTAGTTCCGAAAATGGGGGTTCAAGGGGGTAACTATTCATCCCTGTCGGGAGACAGCAGGAGACATTCTTTGAGATACCTTGCCGCAGCGCTCACGACTGGGTGCCGCATCTTGGCAATGTCGTCAAGGCTTCTCGGCGTGTAGCGATCTTTGTCGTAGCCACGCCATACGCCCACAATTCCCATGCCGTCAGGAATAGGCGCAAGAACTCTGGTCGTCGGTGCGTATTCATCCCACGTGCTTTCGTCTGCACTCAGAATGTAGGCAGCATTTCGATAAGTAGACATCACCACCATGACTCCGAGGATCGCAGGGGTCACATCAAGAATTGGGTAGATGATTTCGTTGTAGACCTTCATGAAGTCATTCAATTGTTCATCAAAAGTTTGTTGGTTCAAAAAGATGACGCCGGTCGATGCAATCATTCCGTGACACGTTGAATATCCGTTTGATCGTTCAAAAAATTCAAAAGCATCCCACCGACCTGGCGTTTCCCAATACTTCGCCAGCGACGCATCCGTCATTCCGAATTCAAGACCATAAGAAGCACCGGGCAACCATTGATTCTCGCCAGTACCAAACTGTCTGGTAGCCAAAGTCTCAAGGTCAATGTCTTCATACATGGACTCAGTCAAATTCGGCGGAATCAAACCCAAATTAGTGAATACGGAATTGAATTCAGATTTCTTTGATCCCAACAGGTCTGAGTTTGCTGCATAGAGAGTGTCTAAATACCTGTCGGGGAATGCGGCAGATGCAAGCGCATACACAAAATCTCTGACGTACTCGTCCCGACTTGGTACTTGACGAGGATGAGCCTGGTCTTTGGACCATCCGGCATTGAAGTACTCGTTAGACATTAACTGTCCGATAAACCGCGGAGCTTCCAAATAGCCCTCAAACGGATTCTTCCGCGAAAGGTCTCTCCCCCAATACATGTACTTCAGCATTGACAGGGCATCTCTCATCACTTCTGTCGGCTGTGCTTGTCGTGAATTCATATATGACATCGTCGACTGAACGGCTGCATCGTCATCGTCGTCATCATCTTCATATTGAGAGAAGAGCGAAATACCAATTGCCGGCGCAATCTCAACGAGGTCTGCACAACACGATTTCTTGTTGCACATCGGGTCAACCGAGCCGTCATCACTCTTGTGGTTAGCCGCTTTGAACATCGCATTGACAAAGTCCATGCGTAGTCCTGTCCAACGAATCCACCGCAGGTCTGCCTCTTGTGGGTCTGACCACCGCTCATCTAAATTTTCCACGGCGCCACTCCCTCTTCGTGTCTTGGAGTTGATGGTAATTGGGTTTCTCCAACCTCACCTGTGACTCGAATTAGATCAAAGGCAGCGCAGTTCATTGACACAACTCCGGAAAGCCTTAATTGACGACTGGGGTCAGAGGAGTTTGAGACCCTTGCTAAAGATCTTCTTTGGCTTCATCTTGTCAATCTGTTCGGCCAATGCGGCAAACGCCTTGCCAGTTTCAGAATCGGGTGCAACGGCCGCGATGGGCTTGCCTTCGTCGCCACCTTCGCGCAATGCCGTGGTGATCGGAATTTGTGCGAGCAAGGGAACACCCAACTCGTCAGCGAGTTCTTTTCCACCACCAGTTCCGAAGATGTCGTAGCGCTTGCCGTCATCGCCGGTGAACCACGACATGTTCTCAATGACTCCGCGAACGGGAAGGTTTACAACCTTCGCCATCTTTGCTGACATGTGCGCAATGGAGTGCGCCGCGTCTTGCGGTGTGGTGACAACAATGACTTCTGCGCTGGGCAAATACGACGCAAGACTCATGGCGATGTCGCCAGTGCCCGGTGGCATGTCGATCAACAAGTAATCGGGTTCATCCCAGAACACATCGGTGAGGAACTGCTCGAGTGCTTTGTGCAACATTGGTCCGCGCCACACAATTGCTTTGTTCTCGCGATTCACGTGACCCATGGAGAAACAACGCACGCCGTAGGTTTCGATGGGCAAGATCATTCCGTCGATAACAACGGGCTCGGTGTCCGCACCCAACATGCGCGGGATGGAGAAGCCGTAAATGTCTGCGTCGAGAACGCCAACGCTATTTCCACGTGCTGCAAGTGCAACAGCCAAGTTGGTGGTGACGCTGCTCTTGCCAACGCCACCCTTGCCTGAAGAAATAAGAAGGGGGCGAGTTTTCGAGTTCTTCTGCGCGAATGGAATGACGCGACCCTCGGCGTGGCCATGTGCTTGGTTTGTTCCCGCAGTTGAGCGCGGATCGCCATTAAGCATTTGGCGCACCTTGGCGCGCTGCTCTTCGGTCATCACACCGAAGTTGATGGTGACGGGTGCACCGCCCACCAGCGGCGACAGCGCCGTGGTGACGCGCGATTGAATCTCGTTGCGCATGGGGCAACCCTGGATGGTGAGCGTGATGGTGAGAGACACGCCCTGACTAGAGACGGCCACATCGTGCACCATGTCGAGATCGACAATGGAACGATGCAGTTCGGGGTCTTCAACGGGGCGAAGCGCCTCAATGACCTGATCAACGGTTGCTGTGGACATGGGGGACTCCAAGGGGGGTATTTGCACTACGGCCATAGGTAGAATACCTGCGTGACTGAAGTGAGCACCACCCACGTCATGACACCGAAGGCATTTACGGCCACTGTGTCGGCGATCACCTCTGCTTTTGGCGACCCCACTCGTCGTGCCATCTATTTGTTTGTGCGCGAGAACCCCGAAGGCGTGACCGCAGCCACTATTGCCTCCAAGTTCGACCTTCACGCCAACGTGGCGCGTCACCACTTAGACAAGTTGGCCGCTGGTGGCTATTTAGAAGTGTCGGTGGGTCGTTCACGTGGCGCCAGTGTTGGTCGCCCGTCGAAGCACTACAAAGTGGCCAGCAAGGAAATGGAATTCGACTTTCCTGTGCGCACCGACGACTTGGTTCTCACCTTGTTAGGCAAAGCTCTCGCTGCGTTACCCGTAGATGTTGCCAACACCATTGCCGAACAAGTGGGCAAGGAATACGGCGAAGCAATGGCAACAGGACTCACCGGTCACGATGCTGCTGTTGGTACCCGATCGCTTCGTTCTGCCATTCAGGCTGTTGCCGATGCATTAACCGCACATGGTTTTGCAGCGCACACCGAAAAGAGTGAAAACAAATTGCGCATTGTCACCAGCCACTGCCCCTTTGGTGACGTTGCTATTGAACACCCCGTTATCTGTGCTGTGGAGCGCGGAATGGTGAAGGGAATGTTGGGCGCCATCTACGGCGACACACAACCAGAAACCATGGGAACCATCGCCTCGGGTGACACGTTGTGTGTCACCGCTGTGTAAACCACTTCTACCTAAGGAGAACACCATGACCGCACTTGCTGAACCGCATACCGACGTTGCCAATATTCCGGGCATGGTTGCCGGCCTGCGTGCCACGTATCGCACCGGCGCTACTCGCCCACTGGAGTGGCGTCGCGCACAACTGAAGCAAATGATTCGCATGTTGGAAGAAAACGAAGCTGCATTCAGTGATGCGTTGCGTGTTGACTTGGGCAAGCCAGCTGTTGAAGGGTTCATCACCGACATCGCTTTTGTGATTGGTGAAGTGGAACTCATGTTGAAGAACTTGAAGAAGTGGAACAAACCACAACGAGTTCCCTCCCCCATTGTCACTCAGCCCGCAAAGTCTCGTCTTCTTCCCGAACCACTCGGCGTGGTGTTGGTGATTGCTCCGTGGAACTACCCCGTGCAGTTGCTGTTGGTTCCTGCGGCCGGTGCCATTGCTGCCGGTAACGCAGTGATGATGAAGCCATCGGAAGTATCGGGCGCAACATCTGCTTTGTTGGCTCGCCTGGTGCCGCAATACATGGATTCGCGCGCCGTGGGAATTGTGGAAGGTGGCGTTGCCGAAACAACTGCATTGCTAGACCAGCACTTCGACCACATCTTCTACACCGGTAACGGAACTGTGGGCCGAATTGTGATGACAGCAGCAGCAAAGAATCTCACACCAGTCACCTTGGAACTTGGTGGAAAAAGCCCCGTGATTATTGATGAATCTGCAAATGTTCGCGTGGCTGCGCGACGCATTGCGTGGGGCAAGTGGTTGAACGCCGGCCAAACGTGTGTGGCGCCCGACTATGTAATGGTGCACAACACAGTGCGTTCACAATTCATTGACGAGTTGGGCAAAGCTATTACCTCGTTCTACGGAGATGACCCACATGCCAGCGACAGCTACGGCCGCATTGTGACTTCGCGTCACTTTGATCGCTTGCGCGGGTTGATGAGTGGCGGAACACCCGTGATTGGTGGCGAAGCAATTGCTGATGACCGCTACATTGCGCCAACAGTTCTTGAGAATGTCGACATGTCATCGCAGTTGATGAATGAAGAAATCTTCGGACCACTTCTTCCGGTCATCGGCATTGATTCGGTTGATGTTGCGATTGAACACATCAATGCCAACCCGCACCCGTTGGCGTTGTATGTGTTCGCAGAAAAGAAGAGCGCGGTTGATCACGTGTTGGCGAGCACCACTGCTGGTGGCGTGACCGTGAACGGAACATTGATGCACTTGACCAGCCCACACTTGCCTTTTGGTGGCATTGGTGAGAGCGGAATGGGCGCGTATCACGGCAAGAGTGGCGTGCGTTTGTTCCAACACATGAAGCCAGTGCTGGCGCGCGGCACCAAGCTGGATCCGTCGTTGGCGTACCCGCCATACACAGACCGCAAAGCCAAGATCTTCCGCAAGGTTCTCTAACCGACGAACAACTAGCTGTGATAATTCGGCGCCTCATGAGTAATCGTCACATCATGAGGATGGCTTTCCTCGCGTCCGGCTGCTGTGACCTTCATGAATCGTGCCTTGGCTTGCAACTGCTGAATGTTTTCAGCCCCGACATAGCCCATTCCTGACCGCAGACCACCTACTAATTGATACACAACATCACTGAGTGATCCGGAGTACGCGACACGACCTTCAATTCCTTCTGGTACGAGCTTTGGCTGCACGTTGCCGGAGGCCTGACCACTGCCATACCGATCAGCACCGAGACCCTGCATCGCGCCAAGAGACCCCATACCTCGATACGCCTTGTACCGACGTCCTTCGAACAGTTCGTGTTCACCGGGAGATTCGTCTGTGCCAGCCAACAAACTGCCGAGCATCACAATGTGTGCGCCTGCGGCGAGCGCTTTCACAACATCCCCTGAATAAGTCACTCCACCATCGGCGATCACGGTCAGACCCCTAGTCGCCGCACGTTGTGCCGAATACCAAATAGCCGACAACTGCGGCATGCCCGCACCCGCGACCACGCGTGTTGTGCAGATTGAACCCGCACCAACGCCAACTTTTACCGCATCGACGCCAGCATCGGCGAGTGCATCGACTCCTTCCTCGGTGACGACATTGCCCGCAATTACGGGAAGTGATGGCCACACAGACTTGATTCTGCGCACTGCATCGAGAACTCCCTGTGTATGGCCGTGAGCTGTGTCGACAACGACCATGTCAATTCCTTTGTCCACTAATGCAGACACTCGATCTTCAAGATCTATGCCAACACCGACAGCAGCTCCAACACGAAGACGCCCCCCACTATCACGAGTGGCGAAGGGGTGTTCTTTTTCTTTCATGATGTCTTTTACCGTGATAAGACCTTGTAAAAATCCCTTGTCATCCACGAGTGGCAGTTTTTCAATTCGATGCTTTTGCAACAGCGATCGCGCTTCGTCGAGCGTTGTTCCGACGGATGCCGTGACTAGGGGCGAATGGGTCATGAAGTCTCTCACCGGCTTCGAAAAATCTGCCTCGCCACAGAATCGAATATCTCTATTGGTCAAGATTCCGAGCAACAACCCGTTTGCATCTGTGATGGGAACACCAGAGAATCGGTACCGATTCATCAGTGCTTCCGCATCTGCAAGTGTGGACGTCACAGGCAAAGTAACTGGATCCGTGATCATCCCAGCTTGAGAACGCTTGACCCGAGACACATTGTCTGCCTGTTCGGCAATTGTCATGTTTCGATGCAATATCCCAATTCCACCAATCCGTGCGAGTGCAATCGCCATGGCAGATTCAGTCACCTTGTCCATCGCGGCCGACATGACAGGTACGGCAAGAGAGATATCGCCCACCAACTGCCCCGAAACATCCACATCACTCGGCAGTACGTTGCTAAAACCTGGAACTAGGACAACATCGTCGAAAGTTAAACCTTCAATGGGGCTGAAGACTTGATTGTTCAACGGGTTCATTACACGGACTCTGACTCTCTTGACAAAGCAATTTTCCGACACAGATCGCTCAATACGTGAACAAGTAATGCGCGTTCACATTCATGCATTCGTTCAGCAAATGTGTCAAACGTGTCATCGCTATGAATGGGCACGACCTCGCTTGCGATCACTGGCCCAGTGTCGACTCCTTCATCAGGGACGAAGTGCACGGTGACTCCACTGTGTGTACGCCAATTCTCATGAGATTCGGTAAATGCCCGCTCAATCGCATGTGTCCCTGGCAATTCACCCGGCAATGCAGGGTGCAAGTTCACCACCTGCGATGGGAAATGTTTCAAGAACTCATTCGAAAGAATCCGCATGAAGCCTGCAAGAACCACAAAATCTGGCCGCATCTCGCGAACAATGGCCGCTAACCGCGCGTCGTAGTCCAGTCGCTGCTCACCAGCGACTGGTTCAACAACAATCGCAGGAACGTCCCTTCGCACCGCTCGAGCAATGGCAGGAACATCGGACTTGTTCGAGATGACACCCACCACATTGGCGCCCAACCAGCCGCACGCACACGCATCGAGAACGGCTTGAAGATTGGTTCCGTTTCCGGATACCAACACGACGAGAGAGGGATGAGTGGATTTCATCGCAGGATCACCCTCGATGAATCGCCATTCTGGTCCTGCAACACTCCGATAACCCATGTTTCTTCGTCAATCAGAGATCGAATCTGCTCAGCATTTTCTGGTGCGACAACAAGCACCATTCCAATTCCCATGTTGAGCGTTCGGTACAGCTCTTCGGTTTCTAGCGACATGACACTCTCAATAAATTCAAATAACGGAGGTTTGGGCCACGACGCCGTGTGCACTGTTGCTGACACCCCTTCAGGAAAAACGCGAGGGAGATTCTCCACCAGCCCGCCTCCTGTGATGTGCACCAAGGCCTTCACTGATGGATTTTTCAAAACGGGAGTCAATACATTCAGATAACTGCGATGTGGCATAAGTAATTCGTCGATCAGAGGGCGCGTCAATGGTGGTGGCGCAACGTCTAGCGGCAACCAATCAAGGATTCTTCGGAGCAGCGAATACCCATTGGTGTGAGGGCCATTGGATGCGAGACCAATGAGAACATCTCCGCTGCCAACGCCCTCGCGCGGAAGGAGATCCTTTTTGTCAACGACGCCGACCAACGTGCCAGCGATATCAAACGCACCTGGCGCGTACACGCCGGGCATTTCTGCCGTTTCGCCACCCAGCAACACGCAGTCACCAGCCGCACACGCTTCCGACATCCCCGAGACGACATCAGCAACCATCTCCGCATTAATTTTTGACGAGGCGATGTAGTCGAGGAAGAATAGGGGGCGAGCGCCTTGTACCAACACATCGTTGATGCAGTGGTTCACAATGTCAATTCCTGTGCCATGAACCCTGTTCTCTCGGGCAGCCAACTCCACTTTTGTTCCGACTCCGTCGGTTGATGCCACCAGCACCGGTTGGTCATACTCCTTCAAGAAGGAGACATCGAGTGCGCCACCAAATGCACCAATCCCTCGCAGCACATTGTCTGAAGATGTTGACGCAACACTCTTTTTCAAGAGTTCCACAGCCCTGTTTCCTTCATCGATATTGACACCGGCTGCGGAATACGACGTCAAGCCATTACCAGGGGCCCTCCATGCAATGTCGCGCCGAAAATAGGACCCTGCGAATGAAATTCGCTGGACACGTGCATATGTTTTTCCCCGCGCACTTTCAAGATCTGGACCAACCCCCACAACAGTGACAACGCGACCACCATTCGTGACAAGTGCACCATTGACCTGTTTTGTTCCGCCATGAAAGACATTCGTATGCAACTCAACATGTTCAAGACCAGTAATCACATCTCCCAGTCGCGGCGTTTCGGGATAGTGAGCAGAGGTCATGACGACTGCATGTGCGCTCACTGGTTTTGTTTTGACATGCTCAGGCTTCAGCGTGCCGTCGACGCAGGCGAGAGCCAACTCCACTACATCAGTGCTCAACAATGAAAGGAGAACTTGTGCTTCCGGGTCACCAAAACGGCAGTTGTATTCCAGTAGGCGAGGCCCCTCTTTTGTCAACATCAGCCCTGCATACAGCACGCCCTTGTATGGAGTGCCCTTCCGTGCAAAGTAGTCAACTATGGGTTGAATAAACGTCGTCGATAATTCATCGGCTGAATACGGAACGACTGCCGGAGCGTAGGCACCCATACCGCCCGTGTTCGCACCCACGTCTCCCTCGCCGATTCGTTTGTGATCTTGCGCCATGGGAAGCGGCACCGCAAGGGCTCCATCACACATCGCCATCAAAGAACATTCAGGACCCTTCAACATTTCTTCCAGCACTACAGGGCCAACTTCGCACGCCGCGACAATGGCAGCACGTGTGTGGTCATCGCTTGTTGGGACGACAACTCCTTTGCCACCGGCAAGTCCTGATTGTTTCACCACAACGGGAGCGTCGAGTTCCCTCCACCATGCAATTGCGGCATCGCTGTCACCTTCTGAAAACGTGGCAAAACGAGGTCCGGGGATTCCAAGGCAAGCCGCGAGTTCTCGCGAAAACACTTTGGAGGACTCAATCTCTGCAAGTTGCTGTGTTGGACCAAAGGCCTTCACGCCAATGGCGTTTAGTGCATCGACCACTCCGGCTGCCAACGATGATTCAGGTCCAATGAGAACGAGATCAACATTCTCTGCCTGACATAGCGCGACGATTCCGGGTACATCGTCTGCCGCAACAGCGCGTTGCTCACCTGGCATTCCACCATTACCCGGTGAAACCAGCAAGCGCGAACAACGCAGCGATTGTCGAACAGAGTGGGCCATCGCGTGCTCACGACCGCCACTTCCAAGAATGAGAACGGTGAGTTGATTCTTGGCGTTCATGCCAACACCTGCTCAAATGAATCTTTGCGTCGTGGTAGAGGAATTTCCACTGGATAGTCCCCCGTGAAACACGCATTGCAGTATCCATCTTCACGCCCAACAGCACTCATCATTCCGTCCAGTGAAAGAAAGGCAAGCGAGTCTGCTTTCACCACCGCACACAATTCCTCGATGTTGAGACGCGCCGCAATGAGGTCGTCGTCGTGACCCATATCGACGCCAAAATGACACGGATGCTTGATAGGCGGGCACGTAATTCGAAGATGAACCTCGGTTGCTCCTGCATCACGTATGAGTTGAACAAGAGGACCCGCAGTTGTACCTCGCACAAGTGAATCATCAATTAAAACAACGCGCTTCCCACGAAGATTCTCGGCCAAAGCGTTGAACTTCATGGCGACACCTCGCTCTCGCATCAATGGCGTGGGTTCAATAAAGGTTCGTCCGATATAGCGATTCTTGATGAGACCGTCGTTGTATTCAATACCACTCTGTCGCGAGAATCCGACAGCTGCGGGAATCGATGAGTCAGGTACGGGAACAACAACATCGGCGGCAACATGTGACTCCCGGGCCAATTGTTCACCCATCCGTTGGCGCACACCGTGAACACTGAGTCCATCCCAAATTGAGTCCGGCCGAGAAAAGTAGACGAACTCAAACGTGCATCGCGAGGATTTCACTGATGGAACCAATGCTTGGCGCCGTTTTAATTCAGTTCCCTTCAATGTCACAATTTCACCAGGGGCGACTTCTGACATCTCTACGCATCCCAGCGTGCTGAGAGCACATGTTTCTGATGCGACCGCCCAGCCTCCATCAGGCAATTTCCCAATTGACATCGGGCGGAAACCCCAAGGGTCGCGCACGGCAATGACACGATCTTCCACCAGGATCACCAGTGAGTACGCGCCCGTCCACGAGGACAGTGTTCGAGCAAGTCGGTCTTCCCAGGTGGCACCACCTGCTGACGCCAGCATCATTGTCATGACTTCTGTGTCGGACGACGCGGTCAGGCCAAAGCCTTTTGACAACAATTCGGTGCGCAGTTCATGCGCGTTAACCAAGTTGCCGTTGTGTGCAACTGCGAGTGCGCCGTGAATTGTTTCGACGAGAAACGGTTGTGCGTTTCGTGCTCCTGAACCACCCGTTGTGGAGTACCGAGTGTGCCCAATGCCGTTACTTCCCCGCAACGGTGCCAGGTTCGCTGGAGTGAAAACGTGGCTCACAAGTCCGTCGGCTTTATGGATTCGTGACTGTCCCCCGTCTGACACTGCGATTCCTGCGGCTTCTTGACCACGATGTTGGAGCGCGAAGAGTCCGAAAAAGACCATCTGAGCGACATCGTTGCTCGTCGACGAAATTCCGACAACTCCACATTCTTCGTGCAGTCGATCTGCGAACACGCTGTCGAGTTTGTGTTCAGACGTCATAGGACTCCCATAATTTGTAGATTTTTTTCGAGACGTTGTTGCACGGGGTACGTTCCAGGTGTGAATGCTCGGCCAGTCAAGCGGGCAAACGCATCGACGTAGCGTTGAGTAGTTTCTGACACCGTGATCGCGCTCAAAGTTGGCGGCTCACCATGTCCGTCGTACCCGGCCGCACTCAATGCAAGTCGCACTGGCTCTTTGTCGAGGCTCTCTGGCTCATCGCCACGGTCCACTCGCTCTTCGTAAGTGCTTAATTCCCAGAAGCGGGAAGAGTCCGGCGTGTGCATCTCATCAATCAGCACCACAGAACCATCTGACGCAAGTCCGAACTCGTACTTCGTGTCCGCCAACAACAGCCCAGCCCTGCGAGCGACGTGTTGACCGTGTGCGAACAAGGCCAAAGCCGCGTCTTGCACGCACTGCCACACATCTGGCTCGACAATTCCGCGTGCAACAACGTCTGCACAGGTCAGGGGCTCATCGTGCGCGCCCGCCTCACCTTTTGTTGTAGGAGTGATGATGGGGTATGGCAGCAACTCGTTCTTCCGAAGTCCATCAGGAAAGTGGTACCCATAGATCTGTCGTGCTCCATTGCGATACTGGTGCCACAGCGACGTTGTGGTGGAACCTGTGATGACTCCGCGAACAACAACTTCGACGGCTAACGGAGATGCAGCATGACCAATCGTTGCATTCGGGTCTGGACAACTAATGAAATGGTTGTCAACAATGTGCCGCGAGTTGTTGAACCACCATGCCGACAATTCGTTCAACACCTGGCCCTTGAACGGAACCACCGCCACGATGCGATCAAAGGCAGACAGCCGATCGGTCGTAAGAAAAAGTCGTGTGTTGTCCTGCAGTGAATACGACACTCTGACCTTTCCCGAGCGTCGGTCCGGGAGTGCGAGTTCAAGATCCGAACAGCCTTCAGTTGACAGCAAAGTTCACTCCCTCCCGAAATAGGGATAATCCCAAATTGCCCACTATTCCGCGATGAAACTGCGGGTGTTGGCGTGGCACAACATGATTCTCCGGATGCGGCATCAGCCCAAGTACGACACCGCTTGCATCACAAATTCCTGCCGCGTCTCCAATGGATCCGTTCGGGTTGCCGTTGACGTAACGCAATGCCACCTGGTCATTGCGTTGCAAGTGGGACCATGTGGAATCTTCTGCTGTTAACCGACCTTCGCCGTGTGCGATCGGGCACTTAATGTTCTCCACCAAGTTTCGCGTCCACACACATTTTTGTGACGAAGGCTCCAACTCAACCCACCGACAATCGAAGACTCCCGATTCATTGTGTCCGAGTGCGACAGCATGTGGAGATCCCGGCAAGATTCCCATTCGCACAAGAGTTTGAAAACCGTTGCAGATTCCAATGACGGGTCGACAGTCTTTAATCGCAGCAGCCATCCGATCTCCAATTGAGTCCTCAAGCTCCACAGCGAACAATCGCCCTGCGCCCAATGCGTCGGCATAGGAAAAACCACCCGCTATGACGATGATGTCCGCCTCGTCGATACAGGACGGCTGCGATACCAAATCCGCCATGAGATAGGTCACTGGTGTTGCGCCCGCCTGTTGCAACGCAAATGACACGTCAGAGTCCCTATTGGTTCCAGGGGCGCACAGCACCGCGGCAACCGGTGAACGTGTCATTGCTGGGTCATCCAAACGTTGCGTAGTTCTGTGAGAGACACTTCATCGTTTCGTGTGAATGTGAGAGCGTCACGTTCCGTGACACTGCCAAGCAGAGAAGCCGCATCTCGAAATCGCGACAGGACCTCGGGCACATTTTGTGGTGTTACTTCGACAATAAAACGGCCATTGGACTCACTGAACAACCAGGACACATCACCAGCGGTGTCACACGCAGTCATGTCCACTCCCAAACAGCCACCGATTGCCATTTCAGAGACTGCAACTGCAATTCCTCCCTCGGAAATGTCGTGACAGGATTCAATGAGCCCCGATTGAATTGCTCTATGAAGTGCGTGGTACCGCATCGGTGCAGTCAAGTCGAAATCTGGAACCGTGCCGCCACAGGATATGTTCATCACCTTCTCAAGATGGCTCGCTCCGAATTCACACGAGGTGTGACCAAGAACAAGCAAGACGTTGTTCTCATTCTTCAGATCGGGTGTCACTGTTTTGGACACATCGGGAACATGTGCAACTGCGGTAATCACCAACGTTGGTGGAACTGAGTGACGTTCACCATCACTACCCAGATACTCGTTGTTCAGCGAATCTTTGCCGGAGACGAATGGTGCGGAGAACACGCGTGATGCTGTACAACACCCAGCAACAGCCGCAACAAGGTGTCCGAGCGTTGTTTCTCGACGCGGGTCGCCCCAGGAAAAGTTGTCAAGAAGCGCGACATTCGCTGGGTCTGCACCGACCGCTACAACATTACGGATGGCTTCGTCAACAACGGACAACGCCATGCGTTCGGGGTCTAATTCTCCAAACCACGGGTTCACACCAATTCCAATGGCCAGACCATGAGCATCTAATGGCTCGGCGAGAACAACACCATCTGCGTGACCATCAGAGCGTGCACCAACTAACGGGCGCACCACCGTAGCCCCGCGAATTTCATGGTCGTATCGATGAATGACGGCTGCTTTTGATGCGATATTTGGATGTTGCAACAATTTTTTCAACGTTGCCACAATGTCAACCTCACCAAACGCCGAGTGAAAACCTTCTGGACTCATGTGGTCCCGCACAGGGGTTGGCATTTGTGCCTTCATGCGACGCTGTGGGCGTCCATTGTGAAGAAAATCTGTATCAAGATTCAAAATAATCTCGCCCTGATGGCGCACCACTAGGTTCCCATCGCCGGTGAACTCACCAATGTCAGTGAACTCAACTCCGTAGGCATGACACATGTCTGCGAGTGGCTTCACATCGCGGACCGCAACAACCATTCGCTCTTGTGCTTCAGAGAGCCACACCTCCCACGGTGAAAGCCCGGGATACTTCAAGGGAAGCCCAGACAGTTCAACCGAGGCGCCAATTCCCTCTGCCATCTCTCCAATGGCGGACGATAAGCCGCCAGCCCCACAGTCTGTGATCGATCGAAAAAGATGCTGCCCTCTACCCAACACATCAATCAGAAGTTTCTCTGTGATGGGATCGCCAATCTGAACACTGGCGCCAGCGACATCGCCGGTAGTCGCATCCATTGTCATTGAAGAAAATGTTGCGCCGCGCAATCCATCTCGACCCGTGCGACCACCCAATACCACTAAACGATCGCCCGGTTGCGGTGCTTGGGCTACGTAGTCACCGTGGGCTATGCCGATACAACCGGCGTACACCAGTGGGTTCGCGGTGTACCCCTCGTCGTACAACACGGCACCCGCAACAGTGGGGAGTCCAATTTTGTTTCCGTAGTCGGCGATTCCGGCCACCACACCGGCGCGAATTCGCCGAGGGTGAAACACACCATCTGGCAACTGAGATGCAGGGGTCGCAGGTGGGCCGAAGCACAAAATATTGGTGCATGCGATGGGAAGATGCGATGCACCAAGAACATCTCGAATAACACCACCAACCCCTGTATTCGCTCCACCAAACGGTTCGATTGCACTTGGATGATTGTGTGTCTCACACTTCAAGGCAACAGTGGTGCCTTCGACGAACGAAATAATTCCCGCATTACCCACGAAAGAACTCACCACAAACGGAGCATCAATGGCACGCGTGGTGTCTCGGAGCTGATTGATGAGAGGCTGAATAACCTCTCCCGTTTCTGTAGTGATGCTCGCGCGAAAAGTCTTGTGTGCACAATGCTCGCTCCACGTTTGGGCGATTGCTTCAAGTTCAATGTCGCTTGCCCCACGTCCCTGATAGTGGTCGCGCAACGCACGCAATTCTTCCATGTCAAGAGCCAACCCACGCTCTACGTTGAGCATCCGAAGCTGATCATCACTGGCATCCAGTGCAAGTGGGACCAACTCAAAGAGTGTCTCTTTCACCGATGGAGTCGAGGACATAACGGGCACGATGAGCGCGTCAACGGCCCAGCGCTCGATCACAGGATTCGTCAGTAGTTTGCGAATCAGAAGGTTCAGTTCCTCTGGATGAATGTCTCCAGTGATTTCGACTCTTTTCGCAGAATTCGCCGCATCAAGACAGATGCCTAATCGATGGGAGGTACGAAGTAACTGTTGCGATGCGGCATCGGTCACTCCGGCATGAAGCATTGTTTCCACGTAGTGATCACAGACATCTAGCGCCGCTCCCCATCTCGCTTGCTGCAAGAGAGTGTCCACCAAAATTTGTTCAATCACTTCACGTTGATCCGCAGCGAGCGTTGCATTAATGAAATAGACATCGACTATTTTCAGGGCGCGTACCGATGTGATTCCCAAATCCCGAATATCGTTGAGAAGCGTCAGAGATCGAGGATCTTCCCCCACTGACCGAATCTCGAGGCGCTGGAGTGGACTGTTAGCGAGTGAAGCAACAACGTCCATACGTGCAAACTAATTTCGGTGTGCAGAACTCGTCTAGGCGGTTGTACAAGAAATCAAGATGGCTCTCCTGTCTTTACAGAAAGTACATCTCCACAAAACTTTTACAATGTGTACACATTCCTCCGTCTAGTCTGACGTCGTGCCCGACTCTTCTTCTCCACTTGTCTGTGTCGTGATGGGCTCAACCAGTGACTGGCCTGTCATGTCGAAATCGGTAGAGATACTGGAGCGCTTTCACATTCCGCATGAAGTCCAAGTTCTTTCTGCACATCGAATGCCCGATGAGTTATTTGCCTACGCCGAAGCGGCGTCAACACGTGGAGTACGAGCACTCATTGCTGGTGCTGGTGGCGCTGCACATCTTCCTGGAATGCTCGCAGCAAAGACTTTGGTTCCAGTCCTTGGGGTGCCGATTCCCACCACTCACCTCGCTGGCGAGGATTCGCTGTATTCCATCGTGCAGATGCCTGCAGGAACTCCCGTGGCCACTTTTGCCATTGGCGATGCGGGAGCCACAAATGCCGCATTATTCGCGGTGCAGCTGCTGGCTCATGACAACAGCGAGCTCCACACCGCACTTGTTGACTACCGGAGAACACGCCACGACGAGGCAGCATCAAGTGTTCTTCCTCCTACCTAATGGTAGAGATGCTGGGAGTTCTCGGCGGCGGTCAACTCGGAAACTATTTCGTGCTTGCCGCCAAGATCATGGGTTATCAAACGGCAGTGCTCGACCCCGACCCGAACGCACCAGCAGGGCTCAACGCAGATCTCCACATTGTTGCGCCATTCGACGACCTTGATGCGCTGAGGAAACTGGCATCTCTCTGCATCGCGGTCACCACCGAGTTTGAAAACCCTCCGGTGTCCTCACTTGAGTTCCTCGCACAACATGTAACAGTGCGTCCATCCCCTGCTGCCGTTGCAATTGCCCAGAACCGCCGAGAGGAAAAACAGTTCTGTCAATCTGTCGGGTTATTAGTCGCACCATATGACGTACTGGAAACGGAAGAGGACGCCGAACGCATCAGGCGCGATGGAATTCTCAACACACATCTGAATCCCTTTCGTACTCCTCTCATCATGAAGACGTCCCGAAATGGTTACGACGGCAAAGGGCAACGGCACATTCACGACTTCTCTGAAATTTCTAAGCAGTGGGCTGCATTCGGCAAAGTTCCCTGCATTGTTGAACAGAAAATTGTGCTCGACGCAGAATTTTCCGTTATTCTCGCCCGCTCTAACAGCGGAGAAATTGCTGTGTTCACACCTACCCACAATGTGCATGTTGATGGAATTCTGGACCTTAGTTTTGTCCCGTCATCAATTAATTCTCAACTACTCGAACAAGGCAAGAGTTCGGCAGTCATAATCGCAGAAGAACTCGAATACGTTGGTGTGCTCGCCGTGGAATTTTTCGTTTCAGAGAACACACTGTTTGTGAACGAACTTGCTCCACGACCACACAACAGCGGCCACTGGACTTTGGATGCTGCCCGTACGAGTCAATTTGAACAGCAAGTTCGTGCGCTCATAGGTGAATCACTTGGTAATCCATCAATGACGAGTTCAGCAGTCGCAATGGTGAATCTGCTTGGCGATCGATGGTTCAACGGAGAACCCCACTTCAACCTTCTCCGCGGTGATGCCAGTACTCACGTGCACCTATACGGCAAGAAAGAACCACGCCCCGGGCGAAAAATGGGCCATCTCACTACAACTGGTGATGATGCAAACGCGGTTGCTCTGCGTGCCCAATCACTCCGTGACGCAATTACCCCGTAGAACGTGCTCTGTTAAGCGCGCAGGGACCTCGAGTTCCTTCCCAGTCGCCACGTCTTGCGGCTAGTCGCCCCAGTGGCGCTGTTCGCGGAACGGGTCTCCATACATGTGGTAACCGTTGCGTTCCCAGAAGCCAGGCTTGTCTGCGTTCATTAACTCAATGCCGCGAAGCCATTTCGGTGATTTCCAGAAATACAAGTTCGGCACCAACAATCGCACGGGGCCACCGTGAATAGGTTCAATGGGTTCGCCTTCGTATTCCCACACCACCATCGACTCGTCAAGGAGTGCGTCTTCCAACGGAAGGTTTGCGGTGTAGCCGTATTCGGCATGACCCATCACGTGAGTGGCATCGGATTGAATGCCGGCGCGATCCAGAAGGTCTTTCAGTTTCACTCCGCGCCACACGGTGTCGAACTTTGACCACTTTGTTACACAGTGAATGTCTGTAGTGAGAGTGACACTGGGTAACGCGGTGAGTTCTTCAAAGGTGAGAGCGAACGGGTTGTTTACCAAGCCGCCAATGGTGAGATTCCATTCGCCCGGCGCATACGTTGGCACATCGCCAACATGCAGCACGGGGAAACGTTCGGTGAGGTACTGACCTGGTGGCAAACGGGAGGGATCGAAACCCTTTTCTTCCACTTCTTTACGGTTGCGGTCAAAGAAACCCATGGGCACATTCTGCCCTACGCCTACCCCACTACGGTGTGGTTGTGCCTCTTTATGTCATACGTCATGCTCACGCCGGAAGCAGAAGTGCGTGGTTGGACGATGATCGACTGCGACCCTTGTCGGACAAGGGCTGGCAGCAGGCGCAAGCATTGGCGGAACGCATTGCTCCCCTTGGGCCGAGTGTGTTGTTGAGCAGCCCATATAAGAGGTGCATGCAGACGCTGGAGCCGTTGGGTGAATTAGTGGGACTCACTGTTCAAGAAGAACCACGGATTGAAGAAGCCTCTCCGCTGGAGAGATCGTTATCTGCGATTGAAGATGCTCCAGACAATGCCGTTTTCTGCAGCCACGGCGATGTGATTCCGGACTTCGTCAATGGCTTGATTCGCAGAGGCATGGATATTGGCGAGGGCCCACATGCATTACGCAAGGCGTCAGTGTTTGTGTTGCATCACGTGAATGGTTTATTCACTCACGCCGAATACTGGGACCCACCAGCGGTTAAGTAGACATCAAGAAAAATGCACAATTCGCTCGAAACTAACGATTAGAGCTTCAGTAACGGCACACCCGTGAGCTATTCTCAAAGTATGTCAATTGAGACTCGGATACTTTGCGCATCTAGCGAAGAGGCCACCTCGGTTGCCCCAGACTTAGTAGGACAAATTTCCCTGGTCGTTACATCGCCTCCGTATCATAATGCGATCTCATATTCGTCCCACATAGCCGATTCAAACAACAATTATCGTCAGCGCGAAAACCTTAACTATGCAAGCGAATATCTCCCCTTGTTGTCGAGAATTTGGGAGCAAAGTTTTCAAATGCTCAGACCCGGTGGTCACCTCGCAATAAACGTGGGTTCGGTACTTGATGCTGGGTTTCACTACCCTCTCCCTCAGGACATTCAGTCCCAGTTGAATTCTGAAAGATGGGAGTTTGTACGGAACATTTTCTGGAACAAGGTGACTGCAGGAGTAAAGCGGGCTGGGTCAGTAATTCAGCATG
>Ga0315909_10003600_pt1 | contig 18795 bp, 17 predicted proteins | sample LakEriMetagenome_11_FD_203527 | JGI IMG/M metagenome (GOLD analysis project Ga0315909, IMG submission 203527) | Freshwater fungal communities from buoy surface, Lake Erie, Ohio, United States - Buoy 2 MA125 | ecosystem: Environmental > Aquatic > Freshwater > Lake | place: USA: Lake Erie, Ohio... | reverse complement strand
GGCGATTGAGGACCAAATGAAGGCTCTGCAAGCCCGTATCCTATGGGAGACGTGCGGGGCAAAGTCCGTCACACTATCCGACGGAAGAACAATTGACCGTAGCATTGTGAAGGTTCCTCCCAAGGACGGTTTCTCCTATGAGAAACTTTCGCTCCGTGGAAAGGACGACTGACAATGGAACAGTAAAGTATTCCTTGACTGTTGCCATTTCAATTGTGGCGGCATACCCTATATCAACAAAGGGATGTCGCCACCAATTGAACATCACGCAAACCGATACGTCTGCATTCGCAATTAAAGTTGAGGCGCATTCTCAGTCAAGCACAACCAAGTTTTTCTTTGTGTCAGACGCGCATTTTGACAGCCCGTTATGCGACCGAGTTAAGCTTAAGAGAGACCTTGATGCGGCGATGAACAGGGATGCCATAATCGTGTCTCTAGGGGATTGGTTTGACGCCATGCAAAGTCGCAACGATCCACGTCGGACAAAGGCTGGGGCACGTCCTGAACATAGGCGAGACGACTATGTCAACGCCATGATTGATGACACCGTTGACTTCCTGAAGCCATATGCCAGCAACATCGCAATCATGGCCGAAGGCAACCATGAATCAGCATTCCGCAAGCAAACAGGCGTTGACCTCAACGCCCTAGTGTGTCAGCAAATTGGTTGCATGGCCGGTGGGTATACAGGATTCATCGTGTTGCGTACAAGCCTTTTCAAGAACAACGCTGGTCGCAAGGTGGTCGTCATCGCATGGGACCACGGTCGAGGGAACGGGGGGGAAGTGACACTTGGAACAATCCAGCACCAGCGCAGATCCGTCATGTTTCCACAGGCGGACCTTGTGGTGTCAGGCCATATCCATGAACGGACATACGTTAGCCACTGCTCTTCCCATATCAATCTTGTGGGTCGCGTGTCAGTCCGGGAACAGCACCACGCCACAGTGCCTGGATACTTAGACAATTGGAACGGAGGCAAGGGAGGGTTTGGTGTTGAGAAGCTAAAACCGAAACCGATAGGCGGACTCAACGCCGAAGTAACCATCACTGCGAGTTCGAGACCTTCAAAGAAGGTACAAGGAAGTCACTCCACACACATCAGCCACGCCATTCATCTATCCTTCACGTAGAAAAACAGCCCGGGCTCAAGGGCGGTGGGCGTACGCCCGAGCCCAGGCACCCACGGGACGGAGGGGAAAACCCGTGGGGAATGTCAGACTACTTGCAGTTCCTGAAGTCTTTGAGGGACTGAAGGATGTTTGGGAGGATTGAAGCCGCTGTGTAGGCAACCGCAATAACGCCAAGCGGAATCGCCGTGAGTGGGTTCTTCAGAAGGTCTGGCGACTGAGTAAGAAGCGCAATCAAACCACCCGTAAAACCTACAGACGTTGCCCCATGGCCAAGGATACCGTTAAGGGCGATAGACTTTTCGTTGCTCATTGCTTTTCTCCGAGTTCAAAGTGCATAGCATCAGGGCGCTTCCATCTTCCGCCCCACACAAAACCGTACTTCTCCATGATGGGTACAATTCTCCACAGAGAACCCTTCGCTCCCATCGCAGCAGGACGATTGCCAAGCCCGTTCCACGGGGCATTCAAATCTATTGCAATGCCCCATGAATGGCGGGATAACCGGTCTTTTGACCCTCGCACCATACGAGGGTTGTAAAGTCCGTCAAAGGTCAGTATGTCCATATGGAACCCACGATCCACAATCTCTGACATGGCCAACGTCAAAGGCTCAACCATCAGCCTATGCATTGTCAGGCCAAGGTTCGACACCCGTTCATGGTTGAACTCCGTATACAAAGGCTTCCCTTCAATGGCCGGAACCCTCACCCGAACAATGTTTTCCTTTACCCACTTCTCAGATGGCACAATGGATCCACGGTTTTCAGTATGGTTCAACTTTCCAAATCGGTTCTCAACTTGTGCGTCTGATAGCACTTTAGGCCTGCTAAAAATAAACGGCGAATCCCTGTCGTCCGGCTGCTCTGTGTCAGTCCGCAACTTCGACTTCAGCATCATCCATGAAGCGTCCGTGCGAGGTCCAATATTGCCGTCAATTTCACCTCCGTAAAGACCAGCATCTTTCAACACTCGCTGGATCGCCCGAGCAACATCAATCATTTGTTTGACACCTGTTGATAAAGTATAATCAGCAAAGTTCCTGCTGCTGACAACAACGTGAGAACCGTCAAGCCAAGGAAGGCAAACAATTTCTCGTTTATCTTGTCAACCTTTGATGATAGCTTTTCAACGCCTGCTGAGTAATTGCTAAAATTGGTCTTTAGCATCGTAACCTCCATTTCTAAATCGCGAATCCTTTCGACTTCGGAAGGGTTCAGTGGGCTCACTTCGTGTTCCTTTTCACAAACTCAAATAGGAACGCTCTTCTTGCTGCTTCACCCATCTTCATGGACTCAGCAATCGCACTACTTTCTGACCCTCTATATGTGGATCCGTAGTTCCTTGCAGATGCCGCAGTCATGTTCTCCAGGACACGAATGGCCGGAGCCTTGCGTCCACCCGCTTGCATTGCAAACGCCGCCTTAACGTCTTCAACCGTTGCGCCTTCTGGATACTCGCCCCTCATAATGGCAGCAATCCGCTCCGACTTCTGGGGAGCGACAGCTTCACCAGCCTTGAACGCACGGGTCATTATGCCGCCCTCATCCACAAAGAACGTGCTTCGGAAACCGCCCGGGACAAACCAGTCTGGCTTGTCACCGGACACGGACGGGAGCCAGGACGAAAGCCCTGTTCTCTGAAGGATGTATTGGGCAAGGACAGCCCTGCGTTCCTCGTCCGGTACGTTTGTTCCCCTTGGCATGACCTTGGAAGACGTAAACGGGTTTAGACCTCGGTTCGGGTTGTTCCCAATGGCCAACGCACCCATGACGCCACCAATGTCAAGAACGGGGTTTAAAGATGGGCCAACGAAGTCAGCAACGGAACTTGCGGTTGACTGCACGGTGTCCTCAATGAACCCGGCAAGGTTACGATCCACAGATCCACGGTTCAGGGCGCCTTCGATTAAGCCATTGAACATCCGCATTGCGTCAGGAATTGGGATTCCCACACCATAGGCTGCATTGCGCTGATCGCCGTTATCGTCCGTCCATCGCATGATACCCATTGGCAATGGGATGGAATACTTGTACCGCTCAGGATTGACCAACTGATCCCATTCTTTCCCGTCATCACCCATCATCCCCAAGATGGACTCACGAATGACCATGAGTGACAGAATTGGGGCCATCATTAGTGCAACACGTGTCTTGCCTTTCGCCCCGTCCGCAAATGCATCACCAATCTGCTCAAATGTCCTTCTCATACCCTCGATGTTGTAGGAGTAGAACCTGAGATAATTGTCAATCCGTGGTGCGCTCTTGCCAGCAAGTCTAACGTCTGGTGTACCTACGTTCCTCGCTGCACTCGCAAGTGCTCTCTCTTGCTTGGCAATTAAGTCATTCATTTCGTTCAGGTCTTTTCTTGACATCTCCAGACTGTTTATGGCTTCATTCAATTCCTTTTCTGCTTGAACCTTTGCTGGTCCTGGTAGTGTTCTGTCGTACTTCTCCTGGACTTCCCTTGCATTTTTAGCAAACTCTTCCACCACATTGATTTGCTTTTTGATCTGTTCCCTTGCGCCATAAAGACCTTCGCTGATATCCATATCAGTAAAGGTTCTTAAGAGACCCCCTGAGAATGAATTGCTCCCAGCAGAAAGCATCAAGTCGTTCTTCGCCAGAACCGCAGCCACCTTGGGAAGGAATTCAACGAACTGAAGGACTGTTGAATACCTGTCCATGTAGTTTCCGAAGAGTTTAACAGCCTGGTTGTTGCCGAATTTTTTCTGAACACTCTCTCCCATCGTCAAATCAATATCGACGCCGGCCCTCATCTGCATACGTCTTGTAATCTGATCGGGCGACAAAGAATCCAACCTGCCATCAATAAAGCCCTGACCGGGGGACATGATTGAACCACCACGGAACGCAGCCCCCAGTGCATACGCACGGCCTATGTTCCGCTGAAGGAAGTTCTTCGCCTGAAGCAGGCCTTGATTTTTTGGGTCATTGGCAAGTTTAGATTCAACGTCATCAAGGTTTTTTTTGAGCTCACCGATAGCGTCCATCAAGCCTTTGTATGGCCCGTCTTTGACGATCTTCTTCAAGAACCACGAAGCTGAACCTTGCCCAAACTTGATGTCGCGCCTTGCCACGGAATCAGCTATTTGTCTGTAGGAACTAAACAACTCCCTCGCATAGACAGACGCGCCCTTAACGCCATCGCTCAGAAAGAACGTGAAAACGGTCCCTTCAACAGTGTCCTTGAACAATGACCTGACAATGAACCACGGGAACCGAGTGATAACCTTGTTGCTCAGCTTCATTGCTTCGCCAAGGGTTCTTTCTATTCCCTTGGAGCCTTGTGGTTTGTCGAACAAGTCTGCGATTGGCTTGAACGTATAGTATGCATTTGTGCTTATCTCTCCATTTTCATCCCATGTCGTCACAGGAGAACTTAGAGCATCTGTGGCCTTGCCTGTCACGAACAACCCAGCACCCTTATCCGGTAGGCTTTGAATCAGTTCCCATGTCTTGTTTGCCTTTGAAAGTTTCCCAATGGCCTCTGATATGCTTGCGACATCCAATGCAGGAGACAACAGAAACGACTCGCCCTGCTTCGTCGGGTTTGGATCTAGTGTGGCAGAACCCTCAGCCTTCTGCATTGGTACCCAATCACGCAGAAGCCGATCCCTAATTGCCATCGCCTTTCTGTCACCGACTTTCCCAAATGCCCCTTTCTGATACGCGGTTCTAATGATTCCGTTCTTGAGACCCATCAGTTCATTGAATTTCGTTGAAACACCATCAAACCAATCTGAATTCTTTTGTTTCAGCTCATCGAGGATCTTTGTCGCATCCTCTTTGCTCAATCCAAGCGCAGATAGTTTACTATCTTCCTTCATCCCAAGTTTTGATTTTGCCAAAAGAAACTTTTGCAGTCCTTCAACGCCAACACCACTAGCCTCAGCACTGCCAATCATGTCCTCGATGATTCCAGCCGCAGCAATTTGCTCCAAATTGGTGCCAGTGATCGCCGAAATACCTGCGTAGACTTTATCCCTGATTTCTTTAGTTATCGTTCTGCCGGTCGATCTGAGTGCTGCGATTATGGACCTGGACTTGCTCACCAATCTTTCCACGGTCTGGTCAACTAAACCGCCACCAAGTTCTTTCCTTTGCTTATCTACCTTGGCCTGCTCAGCCAGCGAAGCAATTGATCCCTCTCTTACAAATTCTTGTGATCGAGCAAGGCGCTGATCATCCGTCTTGAGATTCCTGTAGAAATCCGTGAGCGACTTGCTGACATTCGGGAACCACTGGTTCAACATTCGCAACGTGGCCAGAGTCAAGTCAGGTGCTATATCGTTCGCCCTATTTGGGTCAATCATCACCGCAGCAAGAACGTCGGCGAACAACTCTCCAGGCTCCCTACGCTTTGCGCTATAGACCTCTGCCGAATCCAACTCCCCTTGCGTTACTTCTGGTCCGCCAAGTGGAACTTCCATAGGTCCACGGAACTCTTTTGACAGAAGTTCCGCTTGACTCTGAAATTTGCTTTTGGCATAGTTCTGTTCTTGATTTGGCTCACCACTTATCTTTTCCCCAGTCACACGCTCGTACAACGACCGGTTACTCCCAAAGACACGTCCTGGGTCCATCATGTGGGATATTTCATGGGCCGCAATAAACGCTGCCTGATCGTCCCCAAGCTGCCCCAACTTGTTAGACAAGTAGGTTTGCATGTCCTTGAAGCTTGTTGTCGCCACAACTTGAAATCCTTCGTTCGTGTCAAAAAGGTTCTCGGGATTTCGGAGAATGGGGAAAAATGCGTCTGACTTCTGTGATAAATTCTTCGCTATCTGGCTCAATAGCACAAGGAATTGGGACAGGCTCTTGATAGGAGCGTGTGTTTCTTCCGGGTCTATTGGAGTCTGACCGTCTTGGTCAATTTTCGTATTGAACCGGACGTCATTCTCAGAGACCTTCTCCCCGTCAAACAACTCTTTCGGCTTCGGCACGCCAAGAACGTCCGGTTCAGGAAGCTTGTCCGACTCCAGCCTGTCCTCAATCGGACTCAAAAAGAACGTCTCAGAAACCGGGTCCGCTGATGTCGCATCCCTCAACTTAGCCTGAGACTCTTTCGGCAACTTCGCAACTTTCTTCTTTTGCTTAGATGCTTTGAGGGTTGGCTCAGGTGTCGATGTCGCTGTTTGTGATATAGGTTCTGTTGTGGCTGCTGGCTGGACAGCCTGCTCCTGCGCTTGAGCATCTCGCCTTCTGACGAGAAATTCAAGGTAGGCAAGACCGTTTGTTCCTATCTCACTCTGAGCATTGAATTTCTTGCCACTGGGAAAACTGACTATTGCCTTATTTTTGTTTGGCGTACCTTTCCCCTTGGTGGGAGGTCCGGGAATTATTGTCGCACCCTGATTCGCCATTTTCTCAATCCTGGTCTTGAAGGTCTCTCCAGGAGCCTTATACTTCTCTAATGCATCCTTCCTCCTCTCCGCGTCCTTCCCTTGTTCCGAAAGGAACTCATCAAACGGATCTAACGTTTCTTCCTTCCTACTTTGCGGAGGGATATTGTCGTCGGCGGCAGTTACCGAGGATTCCTCGGCAACTGATTTCTCGTCAAGTTTCCCGTCCGCTTGTAGGACTTCATCAACTCTTGGATATTCTCCGACACCACTTTCTTGGAACGCCACTTCTTGAGTGGCATTTTGGACGTCTCCTTCTTGCGCTATGATTGGTTCTTCTGACGTGACGGCTTGCGTTCCATCAGTGGTGGGCAAGACGGCTTCTCTGGTGACTTGCAATTCATCTGGTGTGATTGGCTCCGGTTGAGGCGCCTGTTCTGGTTCTGGCGCTTGCTCCGGTTGAGGCGCCTGTTCTAATTCCGGTGTTCCTGTTGGGGCTTGCAACCGTTCCCTTGCGATCCTGGACAGTCTCAGTCCCTCAATTCCAGCACCAACTCCGACGTCCAGCGCACCACCAAGAGCCGCCTCAGCAAGCAATTGTCTTACATCAATGGGACGGTCCTCGATCTTCTCCGTAAGAGCATACTGGGTAGCGTTCAGGCCACCGCCCAAAGCACTCGCCTTCGCCGCACTACGCAACGCTTGGGCCCGTGCCGCGGGGTCCGCAATAACACCCTTCACTCCAGCGGCAACGTCACCAAATTCTTTGCCAATTCGCGTCCTTGCCGTTTGGACTGCGCCTTGGACGCTTCCTTGGAACACATCCTCAACGGCTTTTCCGCCAAAAATCGTACCACCAACGCGCCTTCCAATCTCACCAACAGCGAGATCAAGACCAAGTCGTGCTGCTGTCCTTACCGGTGCCTCAGAGACACGAGCAACACCAGCACCAAAAAGAGACGTAGGCTCTTCCTCCAGAATCAAACGGCCAGCAACACGCGCACTCGGTTCTCTTGACCGGACCATTTTCTCTGCTTCAAGGCGATTCCTATACGCCTCAGCCGCCCGTTCCGTGGCCTGACGGTTCAGAGATGTCGCAGCCGTGCCGGCAAGGAAACCATACGTTGCACCAGGTGCAACGCCAGCCGGACCCGCCAACGCACCCGTTGCAGCACCAGCAACTGTGCTTCCAATAGCCGTGCTTATGTCGCTGGCTATTGGCTGTATAAGACCACCAACGGACGACAAAGCCCTGTTTGGTGCCGGGCTTGTCTCAATAGCCGATGGGTCAACCGGCAATCCGCCAGCTCGAAGAAACCCGCGCAACGCCTGACCGGTAGGGCTCATCCCAAGATCAACAGGCTCCGGCTCATCCATCGAAAGAGCAACATTCCTTAGAGCAAGGACACGGCCAAACTTCTTTCTTGTCTCCTCTGGAAGAATGGCAAGTCGTTCCTGCGGAACGTTCTGAATCTTCTTCAGTCGAGACAACATCTCCGGGCTTAGTCGGCTCAGTATGTCTTGGGCTCTTGCCACTTATCTAACCTTCACCTGTACTTTTTGGTTTTACTTGCAATGGCTTTCGGCTGCTTAACGAATTGCTTTCCTTCTTTGTTTCCCTTGGCCTTGGCCTTGTTCGTCTCGGCCCTCTCGCTTGGAGACAAGGCGTTCCACGCTGCGTCTGGCAAGTACCGCTTCTTTCCCTTCGATGGTTTACCGTCAGACGTGCGCCACTTCTGCTTCGTCCACCGCTTGAGAGACTCTTGAGACTTGGCACGTGGCATCAGTCCTTGTACCCCCCACCACGTTTCTTGTACTCCATCGCAAGCAACTGTGCCTTCCTAGCAGACCATTCTCCAGGATCACCACCCTTGCTTCCAGCCTTGATTTTGTTGAACAACGCCTTCCGCATCCCGGGCTTAGTGTAGTTCCCGGCCTCGTTAACCTTGGACTTGGTCTTCTTCTTAGTCGCCATATCACGAACGCCTTTCTTTGTTATTAAATACCAGACAGCGCTTCTGCCAAAGCATTGATGTTTTCTTCGTTATCATTTAATGCCGTCTGTTCTGTGAAAAACGTTCCCTTCAAAGCACTTATTTTAGCCTCTGCGTCCATCAATCTGCTTTCCGCATCCAGTCTTTGACTTTGGCTCGTTGCATTTCTCATGTCTTCTTCGGCCTTTCTCTTTTTGTTTTCTGCAATCATGTATTCCGGATTCTCTTGTAGTTTCGCCATCGCATTATTCCTTAACTTTTGTAGCCTAAGCGCGAAATCGCGATCCATTTGCTCTTGCCTGATGCCAAGACCGAGACCCATAAACCTTGGCTTCTCCCTAAGAAGATCCGCCTGTGCCTTCTTATACTCTATTTCATAAGGATTCAACTGGTTAGCAACTTTTGCTTTTTCCTGTTCCATCAAATAGTCGGCCTTCGCCGCAAACCGAACATCAGGTGGAAGCGAGTTGAATAGCCTTTCCATTGCCGCCTCGCCCTGCATCTTCGCGCTTCTTTCCTGGTCAGCACGAAGCAATTCTTCACGTTGACCCTGGTCCGTTGGCACACTTTCCATTCCCCGTCGTTGCGCTTCCCGAGCAATGAACGCTGCTGCATCACGCAACCTCAAGGCACGCGCCGCCTCTTCGTATTTACCACGTCCCAAGTCAATCGACACCGGTGCCTGACTTGGCACATCAACCACAGAACTTCGAGGTTGTTGTGCGGTCTGCTGCGAAACAACCTGAGCCCGCATCTGTGGAAATATCGCGGCCCTGGATGCTTGCGTTTGACGGTTTAGTTCGCCAAGATCGGACTCCCGCGCAAGACGCTGTGACCTCATTTCTCTTGTTCGACTGATCTCTGCTTCAAGTTCAGATGGACTCATGTAGTCTTCTATTGTCAGAGCCCGTCTAACTGGATCTACTACTCTTGATCTCAATGCAGATCTTAATGGAGCGCCAACGGCCCCCGCAGGACCGATTCCCCTAACAAATCCAACGGGGTTATAGATGGAGAACCCAGTTTCCTCAAGAAATGTCGGGGGAAGATCCGGCAAATGACCAAAGGGAACGTGCCTATCTTTTTTGTCACTCACTGACCGACCTCCGAAAGTTTCTTAAGTAATTCCCTAAATCGCTCCCCTTGGTTCCCGCTGAGTATCCGGTACCTTTCCTCCAGTTCGCTTAGGTCCGTGGGGAATGTCTGTGCAAATGACGGTCTTTCGCCCATTTGGGCTTCGAACATCCTCATTGTCCGGGAGGCGTCACCCGCTGCGCGTCCACCAGCGACAAGCGCATCGTTCATCATGGCCGTCTGAGCAAACGGGTTGGCGCCGATTCCACGGCCTACCATCGAAGCACCAACTCCACGTGCCGCTGCCGTTATTGGATCCATTGCACGTTGGGACGCATTTGCAATCATTGCGTCCTCCTGCTCCTTTGTAAACGCGCCCTGCGACCGGCCAAACAACCCCGACCCAAACAAGTTCGCCAAAGCACCTGCGTCACGTCCTTGCACCTGTGAACCTCGCTGTTGGGATTGTCCTAAATACTTCTGTCTGATCTGGTTCAGCCTGTCGGCATTGCGAAACCTGATTTCCTCGGAAGCGTTCCTTGCGCGCTTAGAACCACCACCCAAGAACAATGGGGAGATTCTCTTATAGTCGCCACGTCCTTCCCCTCTTGCCCTTGTCATTTCTTTGAGAAACTTAAGCCCTTCGTCCCCACCAATATCCAATGCCGTTCCCATGTCCAAACCAATGGGTCCGCCACCTCCCCGCTTAACAATCTGGCTTCCGGCGCGGTTAAACATTTCGCCAGTGAACGGGTCCAGACCATCCTCTGTTAAGCTTCGATCCTCATAGAACCCGCCACGCCTTGTCTCTGGAACCGTGGGGGCGGGCTGCTGCTGCTGCTGTTGCTGGACAGGACGTTGCCGATTCCCACCACCAAATAGGCCACCTAATAGGTTTGCTAAGAAACTCATTGGATATGGGCCACTCCTTTGGTGGGGGAAGGTCTATCTTTCCATAGTGAACCATACGCATTTTGTTGATCTGTCATTCAACGCAAGAAAAGTGCAACATCCCTTGCACTTTTTCCTTGCCATAACCAAACTGGCATGGAACAGGTCATGTCAAGTTTGCAGTGGGAAACTCCAGAAAAAGGAGCCTTGCTGGTGTTTTGATCCGGGAAGAAAGAAACTCCAACAATCCACTGCATTTTTGAATTGCCCACAGTTCGATGAAGGTGTACCCGCTAACACACACGTTCCTGATCTCCCAATCGCCTTCCACAATTTTGGGCTTTCCCGGCACCATACCACCCCATGGTGCCGGGTTTTTATTTGATCCCTTCGTGCTTCTTGCGATACCAATGGGCAATCAGCAAAGCCTCTGCTTTTCCCTCGTCGCTAGACTTTCCAAGCGACACCTCGGGGAATATGTGCCTTGCCAACTCAAGGGAATCGCCTTTGTCACGGCCAAGGCCAAGAGCCTTCTTCCAGACCTGAGGAAGGACATACTCGGGCTCAGGACATCCCATTGCAACAATCGCCGTTATGACCGACATGAACCCACCACCAAACGTAAACATGGAATTGACCCCTTGTTTTGGCATGGCGTGAACCCGTTCCATCACCACATGATGTGGATCGTGCAAGCTAATGATGGACTGGATCGCTTCAGGGTCCGGCATCATGTGGGCACCACCGACGATCTTCATAAGCGGCATCTTCCATGCCCGGACATTTCTAACACCGTCCACTTCCGGGCTCGACACAAAGGCAATGCCACCCTTCAGTCCTGGGTCAATCGCAAGCACGTTCATCGTCGCTCTCCAATCTTCCACAAGGCTCGAAGCAAAATCCACGCATACTCCAAGCCAATGCGCGACAACTCCACCACAAGCACAAACAGCGCAACAAACCTGTCCTTCATTAGTCAAGCATCTCAATAGTCATCCTTGTGACCGACCACGTCCCATCAGTGTCAGTATTAGCACCCGCGTATACTTCAATTGTAGGGGATTCGTTGTCATTCCATAGAAAATAAGATGGAAAACTTTCATTTACTATTGTTATATGTGTCGTAGGTGTTTGTACGTTTGTAGTTCCAATCACACGGTCTCCAGGATAAGGAGTATCCAACAAGTACGTTGCCTTGACTCTGCAAAGTTGAACGCCATTGGAAACGGTTATTCCTCCAGAACTCCACCACGTATATGGGTTTCCGGTATTATCTAGCGACGAAATCTGTACTTCAATAATTGGATCACTAACATCATTGCTTACATCAAATCTAATGTCCATTTCAATTTCAAAAGATCTAAACGGAGTGTTTTGGAAAAGTCCATACGGTATTGTCCTTGTTCCACGGACCCAGGAATTATCGTCAAATAACCATCTAATCATGCTGCCTTCTTCAAGAATCTGAGTGCGACTGCCTCCTTCAACTGCAGCCGAAGAGAATAGCTTTCCTGGATAGAATAACGGTGTACCTTGAGATTCGTCTCGGATTTTGAAGAACTGCGAGTCATCGCCACGGAACCAAGACAACCCAGCCATAGGAGACACCGGATTTGCATTGATTGGGTTCAGCCAAAGTGCGTTGCTGCTTGCAAGGTTGTTCGCATTGATGGCAAATGTGGATGTGTTCCCCATCGCTGTAACTTGCTGAAGACTTGGTGTGGTGTAGCCTACTTGTGCCAGTGTGGGCGTCGTGAGCAATCCGGTGTTCGTTAGCGTCACCGTGGACCCGTTGATGGATCGTGACAGCCCGCTCCCAGCAACGATCTCAGTGACGTTTGGGACGTGTTCCCCGTTCTCCTTAAGCTCGCTTGACCATAGGGTTCCTGTTGCTGTCGTTTCCAGCGTGTTCGATTGAAGTCCGTAAGTTGCGAATGTGGACGGGTTTGTGTTCGACACCCCTGTCCCTAATGCTATGGCGTTCTGCGCAAAGGCAGCGGAAGAATCGCCAATGGCAATCTTCCCGCTTGCACCGGCACTGCCAAAGGAACCCGCGCCAATCATGATGTCACTCTCCCCGAATGCCCCAGCACCATTTCCAATGGCAACGGAGTTCGTTGTGGCCAACGAGAACAGACCCAATGAAACAGCATTCTGGTCAAGGGATGTTGCCAGCGTACCAATAGCAATGGAATCAACACCCGTGGACGAGCTCGAGCCACCAATAGCAATGCCTTCTGTTGTAGCGAGCGAGTTCCCACCAAGGGCAATTGCGTTCCCACCAGAAGCAATTGCGTTGAAACCCCCTGAGATGATCGCATCATTCCCGACAAGCCCGCCAGCAATACCAATGGCCCGTGCCGTCTCGTTCCCCTGATCCGTTACTAACTGAAGTGTTGGAGTCGTGTATCCAAGACCGGCCAATGTGGGAGTCGTGTATCCAAGTTGCTCCAGCGTTGGGGTTGTTAGGAGACCGGTATTTGAAACCGTGTATGTCGTTCCATCGTCAACGGACACCGCTATGCCGTCACCAGCAGCAACAATGGTTTGCGTTGTGGTCGGGACAACGACGTTCACCGTCACCGTTGAAGTTGTCCTGCTCACAGAAACATTGGATCCAGCAAGAACCGATGACGGAACAATTAGCTGTTCAAGGCCAACAGCCACAGCAGCATTTGGCCCGTCCTGAATGGTAACGCTCGTTGCCCGTGTGTTCTGAAGTGTGCCACTCCTCGCAAATAGCACAGTGCCAGTGGTCTGGCCAAAAGAAATGAATGGGACAACCGAAAACAGACAGAAGAACACCGCAAGGCGCAAGCGCATGACGACTCCTTATATGTTTGAGGGTGGAGAGATAACGATGTCGATTTCCCGTAGGACACTCGACAATGGTTTAATGTTAAGGCCGATCTGCTGAGTATATTCCTTTCCGACTTCAGCGATGTCCGCCGTATACCGTCCGGGCGTTGCGCTTAGGTAGAGAACCCTTCCAGACCCCTCAGAAAGAGGTTCAGGAACACTCACCGTGCCGCCAGACACCCAATTCGCAATGATCGTAGGACCGGAAATAAACAGCCCAATACATATGCCATGGGCCTGAAGACTCACGGACGCCGCCGTTGCACGTTGCACAGAACCCGAAGGAAGCAACGAAACCAAATCTCCAGGAACAACCGTGCCAACAACCGGAGCAGAATGGACCTTAAACGAAGTGGAAGTTGGGACAGAACTCGGAATGCTCGACCCACCACCACTCCCGCCGGAACTGGATGAACCACTACTTTGTTGGTAGTTATTGTCGTTGATTAGGCTTTCGAGAGCCTTGTCGATCTCTCTACCAACAAGTTCGTTCCATTCCTTGAACCCGCTAAACTGTGGGGCTTTGAATAGCCTTGGCATACTAACCTCCCTGTTGGTCTATGACAAGGAGATTAAGGAACTGACACCTTACTCTCCTGAAGTTTGAAGTACCGCTGTTCCAATTTAGCCGGTACTGAATGGTCTGTCCGCTCAAGTGCATCAGGCCAACCCTCGGGGAACCTGTCACCGGGGTTATGGTCTCTGTCGCAACGGGCGAAAACGTGAACGGGTCCGCACCCCTCGGCTTGGCTTGCATCTCAAGGGCCATGACAGCTTCCTCGCTATTGTTGTCAACGTCGCACCTCGGAAGCCAATACGCCTGAGCGACCGTTCCCGTGGCATTCCCGACCGGAGAGAACAGAACACGCGCTGTAACCAGAGAATTTGCAGGATCCAAGACTGAACCGTACATCCAGTTTGTTGTTTCAATCTCATCATCCGCACTCAGAAAGTCCACATAGAACTGACCGATATACCCGCGCTTGTCACCGAACAGAAGGAGACCCTGAAAACCCTGACCGTTGTATGGTGTGATGAACTTCACGCAACTGATGTTCGCAGGGTAAAGGTTGATGACTGCCCCACCGTTCTTCAGGTCTAAGGCCAAGGCGTTCTTCAGGTTTGTGGTGCCGAAGTCGGACAGGCGCTGAAGCCCTGCAATCAGGAGGATACCATCCTTCGTGGATACGTCCGCTGTGGGAATGTCGATATTGCTGGTGACAAGGCGCCGAGGGAACAGGTCTGCATTGGACCCACTGAGAAGTTGCTGGACGGAATTGCCAATGACCCGAACCGGCCCGTTGTTCGCCAGCATATAGACAATTCCCGACTCGTCCTTGCATAGGGTGTTTGGAGCCCAAAGTCCGTTCCCCCTACTGACCGGCGCAACTGTAACCACGGATGGAAGGACTTCGTTGAGTTGGTCAGAATTGCCAATCCGGAATATGGATGCCGGGGTCGTGACAATCAAACCGTCATTGACAGACACAATGCCGTTTATCTCGTTCCCGTCCTGCGGTTGCAACTCACCTTCAAGGTAAATGGTCGGGGGATAGCCCTCATAGTTGGCTTCGATGACACCACCTGGTCCAGTTGAGCCATAGTGTGACGCAATCACACGGTTTGGATTGGCTGAAAGGAACCACTCCGCCGATGTCTTTGTTGCGTTTGCGTAAACCCAGTCCGTTCGTCCGTCCGGCCCCAACAAGTCCGCGACCGTTGTGCTTTGGATGTCCTTGATGAAATAGCCCGTGGCCCGGTTGTCTATGACAATCTCTCGTCCGATATGGCTTGGAGTCCATGTATCCGAACCGCCACCACTCAGGACAGCCGTTGTCCCTGCCAGAGTGAGCGTAAGGGTCCGGGCAACCTTGATGTTCTGAGCGCCGGTTTTCCATATCCTGTTCCCATCGTATGCCGCAAGGCCGTATGATGGTGCCACACTGTTTACAAGGCTCGGGTTGGACGGAAGGGATCTTCTGCCAACAGCAATATTGGCCGTGCTGATCGTTATTGGTACCGTATACGCACTTCCAGAACTGATCGGGGGAATGGCCACCATATAGGCTTCCCCAAGAAGGGAATTCTTTAGGAACAAGGCCCAATGCGTTGCGGCTGGAGTTGATGTGCCGTTGTCGAAGAACGCCGTGTCCCGCAATGGGAGAGTCCCACCACCTGGAGGAGTGAACCGGATCTGCGGACCATTCGCAATGGTGATGGCGTTCGACTCAGGGGAAGGGTTGCTAAACGTGTTCGACCGGACATCATGGTAACACCAGAACGCCGTCCATGTCCCGGATTGAGAAGCCCCACTACCAGTGCTATCGAGGACACCAGCAGAAAGCGGGGGAAGGAGTCCTTCCCGGAACCACATATCGTTCTTGCGGATAATCGCCCGGTCCTTGCTGCTGTAAAAGTGCAAGGCGTCCCCAACCGGGACAATGCTATGGAACCTTGCGGTCGGGCTAAACGTGAACGGACACACAACCGGTGGCCTCGGGTTTCCTATCGTCACAGGAGAAGACGGAGGCTGAACATATTTGAACGTGTCTGTTTCCGTCGGGCCAATAGTGACGCCAGTCTCTATCGTCTCCGTAAGCGCAATTATTTGGTTTGTCGTCCATTGACTAGAAACAGTATTGTTACCAAAGAACAACCTGAAAACATTCCTAATTTTCGATGTGTATGGAGTTCCGGTTCCAAAAATACCATTTGTCGTTGTCGTCAAAACGACATCATAATAACCCTTTTTCTTTGTATCCGTCGCCGTGAACTTTGCCACATTATTTTGAAGAGCTATGTGTTCTGCGCTTGGCGGTCCCGGCACATTCCAAATATAACTCCAGTTTTCTGGATAAGTCATCGGTGTGAGCGTTAATGGGGAAACTCTAACCACCGGATCAAGAACATTCGGTGCCCTTGTAGAACCTGTTGCAAACCTTGTAGTTCCGCTCTGGGCCGTATAGTCGGTCCCGGCTATCAATGTGCCGTCGCGTGTCGTCCAAGAAACCTCTGTTGTGGTATTTGATGGCGCAGCAAAAGCAGCATACAAAATGTACATCATGTCAAGAAGTTCTTGATATTGTGGAATTGGTTCATTATTATTATTAACATACCTATTTCTGGTATTCCATGCAAAATTTGAACTGAAGTTTGCTATTGGCTCAAACAGATAACCACCGCCACGATAGCCGAACGTGTTCCATCCTCCAAATGCAGTATCACTTCCGATAGGTGGGGCTGGATTGATAAAACCTGGATCATCTGGATCTGGAGATTCTGGTTTTAAACGATCATCTATCGTCAAAGGAAAGTCTTGCCAGCAGCGCCTTTGATAAAGAACGTCTGGACCAACTGAAAACAAATCTGTCGCTTTTCTTGATTGTCCTATAAATCCAGCAGTTGCCCCAGCAAGGCTCATGTTCCTATCCAAGTTAACCGCTTCCGCTGTTGAGTTTACTGGTATTTGATGATGATCATTAAACGCTCTCCAAAGATTTGTTGGTACACCACTTTCCCAATAGCTGAACCAACGGTATTTTCTTTCGGATGTTGTGTATGCCCAAACCCTTGGTAATTGTTCCGGAAGTGGCGCACCCCCGGTTCCGTCATTGAAGTCCTTGCTATACCTGCTCCGGTACTTGTCCATCTTGACGATTTCAGGCGGGTTCCCTGCGCTCGTCCGCACAATCATGGCCAAGGAAGAACCGTCCGTAGAACCAGGCGCAACCGGGTCAATCACGCAATACGTTGGGCCGGCAGCACCAAGGGAAGCCTGCTGGACAATGTCATGCAACCGGCTACCCCTGCGCTGAGACATACCACCATACGGAAGGACTTCAACGTCCTGAGCATCCACAACCGGAACCGTCTGGCTCGCCGGTGTACTCGCCATAGGCTGTATAGGAACGGCAACCTCCCGCATTTGTCCCATCAGTTGATCGAGTCCTCAAAGTTTAGTAGGGTGTTCGCCTTCGAGCGTATAGCGTTAACTTGGCTTCGATAAAGCGCGTCCATGATTGCAACCATCTCAGCACTTCCCCCAGCGTCCAAAGAATACAACTCCCGAGCCGCATAAGCCGCTGGAGCCATGAGAGCATTAGCCTCATACGCTTTCATCCAATTCATTTGATTTCCGTCAGCGGTCACGTCCGCTGGTTTGAGGCAGTAGTTCAAATAGAACCCGTTAGAAACATTCATCCCCGAACACAATGGCTGTACAAGAAATTCCGGAGCCCCTGTTGAATCATTCGCCTTTACTGTCACATAGACGGGTTCTACCGAGTTGTCCTGAACCCGATTCCACAACTGTCGTTGCCTGTCGTACTGGTCAATGTTGATCCCCTCAAGAAGCCTACCGCTTTGGTTGCTGGAACCAAGAGTCCCGTTTGTCCAGAACACAAGCGCGTCACACAAGTAATCCGCAGGAGCCGCAATCACTCCCTGCGCACTCGCCGTGGCAGCAACCAACTTCCGCAAAGTCGGAATGCGGACCTCAAACGGCAACGCGAACTGAAACTGATTGATGAAATACCGTCGCAAGGACTGAGGGAACCGGCTGTTCACCGCAGAAGTAGAAGGATTCTGCTGAAGCAACCTGAGAACCTGCGCGTCAATCTCGTTCAGCGTGGGAAGAACCGCCAAGGTCCGCCTCCTGTTAGTAGTAAAGGATGACTACGGCACTCGTATCCGTGGCATTCGTTGTCATCTTTAGTCCCACGGAATCAAGGGTGATGTTGACATAGTCCGTTCCATGCCCTTCTCCGGTATGGGCATGATGAGACCACAACTTGGTCGTGCTTGTGGATCCAGACGCAGGTTGCAGCGCGTAGGACTTGTTGTTCTGAGGCGCCGGAATCTTTACGCCGCGAATTGTTAATGTGGTTGTGTTGGAAGTGACCGCACCATCACCACTCATCACAATCACGTTGTTGGACCGTGTAACGGTCTGGCCAATGGCAATCGAACAGGCTATGCCAAGCGCCAAGAAGACAAGAATGGAGTTACGAACCATATCGAATCCTTCCTGAGTAGTTGATGTTCCTCGGGTCAATCTTTGGATTATCAACCTGCGGAATCTGGAACTTGTTGGTTTCTTGCCTGTCAGGTCCAAAGTAATGCCTCTTGCAAACCAAGGCACCACCGGCCGAACCAAATGACGTCTTGTGTTCAAGGCGCATCTGGCCCTTACGGAAAATTCCCCTGCATCGGGCGCACCGATACAGGGGCTCAGGCAACGGGCTTTGACGGACTTTCCTACGAAAGTAAGGCCCGTTAAGCATTGTTATCGAGTGCCAGAGGCGTCAATAACGGCAGTGGCGGAAGTGACGTTGGACACCAAAAACAGTTTGGAACCAGTCAAATTCGCCTGATAAAGGTACTCAACGCTTGTGTTCGTGGTTGCAGTATCGAACCGACGAATCAACTGGCCTGTGGCACTACCATCACGAAGCTCCGCATAACCCGGAGCCGGGAGGTA
>Ga0315909_10003597_pt1 | contig 18800 bp, 16 predicted proteins | sample LakEriMetagenome_11_FD_203527 | JGI IMG/M metagenome (GOLD analysis project Ga0315909, IMG submission 203527) | Freshwater fungal communities from buoy surface, Lake Erie, Ohio, United States - Buoy 2 MA125 | ecosystem: Environmental > Aquatic > Freshwater > Lake | place: USA: Lake Erie, Ohio... | reverse complement strand
AGCAAGCTATTTTTATGCTGCCCCTCGACTTGCATGTGTTAGGCCTGCCGCTAGCGTTCATCCTGAGCCAGGATCAAACTCTCCGTTGTAAAAACTTTGAATTTTATTTGTTGGCTCGTCTTTTTTATTTAATACGCTGTTTTACCTTTATTTCTCAATTTTCAAAGAACTTATTTGTTATCTTAGACTCTTAGATTTTTAGAAGCTAGAATTTAGACTTCCTTATCTTTTCATTAATCTAAAACTTTTTTTTAACATCTCGCTCGTTAGCGGGGTGCAAAGGTAATCAAACTTTTTATTCTCACAACACTTTTTTAATTTATTTTTAAAAAAGATTTTGTTGAACTCGTTTTCTCTTCCTTTATGTCAATTGACTTGATGAATCAAGTCTTTATTTCAATTTGTTTCCCGCTCGTTAGCGGGGTGCAAAGATACATACTCTTTTTTGATCTGCAATCTTTTTTTTTGAAAAAAAATGAAAATAATAGATAAAAGGCTGATTATAATCGATAAAAGATATGAAATATTCATTAAACCGGTTTATTTTTATCCTTTATACACCTAATTCACTCAATAATCTCTCAGATGTGACAGTTGTTTTTTCTACTAGATCACTAACAGATTCTGGATCTAGTTGTAAACCATATCTTGCCTCATCACATTTTAATATTATTAATTTAATTTCCTCTATCAATTCATTTGAAATCGATTTAGAAGTGAAAAATGAAAACATCTCAGCATTACTAATAATTAATTGATGATCGTTATTCATTAATTCAACTGCAATCGAATTAAATACTTTTGGTATTCGAGTAATTACAGTACTAATATTACCTCCTGTGTTAATTGTAATTAGTTCCGCCATCCTTAAAGAATGATTTGCTTTCACTTCACTCTTATTTAATACGTTTGGTTTAGACTGCCTAATTGGTTCTTGAATAGATTTTTCTTTATCGTTCGCTGAATTTCTTTTAATAAAGAAAAACAATAATAAGGCTACCAATGGAATGCTGACTGCTCCAATTATTAAGCTTATCGGTAAATCACTTTTTTTACTTTCTTTATTTGACAGCTCTGTTTGACTTGAAACAATTTGATCACTTACTTCTTTTGAACCTGAAACAACTGAAGGATTAACAAAATTTGGATTCTCTTTTACATTAATAGATATAGATGATTCATTTAAAGTTACGTATTCTTCTTTAGCTGGATCAAAATAAGACACCGTTTGTTCTGGAATAACTATATCACCTGATTGATTTAGTTGAATATGATAAGTATACTTAATTTGTCCTTCAGAACCTTTATAACCAAAAGTGTAATCATCTTCTACTATCGCATCACCATATTGAGCCATTCCTTTTGGCAATTTCAATTTGGGCTTGTCTATATTATGAAGATTACCTTCTCCACTAATTACTAATGTTAATTCAATAACATCTCCTTCTTTATAATCTTTCTGTTCGTAGTTTCTAGAAAATTCAAATTTACCTACACCACCAACAAAATCTTTTGGAGCTCCTTTGGGTAGAGACGCTACTTCAATTACGGAACCATTCGAAACAAATGAATATCCATCAAAATCAGATTTTAGATTTAATTTGAAAGGTTTTACTGTTAATTTCCCAATTTGAGTTGGAAATAATAATTTCTTATCATATTCAAAACTATAAAATCTTACTCCTCTAAGTGTTGATTCACCAACTGAAATGTTCTGATTGTTGCCCAAATCATGACTTTCTATCATTCCATCTATTTCAAATGGCTGATAACCGTCTAAGAAAGTAGGTTCGAATCGAGCGTATATTTTAGCCGAAACGACAACTGGCTCTCCTTCATAAATTTTTGTCTTAGATTTTTCGATTAAACCAAAGGCTGGTTGTTTCATTTGCTTGGTCGAAACGTCATTCCCCATGTGAACAGGTTTGTCTTTTTCGATTTTAACAGTAACGGTATTTGATTTGTATACCTTGTTGCCTTTTTTTACATATGCTGGACCAAAAGTAAAAATTCCTTCTTTTGACATAGCTCCAGTTTGAGATAAATAATAAAATGAAATCATTCTACCTGAATTGTAATCCATTTCATGTTCCATTCCTTTCATTACACTGTAACCATTCACAAGAGCTGCCGGTAAATCAATATTTATATTTTCTCCAACATTTGTTTTAACAGTTATCGTCAATTCTTCTCCAACTTGTGCCACTTTCGGATCAATGATCAATTGAACCATCGGTTTTTGTGAAAAACAATTGAATGTAATTATTAACGATAAAACTATTTTAATCCACTTTAACATATTATTCGATCTTATCTTTAAATGTTTCCCTACTATTAAATAGTAGTATGCCGATATAACTTTGGTTAAACTGGAATTAAATCCAGAATTATCAAAGGTCAATCGGAATTACCAATCCTTACCTGATACTGTTCCTAAATTATCTCCTTTTCTACTCGTCGTTTTCTTTTTTGTTTCAGCTTCCTTTTTTGCTAACTGATCAAGCATTCGATCAACTGCTTTGTTAGGGAGCTTCGATTTATTTTGTTGATTATTTTTATTTGAATTTGATTGATTGTTTTTATTGTTTGAATTCTGCTGATTTTTATCCTTGTTCTTGTTTTGATTATTCTTGTTTTGATTTTTCTGTTGCTCTTTATTTTTTTTGTTATCCTTATTATCCTTGTTGTTTTTCTTCTGCTGATCTTTCAACCTTCTAATTGATTCAGAAAGATTGTATCTAGTTTCCTTATCATTCGGATTATTTTTCAAAGATTCCTTATATGCATCAATGGCGCCTTGATAGTTTTTTTGTTGCATTCTTGAATTACCAATATTGTGGTAAGTTTTTGACTTTTTTGATTTATTTAATTTTGATCCACTTTGATTGTATATTTTTTCAGCTCGATCAAATTCTCTTGCTTTATAGGCTGTTTGCCCCATCTCATCCGATAAATCAACCGATTTTGGCGCTTTCTTTTGTGCGCTTTTATAATACTTTAATGCTTTTTGATAATCACCTTTTTTATATGACGACCTTGCTACAACTAAAGAATCCCTCCACTCTTGTGAAAAAGAATGAAATGAAGTCAAAAACAACAAAACAGCTATAACAACTCTCATATTTTCTTCATTTTAAATAAACGATCGCTGAATTTTCTATCCCACATTAAATACAATATCCAAAATAGCAGACTGATAAATAATGAAATATGATATCTACTTTGTGATACATTAAATTCAATATCATCCATTTTTGTGCGTTTCATGTGATTAATCTTATCTAATAACATTCTCAAATCAGGAAAAGCACTACTACTAACAACTCCAACTCCATTTGTATTATCTGCAATTTGTTTGATAAAATTTACATCTAACTTTGATTGAATCGGATTACCTGCAGCTGTTTGCTTGTACCCTAATTCTGGTCGTGATGGGTTATTTGGCACAAGTCCACCTTGTTCTGTTCCAATACCTAAAACACATATTTGGATTTCACTTTCCTTTAACGCTTCATAAACAACAGTTGGGTTTTCTTCATGATTTTCTCCATCAGTTACCAAAATAATTGATTTGGAAACCTTAGCCTTCGAAAACATTGACATTGCTGTTTGTAGTGCTGCTGAAATATTAGTTCCTTGATTCGAAATCATTCCTGATTCAATTTCATTCACAAACATTTTTGCTGCATTGTAATCATTTGTCACCGGTAACTGAACATAAGCGCTTCCTGCAAAGATTGTTAACCCTAGTTTTTCTCCATGTAAATTATTGATTAACTGCGTGATTGCTCTTTTTGCTATATCCAATCGGGTTAATTCCTTATCTATATCTCTAGTATTCATGGAATTTGAAATATCCAATGCAATCACCAATTCCAAACTTTCAACTGTTCCTGCAACTTTTTTTGAACCATAAAATGGCTGTGCGATTGAAATTACTAAAGTTGTGAGTGCAATTCTAAAAAAGATGTATTTAATTGCAACGTGAACAGTAGAAACCGATGAAAAAATTGATAATCGAACATTTTGATTAATTTTTCCAAAAATCAAATTCAATTTGTTCAGTTGAAATAATAATAAACCTAACAATGGCAGAACGACTAATTCCAACAATAATAACTTTGGATAGCGAAATGCTAAATGTTCACCTATAGAAGTTGATTGATAGCCTAAAAAGTAAAACACAGAGACAACAGAAAGAATGGAAATCAGCTCCCAAACAATAATAATTGTCGCCAACTTTTTAAGATTATATGTAAACTCTTGGTTACTCATTTATTTTAAATACACTATAGTTTACAATCCATGTTAATAGAATGAACAAAAAAGCCCAATTTAAAAACGCCCCTGGAGTTGCAGGCGGTTCAGTCTTATATTGTTTATCTAACATTTTTCTTTTCTCAAGCTTTTCTATCTCTTTGTATATTTGAGCTAAACTTTTTTCATCAGTCGCTCTAAAATATTGTCCTCCCGTTTTATCTGCAATTTTCTTTAATGTTTGTTCATCTATTTCCACAGGAGCATATTCATAACGAATCCCAAATGGAGTTGGAACTGGCGAAAGTGCTTCACCGTTTGAACCTACACCTATCGTATAAACTCTAACATTTTTAGCTTTTGCCAATTCTGCTGCTGTTTCAGGTGAAATGTCTCCTGCATTATTGCTCCCATCGGTTAATAAGATTACCACTTTTGAAGGCAATGAATCATTTCTAAGTCGAGCAACTGCAGTTCCTAGACCTGTTCCGATAGCAGTACCACCTTCCAAGGTTTCAAAATCTAATTGATCAATTTGTTCTTTTAACACATTATAGTCTAACGTAGCTGGACAAGCTGTATACGCTTCTCCCGCATAGACAACTAAACCAATTCGATCCCCTTGCCTTCCATCGATGAATTGTTTTGCAACTTCTTTCGAAGCTTCCATTCTATTAGGTTCGAAATCTCTTGCCAACATAGAAACAGATAAATCCATCGCTATAATAATATCAATTCCATTTTTATAATTCTCATCAAAGTTCTCTTGTGAATTCCAATGAAATGGTTTCGCTAAAGCAAAAATGAATAAAATCATTATGAAACCATATATCAGTATAATTGCTTCCCTTAAACGAACAACCCAAGAAGTTGCTAAAAACTGCTGTTCTTTTTCATTTCTAGAAAATTTAACTTCTCCATGTTTATTTCGCTCTTTTTTTAACAGGAAATATATGACAATAGGAACAACCGCCAATAACCATAACCAGTTTGGAGAAAGGAAATCATATTCCCAAAACAATATGTTCCAATTAGTCAACATTTTCGAATTCTATAGGACTTGTTTCTGCTAAAATTTGTTTTGCTAATACTGAGATTCTTAAAACTGAAAGTTCATCAGGTGAAGATTTTGCAAATTTCACCATGTCGGATTGAATCAAAATCTCAACGATTACTTCAATAGTTTCTTTATTCAACCCTTTTTGAGTTAATAATAACTTCGATTCTTGGGTTGTTTTTTCTAATAAATTAACCTCATATCGTGCAGCTAAATAAGAACGTATGATAAATGACAACTCAATATAGTGCTTCTTTAGTTTCCCTTTTTCCCAAAGTTTTTCTTTTTCTAAAGCATCAATTGCCATTAATGTTCGCTCTTTTAATGAGAGCACTTTTATTTTAACAGGCTTTTTGGTTACTTTTTTCCATCTGAAATAAATCCACGTTCCAATACCAATGATAATAACTGGAACTAACCACCACCAATTGCTTTTGAAGAAATTTTTAATTTGAATAGAAATTGGTTCGGCTGGTAATTTAGCATAGGCTTCTTTAATATCATAAATATCTTGACCTTTCTTTGCAGGAACTAAATCTACCCTTATAACTTGAGCTGGAAAAATTAATTCTTTACCGTTTACTGATAATTCTATTTTAGGGATTTCAAAATATCCAGAATCCCAAGCAGTTATTTTATATCCTCCAACCCAAAGTAATTCGTTCTCTTTTCCAGAAACGATCGTGTCGTGAAATGCTTGCATTATCTCTAATTCAATCATCTCTTTCGAACCTAATTTGCTGTTTTGAATGAATCTTTTTGCTGGAATAAAAGTTGAATAGGCCTTAAAAGGAATTTTTTCTTTTGAATCAACTTTGATCATATAGGTCAACGAAGTTTGCTGACCAATTAGAAATTGATTTCTACCAATTAACGTTCTTCCTACCTCTTGAGAGAATAAATTCCCAAGAAATAACACAACGCAATATATCAGTAACCAATTTTTCATTATCCTCTTCGTTGAAATAATTTCATTAATACTGGAATATAATCCTGTTCTGTTGAAAAAGTTGCTAAATCAATTCCAGCTCTTTTAAAGTCATCTTTTATTTTCGTTTCACTTAAAACCGCTTCTTTTGTATAATAATCTTGAACTAAAACTGAATTACTATTTACCCAAGAAGTTTTTCCTGTTTCTGCATTAAACAATTGAACTAATCCCATTTTGGGCAATTCAAATTCAGCAGGATCAAACAAGCGAATTGCAACCATATCATGTTTTTTACGACTCACTTTCATGCCTTCCATGAAATTATTGGTATCGAAAAAATCACTAATTACAAATGCAATACTTCTCTTTTTTTGTGTGTTTCTAAAAAATCGAAGCGCTTCATTCAAATTTGTTCCTTTATTTTCAGGTTTGAACTCAATTAATTCTCGTAGAATTATAAGCGCATGATTTCGACCTTTTTCTGGAGAAATGTACTTTTCTACTTTATCTGAAACAAAAATTGCTCCTACTTTGTCATTATTACTTATAGCTGAAAAAGCTAAAACTGCGGCTATTTCTAAAGCTAAATCTTTCTTTGATTTTACGGTCGAACCAAATTCACTTGAACCAGAAACATCGATAATCAACATCACTGTCAATTCACGTTCTTCTTCAAAAATCTTAACAAATGGGCTATTGAACCTCGCCGTTACATTCCAATCGATCGTTCTCACCTCATCGCCTAATTGATAATCCCTCACTTCACTAAAAGCCATACCTCTTCCTTTGAATGCCGAGTGGTATTCTCCAGAAAATACATGCTTTGTCAAACCTTTCGTTTTGATCTCAAGCTTTTGTATTTTTTTTAGTATTTCTTTCGTTTCCATTGAGTTTAACTATTCAGTTCAATCAAGGTACTTCAATTCGATTCAATATTTTTGAAACAATATCTGTTGCAGACATATTTTCTGCTTCCGCTTCATATGTTAGACCAATTCTGTGTCTCATTACATCTGGAGCAACTGCACGAATATCTTCAGGAATAACAAATGCTCTATTTTGTAAAAATGCATAAGCTTTCGCTGCCAAAGCTAAATTAATACTAGCTCTTGGCGAACAACCATAACTGATTAACGGTTCTAAAAATCCTAATCCATATTTCTCAGGAGTTCTTGTAGCATATACTATATCAACTATATATTGCTCTACTTTTTCATCCAAATAAATCTCTTTCACCAAACCTCTAGCTCTTTCGATATCGCTAGCAGCTAAAACCTTAGAAACTTTAGTTAATCCTTCCGAACGAACATTTGAACGAATGATTAGTTTCTCCTCTTCTTTCGTTGGATAATCTAAAAATAACTTCAACATGAAACGATCTACTTGCGCTTCAGGTAATGAATACGTTCCTTCCTGTTCAATTGGATTCATTGTTGCCAATACTAAGAATGGAGAAGGTAAATTAAAAGTTTCATCACCGATTGTGATTTGACGTTCCTGCATCGCTTCCAATAAAGCACTTTGAACTTTCGCTGGAGCACGATTTATCTCATCAGCCAAAACAAAATTGGAGAAAATTGGACCTTTTTTTACATTAAAACTTTCTGTCTTTGGACTATACATTAATGTCCCTGTAACATCTGCAGGCAATAAATCTGGCGTAAATTGAATGCGACTAAAATTCACATCAATGGCTTCAGAAAGTGTTTTAATTGCTAATGTTTTTGCTAAACCTGGAACACCTTCTAACAAAACATGTCCATCCGCTAACAAAGCAATTAATAAACGCTCAACCATATTAGATTGACCTACGATTACTTTAGCAACTTCTTGTTTTAGTTGAGAAAAGATAAAATTTTCTTGTTTTATTTTTTCACTTAAAATTCGCAGCGCTTCTGCTGGATTAATTGTATTATTTAAATTCTCCGACATAGTTGTAATGAATGAACATACAAAGTTGAACAAGTTTCCTTACTAAACACTTGTAAATGCTGTTAAATAATGTTAACATTGGACAATAATTTTTCCAAATTACACTTAAAATGAATGAAAGAAAATGCCAAGAATGTGAACAAAAATTAAAGGGGCGAAAAGACCAAAAATTCTGTTCTGATTATTGTCGAAATACTTTTAATAACCGATTAAATGAAGATTCTACGAATTATATGCGCAGAATCAATAATATCCTTCGAAAAAATCGTCGCGTTTTAGCAAATCTAAATCCAAATGGGAAAAATACCGTAGATGGAATTCGCTTAGCTGAAGATGGTTTTAACTTCCATTATTACACCAATGTTTATAAGACACAAAAAGGGGCAATGTACTATTTTTGCTATGATCAAGGTTATCTAAAAATGGACAACGATCAATATATGTTAGTTCAAAAGCAGGATTATGTCAAATAATTTTAGCTAAAAAATAACAAAACTGATATTCGCGTTTCAAAATAAAAATTGATAAATTTACGTTCTAAATAAAAATGCAAATTGTATTTATTATGAAAAACACAAAAACTATAATTGCTTTAACGTTACTTTCGTTAATTACTTTAACAACTGTTCCAAGTTGTAAAAAGAAAGCCAATAACTCACCTATAGTTGATTCAGATGTTTCTGCAGCGAATGACAACAACATTGCCGAAGGTCATTTCAACGATGCACAAAATATTGCAGATCAATCCGCAACAGGAAATTTAGTATTTTATTCGCCAACTTTTAATGGAGATGTAAAGCAAAATGATGAATATGAAAAATCAAGTTGTGCAACAATAACTCACGATTCTTTATCTAACCCAAAATCGATTACTATTGATTTTGGAAATACAAATTGTGTTTGTAATGATGGAAAATCTAGAAGAGGCAAAATTCTTGTTTCATATATCGGGCGTTACAGAGATAGTGCTTCTGTTCACACTATAACATTTGATAACTATTTTGTTGATAATAACCAACTGCTTGGTACAAAAACGGTTACAAACAACGGACATAACTCAAATGGAAAGACAACTTTTACAATTCACGTTGATGGCCAAGTTATTAAAGCAAACAACGGAGGAACAATCACTTGGATTTCAGATAGAGTTAGATTATGGACACAAGGCGAAAGTACTTTAACTTTTATTGATGATGAATATTCTATAACAGGTAGTGGCTCAGGTACAAATTCAAGTGGTAATTCATTCACAACATTAATTACTTCACCTTTGGTAAGAGCATTAGCTTGTCGTTGGTTCAAGAGTGGTGTAATAACAGTTACACCTTCAAACAAACCAGTCAGAACAATTGATTATGGTGCTGGTACATGTGATGCAAATGCGACTGTTACTATAAACGGAACAGCTTATCCAATTATATTGAATTAAAAAACAATAATTATATTCAAAAAAAAATGGAGAAGTTCAAATTGAGCTTCTCCATTTTTTTTGAATCTTATTTTACTATCCATATAATTCTTGTCTGATTTTCTCATACAAAACCATACCTGTTGCAACACCAACATTTAAAGAAGAAATCTCACCTTTCATTGGTATTTTTGCTTTAATATCAGCCATGTTTAGAATGTCAGACGTAATACCATCTTCTTCAGAACCCATTACAATCGCCACTGAACCTCTTAAGTTCACTTCATACAACGGAACATTTGTTTTTTCAGTACAGGCCACAATTCTTAAGCCACATTGCTGTAAATAAAATAATGAATCTTTTATGTTATCCGACTTACAAACTGGAATCCTATTCAATGCTCCTGCAGAAGTTTTAATCGCATCAGAAGTTACTTGAACAGATCCTCTTGATGGAATCACTATTGCATCCACTCCTTCACACTCAGCCGTTCTCGCTATTGCTCCGAAATTTCTAACATCTGTAATACGATCTAAAAATAAGATACAAGGCTTTTCGCCTTTTTCTAATTTTTCTTCCACCAATTTTTCGATATTATGGTAAGAAATTGGAGAAACATAAGCAATTACACCTTGGTGATTATTTTGCGTTACTTTATCCAATTTTTCTTGAGGAACGTATTGTATATAATAATTCTTTCCTGCTAATGCATCTTTTAATTCTAAAAACAAATCTTTATTGATTCCTTTTAAAATCATTACTTTATTGATTTCTCTTTCAGCTTTGATTGCTTCAATCACAGAACGAATACCAAAAATAAATTCATCAGAATCCTTTTTTTCTCTTCGTTCATATGTATTTTCACTTCCAAAACTATCTCTTTGAGTGAATTTTCTATTTGCTGAATATTCTTCTCTTTTACCGTAACCTTCTTTTCGGTTATTTCTTCTGTTTTCCATATATTCTTTGTTAGGCTTGTCTTCGATACGATTTTTGCAAAATCTACTCAAACTGACGCCTCATTGGTTGTTAATATCTAAATGCAAATTCAACCTCAACATTATCGCCAAGCGTTTTTGCTACTGGACATGCTTTACCTGCTCTAATTACTCTTTCAGCAGTTTCTCCGTCCCAATTGTTTTTTGTTAAATCTAATTCAATTACGATTTTACCGATTCTTCTAGGTTCAGCCGCCATGATTTTTTGAACATTCGCTTCAGCATGAACAAAACTGATTTCATGATTGTTACAAAAAATCCCCATGATTGTGATCATACATGAAGCATAAGCAGTCGCTACTAAGTCAGTTGGTGAAAATGCTTCTCCTTTTCCATTATTATCTATTGGAGCATCTGTGATGATTTCAGTTTGAGATTGAAGATGTGTACATTTCGTTCTTAAATCTCCTAAATATTCAACTTTTGACGTAATCATGGTAAATAAATATTGTAACTTTGTAATGAATTAATTATTACCCCAAAGGGAAACGTTACAAAAGTAGTGTTTTTTATTGTCTTTCCTTTGATTAGAGTAAATTAAGTCCATAACGAAACAACGAGCAATTATGAGTGAATTAGAAAACGAAAATTCATCTGTAAGAATAAAAAAACCGAAATGGTTACGAGTGAAATTGCCAACTGGTGAGAATTACAAAAAAGTACGTTCATTAGTTGATCAACATAAATTACATACCATTTGTGAGAGTGGAAGTTGCCCAAACATGGGAGAATGTTGGGGAGAAGGAACTGCGACTTTCATGATTTTAGGAAATATTTGTACACGTTCATGTGGTTTTTGTGGCGTTCAAACTGGTAAACCAGATGCGGTTGATGAATTTGAGCCAGGAAAAGTTGCTCACTCTGTTAAAACAATGGGAGTGAAACACGCTGTAATTACTTCTGTAGATAGAGATGATTTAAAAGATGGAGGTTCTACTATTTGGGCTCAAACTGTTCGCGCTGTTCGTAACCAATCTCCAGGCACTACAATGGAAACCTTAATTCCTGATTTTGCTGGGAAATGGGAAAACTTACAAGTAATCATTGATATTGCTCCAGAAATCGTTTCACATAATTTAGAGACCGTTCGTCGTTTGACGAAGCAAGTGCGTATCCAAGCAAAATATGACAGAAGTTTAGAAGTTTTATTCCGTTTGAAAAAAGGTGGAATGAGAACGAAGTCTGGCGTTATGCTAGGATTAGGTGAATCTCGTGAAGAAGTAATCGAAACAATGCAAGATTTAGCAAGTGTTGGAGTTGATATTTTAACTTTAGGTCAATACTTACAACCTACTCCAAAACATTTACCTGTTGTTGAGTTTATCACTCCTGAACAATTTGATGAATACAAAGAATTAGGTTTAAAAATGGGCTTCCGTTATGTTGAAAGTGGGCCGTTGGTAAGATCTTCTTATCATGCGGAGAAACACCTTTTTTGATGTTGGATGTTGGATTTTGAATTTTGAATTGGGGTAGATTTATAAATTGTACCATATGAAAAGCTTTTTTTATTTTCTTCTTTTGATTGTTTTATTCTCAGCTTGTTCATCCCCTGAAAATAAAAAAACAGCTTCAACGGTTGAAAATACAACTTCAATTCACCAAACAAAAGTTTATATTGGAACGATTGGAAAATATCCAATTACTCTTGAATTAGCGATTGATGATGAAACGCTAAATGCTAAATATGTTTACAATAATAAATGTGAGACAATTGAGTTAAAAGGTGAAATCTTCGATGGCAATTTCACATTATCAGGAGGAAAAGAACGTTTTGAAGGTAAACTCGATTCAACTTCTATCACAGGTAGTTGGTCAAACGGCAAAAAGAAACTTCAATTCAAATTAGAAGAAAAAGACATACCATTCTTCAGTGTTTCTTATAAAACCTTAAAAAAAGAAAACTGTAAATATGCGTATGAAAATCGCAAGCATATTACTGATTCGACAAATTACTGGGATACTTTATGTACTTCAATCGACATACAATTAATGTCTTTTATTTTTAATGATAAATCACTTGAACAAAAAATCAACTCTTTCATTGAAAAAGAGGTTTGTGAATTTGGAAAAGGTTTTGACGACAATCTAAGTTTTAAAACGATCCAGCAATTACTAAACTCAGTCTACAAACAAAACGATGAATATGGATATGAGCATAGTATTTCTTGTAATTTAATAGAACGTTTCGAAAATATTTTAACTTTTTCAATCAGCGATTATTCATACGGTTTTGGAGCAGCTCATCCGAATCATTTTTCAGTCATGTATAACATTGATTTAAAAACTGGAAAACTAATTCAATTAGAAGATCTATTCAAAAAAGGAACAAAAAATCAGTTAAATAAAATCGCTGAAAAATTATTCATCAAAGAGAATGGCTCGGAAGGATGGGATTTCGATCAAGGTCAATTTGAATTAAATTCAGATTTTATCATTCAAAAAGATGGCCTCCTTTTCACATTTGACGCCTATGAAATTGGACCCTATGCTGCTGGTGATCCTTTTGTATTTATTCCTTTTTCGAAGATAAAAAAAATATTAAAAGAACATCTTTCAATAATAAAAATTTAGTGATTGAAAATAATTCCTCTTTTTTACTTAAAAATTTCGAACAATAACATAATCTAATTGAAATTTAAACCCAATGTTTTTTCATGTCAATGAGAAAAATTATTTTTTTAGTATTGAATTATTTTTTTAAATAAGATAACAAGACAAAATCTCAAAATACTATTGGAAAAATTTTAAAAAAATAAGTCATTTTATTATTTTTGCAATTCATAAAACTTTTTTATTATTTTACTTGGATAATTAATGAAGGTATATACAATTTTATTCCTCATTCTTATTTTATGTCCTAACTGTAATTTCTCTCAGGAACTTGGTCCTCATTGGAATACAGTTTTAATAGATGAGATCGATAGTCGTTTTGATATTTCGTATTCCCATTATTATAGTTCCGGTGGTATGGGCTCTAACTATGAAGAAATTCGTTATTTTCTCAAAAACAAAACAGGGAAAAGCTTTAAGATGACAGCAACTGTGACAGTAGAATACACTTGTGGTAGAGTTAGAACATATGTATTAGATGTTAATAAAGTTGTTTCTTTAAAACCTTACGGAACTTGGGATAATGAGTCTGATTGGGTACACTTAGAATTTACCAATTGGAACAAAAAAGAATGTATAAAAAAACTAGATGAACTTAAATATACAACTATAGAAAAAGTGAGTTTTGTTATATCTGATTTGATAGAAGATGGTAAAGAAATTGAACTAACAAAACCAGTAACAACTTCTTCTGTTCCAAATAATAATAATAATAATAATAATACTCAGTCATCTGAAATTAGCTCTGCTTGTCCTGATGGAGGTTTTAGTTTTCAAAGTAGAATTATTCGCGAAGAATCTGTTGATATAGTATGGTTAAACCAAGCTCCTAATTTCAGCACTTCAAGTAGCGGTGATTTTAAAACACATGGTGAGGCTTCAACTGATTTTGTTTTTTCTATAAAACCCAAGAACAGTTTAATATGGAAAGAAATAACTTTTTCAGGTTATGGTGGTTCAGTTAATATTGATGAATTAAAACCATGCATTTCATATGATGTTAAAATGCAAAGGGTTTGTTCAGATAATAAGCGTTCTAAATCAACTACTATAGGTTTAATAGAAACAGCTTGCCCAAAACCTGTTTTTAGGTCTTATGAACACCTAAACAATTCATCTATCGAGCTAAATTACACTAAATTAAAGACTGAGAATAGTCCAACTATTATTTATCAGACAATTATACAATATAAACCTGGCGGCAGTAATATTTGGATAACAAAAGTGTTTACCGAAGGTCAAAAAATAATATTAACGGGACTAAGATCAAATAGTCAATATGAAGTTCGAGCAAGATTTCAATATTCAAGTACTGAATTTTCAGAATATAGCAAAAACGAAATATTTCATACGAATCCATAAAAGTATAATTTAAACACATATTGAAAATCTTATATGAAAATCTTATTACTAAAAATGACTTTTAGAGAAATTATTACAAAAGTAATCAGTTCACTTCTGATTATTATTTCTTCATTTATATTCAATTTTGTTTCCGCACAGAATTTAGATTTGTCTCATACAGCAATTTCTAAATTCAATCTACCAAGTGATCAAAGAGGACCTGAATCTTTTGGAGGATTCATAAATTATATCTTTGAATACGATTGTTGGACAACAGTATTAAATTTGAATTCGAAATTAGATGCAGGATTTGCTGTTAATGGATCAAAATACAATTACCAAGGAAAAACATATGATTTGAATATCATAATGCAATATGATGGACGTGGATTGGAGGGATTAAGAGATATCAGGGTAAAATCTGTCAGCTATGTTTTTAAGTTATCAAATATCCAATTTACAAAGTCAACTAGATGGATGGAATCTCAGTTCGCAAAGGCTGAAATGGATAAAGTTAATAGAAGCTATATTGATTTCACATTTGATTGCGATAAGTATACCAGCCAAAAAGTAAAAGAACATGTTAAATCTATAGGTTTTACTATAGTAGGAATTTCAAGTGCCCAATTTGAAAACACAGAAGTTGTTGAAGAAAGAATAAAAAATTATATTAAATATTCTGAAAACAAACAATCTTACGATAAAAATATAAAGCAGGCTGACGATTATTTTGCCAAGCAAGACTATTCAAATGCTAAGCAATACTACACTAGCGCGCAAAATATTTTACCTAATGTTAATTACCCTCAACAGCAAATTGATAAGATTAATAATATTTTAGCCAAACAAAAAGATAATGAGAATACAAATAGCTTTAATGACTTAATTAAAAAAGGTGATGCATCGTTTAATCAAAAAGATTATAATTCAGCAAAAAGATTTTATAACTCAGCAAACCAAATATTCCCTAATGAAAGTTATCCTAAAAATCAAATTAAGCGAATTGATGATCTAATTTCAAATGATAGAAATACTATTAATAGTAATTCTAATGTTAGTTCATCAAATTATGGTAATTCTTCTTCTAATTCTAACAATCCAAATTACCAAAATAATTCAAATAAATTTTCAAATATGAATTCCGGAAGTTCTGAAATGAGTAATCTTTCAGATAAGGTAGTAGTTAAAGGAATTGGAAATGTCCAAGTATACCAACAGAATGGTCAATATTACATGTTGGATGAAAATGGTTCTAGTCATGTTACATCGCAAGAGGCTTTTAATAAAATACATACTACAGCAAATAATAATAAAATCATTAGAGAACAGAATGCTAAAAATAAAACTGATTATGAGAATGCTCAAAAAGCTGAAATAGAACGAGTAAATACAATTAATCAAAATAAGAGATTGGAAATTCAAAAACAAACCGAGGATTTCAATAAAGCAACAGATCATTTGATTACTAGTTTTTATACTATGCAAACGATTAATAACTTGAGGTCAGATGTAGATGAAAACAGGTCCTTAGGAAGTAATTTTTCGAGTGTAGAAGAACTTGAGCAGGCTTTTCAACAAAAATATTCAAATCTCTCTAAATCCCTAGATAACTTGCATGAAAATGAACAAAACATGAATTTAAACAATTTAAATTACTATTCAACAGTAGGTGGAAATCAAGGTGCTACTGGAACATTAGTAGCAGGTGGTATGTATATATTCAATGAGATTCAAAACCAAAAAGAGAAAGAAAATGCACTTGCTGAATTGGAAAGACAACGAAAAGAAGCATTAGCCGAAATTGAACGACAAAAACATTTACAACTTGTTAATATGCGTAAAGAACTATTATCAACTTTTCCAGAAGGAGGAATACCTTTATCATATCATAAAATAAATGTTCAAGAAATCTTCTTTTTTGTATATTCTATTGATCAAACTAAAATTAATGAAAAATATCCAACTGTAACTTTGTCTAATGTTTTCCCTTGGAAAAAATATTCTGACGAAACTTGGCCTTACCGTTCTGCTCTAGATTCAGAACTAAAAAATAAAGGTTTAACTAACAATACTACTTTAGTTGGTTTTTACACCTCTAAAGAAATGGCTGAAGAAATGCGAAATTCATACATTAAATTAGCAGAAATGAGTCAACTGAAAATTCAAGATTTATCTTTAATAGGAAAACCTTCGAATACATCGAATAATACTTCTGACTTTTGGGGAGAATCAAAAGCAACATCCAAATCACAACCAGAAATAAATAAATCAGATGACGATTTTTGGGGGGTCCCTGTTAAACAAGAAAAGTCATCAAGTAATCCTTTAAAGACTGACAAACCAAATTCATCACCTAAAAATAATAAAACAATTAAAAATGATGATGATTTTTGGGGTGAGCCAATAAAAAACACAAATGATAAGAAAAAACCATAATTAATTAAATTTATGAAATCTCTATTTTTAACATTAGTATTAATTTACTCTTCAATTCAAATATCGGCGCAAAATTCTGTTGCAAAGATAAAATACGGTCAAGCAGAAGAAGCCTATGCGAAAGGAAACTATAAGGAAGCATTAGGATTTGTTGAAGAAACCGAAAAAATATTAAAATCAACAAATACTACTACAACTTACTTGAAAATCCTTTGTGAAAAAAATATTTTAGATGCAAATCCAATGGGTAGTTATGAGTTAATTAACTCATTACGTAAAAACTGTGAATTCTATTTAACTGCAGCTGATGGTAAACCAGATCTTGAAGATAAATTCAAAGAAGTCTACTTTATAAGTGAGGAATTATTAAAATTCCCTAAAACAAAGAAAGATTTTGAAGCGCTATTGTTTAGAAAAGAACAAGAACTAGCTGAGCAAGAAAGATTAAAAAAGGAAGAGAATGAACGTCAAAGAAAAATAGCTGAAGAAGCTAGAATAAAAGCAGCTGAAGAAGAAAAAATACGTAAAGAAAAAGAATTTCGAAATATAAGTTATGGCTGTTTCAAAATAGGATTTACTAGACCTTTAAATTCTGACATGAAAGAAAATATAACTTATAACCAATGGTTATATCAAAATAATTTAAAACCTCAAAGTCCATTTACGACCTCTATGCAACAAGGGGAGATTGGATTAAAAACTGGAGTTTCAATAGGTTTTGGAGGTATAAAAGGAATTGATATAATTAATTCAAAGTTAAACAACAATCGATTAGGATTTGGATTGAATTGGGATATTAATCAAACTTTCCAATTTTATAATCTAAATATAGCAGGCTTCCCACTAAACCAAAACTGGTATATTGAAGAAACAACAAAAACTCCATTCGCAATTACATCTTTAGGTTTAGGGCCTAACTTTTCTCTTCGAGTTGGAAAAGAAAAAACACTAATTGATTGTTATTTTAGACTAGACGCAAATCTTTTTTGGTTAGGCAGATATACAGCAAAGACATACGATATTGATGCAGGTTCAGTGGAAGCAAAAGGTTATAAATCATCTAAGGATAAATCGATCTCACCTACTTTTGGTCTTGCTTTAAGGAAAAACAAGATGAAATTGGGAGTCGAGTTTCGCTTAAACTTAAATGATAAATCTAGTTATTACGATGACTTTTCATATAATAATGGTGTTATTAATAATTCATATATTTATTACCCTCGTTATATAAATTTAAGCTATTTATCTGTGCATTATGGTTTTGTTTTTTAATCAAATCGCTTGAGTAAATTAAACATTAAAAAAGATTTACAAAACATTCATTATTCTAATTTTTATGGTAACATATAATAATTCAAATTTTATTAAATTATTATGGTACACTAACGTTTAATTAGCATTAATAATAATTGACAAATAAGTTTATCTTTAAAATAATACGAACACTAAAAAAAATGAATTATATAATTCTTAATATACCTTTAATATTTACTTATAAATTCTAACTTTGCCTAAAATTTGAAAAAAAATATGAGTACTTACGATATAACAATCATTGGTTCTGGACCTGGAGGATATGTTTCTGCAATTCGTTGCGCACAGTTAGGATTTAAAACAGCTCTTATTGAAAAATACGACACATTGGGTGGTACTTGCTTGAATGTTGGTTGTATTCCATCAAAGGCTTTATTGGATTCTTCTGAACATTTTCATAATGCAAAACATAACTTTGCTGAGCATGGAATTGAAGTTTCTGGTTTAAAAGCGAACTTAGAACAAATGATCAACCGTAAGGCTGAAGTTATTTCTCAAACTTGTAATGG
>Ga0315909_10003594_pt1 | contig 18804 bp, 19 predicted proteins | sample LakEriMetagenome_11_FD_203527 | JGI IMG/M metagenome (GOLD analysis project Ga0315909, IMG submission 203527) | Freshwater fungal communities from buoy surface, Lake Erie, Ohio, United States - Buoy 2 MA125 | ecosystem: Environmental > Aquatic > Freshwater > Lake | place: USA: Lake Erie, Ohio... | reverse complement strand
GCAACAACAAACTCCAACACCAGCGCAAACGTCGGACAGGCGGTAGTTGCCACGTCGCTTACGGGAGTGACGTCTCTTGCTGTTGGTGACGTTTTGCAGGTTGAGATTGTAAGCGCAGGTACATCCGGGGCTGATCTGTCTGTCACCGTGGAGGCGGCTTATTAATGCCAACTGTAGCTGACACATTTAATAGATCAAATACCGCCCAGGGAACCCTTGGGTCTACTGACACTGGAAATCTTCCGTGGCAGAACCCAACGCTTTGGGAGATAAACACCAACTCCGCCAAGAATACAGAAGCTAGCGATGTTGCTTGGGTTTCAATTCCAAATGCAAACGCCACGGTTGGCATCGTCACTGGGTCTGGCGGAACACATGGCAATGGTGTCGGGGCTGCTTTTTGGGTGGAAGACGCAAGCAATTACTGGATTGCCTATGTCCACGCTGAAAGGTATGTATTCTCTCAAACCTGTAACAACGAGTGCGTTGGAGGATACTACACCTGCACAGACTGTGTGGCATGCGGCGGAGGAAATGTAAACCCAGTTGTCTATGTGGCCAGCGACACAAATTCGTATGTCTCTGATGTTGGGTGCGGATGCGCAGATACTAACTATGGGACTTGCTCATGCGACGGCGCAACGCCATCAAGGAGCTTTGGGAATGTAAATATGTCTGTGGATGTATGCGGTGACGCAAACTGCTCGCAGCTTACTGGAAACGTCGCGGATGTCTGTACGATTCAGTACGACTTTAATCCAACATTTTTTAATCCAGTAGTCCCTGGAAACAAAAATACGACTCCGGGGAACGTCAAGGGCGGAAACCTTGTTACGAGTCCGGGGAACCTCAAGGGCGGAAACCTTGTCAGCTCGGGGACCTTAAAGGGTGGGACCAAGTCTGGCGGTGGAAATCTCTCAGGTGGAGGGAATTACAAAAGCGGTGGAAATCCTCTCGGCTCAAGCTATAATCCGATTACCTATAATACAAGGTTTTATAATCCAATCACATACAACCCATATTCGTATAACGCCGCAACATACAACGCATATTCATACAACGCCCCAACATATAGCTATAACGCATTCTCATATAACGCCCCAACCTATGCCTATAACGCTCCAACCGGGGGTAATCAAGGCGGGGGAAATAAGTTTTCGTTTTATATCTGTGTTGATGGTGGTACGCACACCGGGCCATGCACCACAAGCTGCAGCCCCGTCCAGAACGCAACCAATCCGTGCTCTGGCGCCAACTGCCCAGGTGACGACCAGACATGCGTAGCGTGTGGGACAACGGGGAAGAGGTATACCCGGGAATGCGTGTGCTCGGCAACAGGCGGAAATACCAACGCATGCAATACCTGTGGAAATTGCTATGACCCCTGCCTGAACTCCCAGGAGGTCTGCACGGATAACTTCAAGTATCGCTATAAGTTGAAGGTTGACCGAATTGCAGCTGGGACAAGAACAAACCACTACACCTCTGCCTCGCTGTACGATGATACAAGCGCGACCCAGGCATGGCAGGCGATTGATGTTGAGACTACGGGCTCAGACTATGTGGCCCAGGTCTATAGCGATACCTCATGGACAACCTCGGTGCTTTCCTCTGGAACGCAGGCGTCTGGTCAAAACGACTACCAGACCGCTGTCGGCCACGGGATTGGGGTTGCCCCGCTCGGCACGGCAAACCCAGGCGAAACTGATAGTATTGACACGTTCAATGTTGAGTATGTATCATTGGGCGGAGATAGCGTCGGAATCATTGTCGGATAAAAAGATGCAAGGGAGGTAACATGGGACAATTCATCTCACAGGTAATTTCAAATCCAAAGCCAGAAAAATCGGAATGGGATAAGGTCTTAGAGGCAAACTCAGAAAAGGGATCTGTCCTCTATTACTTCCTTCTTGATTCTGGCTGCAATTATTGTGAGATGTCCAAGCCATGGATTCAAGCGCTGGAAAAGAAATACGCCGCGAGGGGCTTGACTGTGGTCAGGATATCAACAGCAGAGAACGGTCACGTCACGCAGGCGGCGGGAGTTTCCGGTGTCCCCGTATTTCTCTTCTCGCACAACGGATCACCATTAAACCGAGTTGTTGGCTGGGGAGAAAAGGCGTACATTGATATTGAGGTGCGTCTTGGCCTAACGGATTTCTTTGATGAGAAGGCTGGGCTTGAGGGATGGGCTGACGAAAACCTTCTTAAGGAGGTTAGGGAAAAGCGTGAAGAAAATGTCGGAACGTGCCTAGGGTGCGACGACAAGAGCAACGCTGGGATTGCCGAACTTGCAGAAGGACTTAGTGCCGAGCTTGCAGAAATAAGAGCCGATCTTGCAGAGATCAAGAAGCTGCTTGGTAAAGAGTCATGAACCTTTTTAAAAAGCTTGTAAGGAAAGCAAACAGCGCAAAAGTTATTTTATTTAGACCAGAGAGCGAACTGCTTGACAAAACTGGCTATGTTCCCCCGCGACCAGCAAAGCACTACATTCCAGACTGGTACAAAAAAATCCCAGCACACGTAGATAGAAACAACGACGTTAATCCAAGAACGCAAGAAAAAGACCACACGGTAAAAGGCTGCGTGCCAATTCTTGATGCATTTACGTCTGGATACATTCAGGAGCTCAACATGGATATTGATATCCAGCGGGGTGGGGAGGGTGCTGTTGCCTTTCACTGGCCCCGTCAAAACCCGTGGGAGCCGGTAAGAGCGCCAAGGCACCCGTCTGCGATGAAGGGCTTTGTCCACCCAGATGGATATGACAACAACCCATACCTCTGGATACAGCCATTTGAGTTTAATGTCCCAAAAGGCTATTCAATACTTATAACCCACCCATTCAATAGATATGATCTGCCATTCTTAACAATGTCTGCAATTATAGACGTTGATGCTTTTCCTCAAAGAGCTGAAATCACGTTCTATTTGAAAAGCAACTTTTCTGGCGTAATAGAAAAGGGAACGCCACTATTTCAGGTAATACCATTTAAAAGAGAAAAGTGGGAATCCGAGATTGCAGGATACAACGATGCTTGGCGTATGCGGTGGGTTAATCTAAGCAGAAATGTTTTTGGTGGCGCATACAAGAAAAACTTTTGGCACAAAAAGGAGTTCAACGAAAAGCCGCAACCGGCAAGGTGCCCAGTAACCGGCGCTACGGAACAGCATGGAGACCAAGACAATGTCCGTTAAGCCGTGGGACATGCTAGACCCAAATGCCGGAAGGGTTCCAGGCGATGTATTTGAAGAAAGAATAAAAGCCTGCAATTCATGCGAGCACTTCATCAAGTTAACAAAACAGTGCAAAAAGTGCTTGTGCTTCATGAGGCTTAAGGCCCAGCTACCAAAAGCAGAATGCCCGGTTGGAAAGTGGGGTCAGCATGAAGAAGCCGATTTACCATAATAGGCACAGATTCCTTGCGCTTGACCGTAATTTTGGCGCAAACGGACGATATACCGAAGATATAGAATGGATTGAAAAAAGAGACTATAACGCAACGTCTAGCGAATACATCGCAAATGGCTTTGCCCGCTGGATAAAATCTATCGGGAACGTTGACAAAATTAGGTTTGACGGAGAAGGCGACGGTCAGTTTTCGCAAGTCGTTTGTGCGGAGCTCGGTATTTCTAACACGGATATACCATCTGCTTCTGAATTTAATCCTAGTCTTAGAAAAAGGATTGAAGACAGGGGCGCAATAAAAAAAGAGAACATTATTTGTGACGCCCTGATTCCGCCAGATTCTGGCGGAATAATGGTTGTTATTGCAAACCAGCTTCTTGACGCATTCCCTTTTTCCGTTATGCGAAGAAGGACTCGAGGGGTTATCCTTGAGGAGCTTGCTGTTAGCGAAAAAAACAAGGGTGAATATGTCTATCAAAGACTGGTAAACGCCTCGCTGCATGGGGACGCGGACCTTGTCGGCGACTCCAGAAGTGGACTATTTGCCTATTCCCCAGCAAAAATAAATTACGTAAACAACATACTCTCTAGGCGGGGTAAAACATATTTTGCTGTTATTGATTACGGCCAGGGGAAGACGCCAGAGGAGTATCTAAACGATACAAATGGAATCGCGTACTCCCCGACCTCGCTTCACTGGCTTCTGAAAATGGCAAAAAAATACAATGGTACAATAGCGTACTCGGACCTGCTGGCTACCTGGTCGCACCTTCGGGAATACAACAAGATCAACAAGCCGATTGGTTGGCAAAATTTAACCATTATTGAGACAAGCAACGAAAAGGGGGACATAAATGTTTGCAAAACTTAAGTCTATCTTTGGCGTTGATTCTGTTTCTGAGAAGAAAATTATTTTCTGGTCTGACAATGTCACTGACTACCCTACTCCGGTACCCGCCGCCAGCGCAATACCAGAATGGTGGAAGAAGACAAAATCTTACGGCGGATTCAAAGAATGGGGCAAAAGTGATAAAAAAGAAATAAGCGTTAACAACGGCTCGGACAACGGGACCATTAAAAGGTGCGTTCCGGTACTTGACTCAATGTCAATGGGCTATCTTGTGATTACCCCAGCGGAGATGTATGTTGAGCCAAAGCATGTACACACTACAGAAAATAAAAATGGACCAACTCAAGATTTTTCAATGGCTTATCCAAGGCGTCATGAAATAATTGATTTTCATCCATGGGGCCAAGCAAGTAAGCATCCATACGCAACGCAGCAACCACTTGCAAAGGTATTTGTCCCATGGAGGGTCGCTTTGCCTGAGGGCTACTCGCTGATCATGACCGAGCCGCTAAATAATCCAAGCCCGCATTGGTCAGTTGTCTCTGGGGTTATGGACTCAGACGTTTTTTTCCCTAAGTTAAATTTTATGATAAGCATGAAGGAAGAAAAGTTCACAGGCATTATCCCAATGAAAACCCCAATCGCCCAGTTAATACCCTTTAAAAGAGAAAAATGGTCCTCTGTTGTAATTGATGATGCAGCGAGGTCTGGTCCGCAAGAGGACTCTAGGAAAAGAATACTAGACAGCAGGCTTGCAAAAGTTTTTAGTGGAGCGTACAAAAAGTTCTTTTGGTCAAAAAAGGATTTTAGGTAGGCATTTGCTGTGGGACACAGAATAAAAGTTATTGATAATTTCGTTGATCAAAAAGACGCTGACAAAATTATCAGCATGATTGAACATGATTATCACCACGGCGATCTTGAAGCGTTCAAAGACAATCCAATGGTTGGGGTTGTTTCAAATAACAACCTTGAGTCTGAAGCATTAATTAAAAAGTATTCAGACAAACTGATTAGTTTGCACCGAGAGGAATTCGGGATCGCAGTGGATCTCTACACCGTGCAGGCCCACAATTGTCTTTGGGAGCTGCGATCGGAAGCAGGACTGCATGTTGATTCCCATAAAAAGTCAGAACACATCATCACGAGCAGTATTCTGTACCTTGGCGGAACATTTATAGGGGGGGACATTGAGTTTCCCCAGCAAAAGTTTACATACTCGCCACAAGCGTTGTCTGCCTTAATATATCCTAGTGGCGGGCTAGAGTACCCGCATAGAATGACAATGATTAGTCGCGGGTCCATGTACACGATGTCGCTGTGGCATTCTCACCTAAAAGAGTTTTCCCTTAAAGAAAAATACCTGAGTAGCGGACGTGCAGACCTGTATTCAATATGGAAATAAAAACCGAACTAGAGAAAACAATATTCGTTGCTATTGCCTGTGTTGGCAATGACACCGAGCTTGTAAGGACAGTGTCAAGCTGTATTAACAATGCAAGTATCGGGTCAAGAATCCATGTTGGGATTAACCTTGTTTACGGAATAAAGATGGACGAAGACGACATGTACATATATCGCCTTGAGGAGGCGCTTTCTCAATTTGAAAACGTCAGATACTGCGTAAACTACATTTCTGATCCCCCGAGCATCGGCAAGGATAGGAATAACGCTTCTCGGCTATACCAAGGCGAGGATTATTTTTTGCAGGTCGACGCTCATTGTTTTTTTATGCCTAACTGGGATACGGAGCTAATAGATACCTTGGGCTCTGCAATAAAGCTAGTTAACAACAAAAAAACCATACTTACCGCAACTCTTCCAAAATATGAACTAAATGAAAACTCCATTATTGACAATGTTGAGCCAGAGCGCATTTGCTTTGGCTATAGTTACTGGACGGGAGAGTTTAGGGAGCTAAACGAAAAAGATAAAAAAACGGTACCAAGTTGGGCGCACACAAGCCCAGAGATGCATTCTTTTAGGCTAGAAAGAATGGTTCAAAAGACGGGATTTTCCCCTGCTGCAAAGGTTACAGGGGCATTCATGTTTGGAAACAAACACTTTGCGGAAGAGGCGTCACTTCCGGAACATGTCATATTTTGGGAGGAGGAGATTGTCCAGTCTGTTGAGCTAATATCACTTGGCTTCACGTTGGTTTACCCGTACATCTTTGCTAATATTTATCACTATTATCAGATTGACGAGACAAACACTGGGCGGGGATTTCGGTCTGGGTTGGGGAATATGATAATTTCCTCCGCGCTTCATGCCGGTCACTCCTTATCAGGGGCGGAGGATGAGGAGACACTAAGAAATCCAGGAAAATGGCCAGAGTTAGATTCTGGTCAAATAGAAAAAGCTGCAGTTACCTGGAGGGCCGCCATAGCCTCCTCCTTTGACTCTTATCTCAGTAATCCAGAAAACCAAGCCAAGATCTCTGCCTTTTCAAGGTATAGTGGTGTAAGCTTTAAGACAGGTAAAACCGCATTTGACTTTCCGGAGAGGTATGCCAACATCGGTGCATTAGCAGTAGAGGAGAAGGAAAATGTCTGATAACATTCAGATCACAGTAGAAGATCTGCTTAGGAAGATCGGGGCGATGGTCGTTCAGGGCGACATCTATCAGTCGCAGATCGCTGCGCTGCAGGCAAAGATTGCCGAGCTTGAGGCGGAGCTCGCTAAGTTTAAAAATCAAGAAAAGAAATAATGCCAGTCTACGAGTACTTTTGCGACAAATGCGAAAAGAAAGTAGAAATTATGCACGCAATGTCCGACGAAAGCAAGAAAATACATAAAGAGTGCGGAAGAGAACTGAATAAAGTTTTTTCTGCGTCAAACATTTTTTATAAGGGCGACGGCTGGGCGCGCAGAGGTTAAATGACTTGCGCTTGAAGTAGGCGCATAATATAGTGCAACACATCAATGCATCCACACAACATGAGGTGCCGATGTGACTGCGAACAACGTCCAGCAAATTCTTGACCGCCTCGACAAGATCGAGGAGGAGCTTTCTGCCATGCGCGTTGAAATGGCAGAAACGCGTGGCGCGTATCGACTTGCCAAATTTGTTATTGGCATTCTTGGCCTTACTGGCGTCAGTGGGATTGTAGCCTGGCTTTCCGGACAGGGAAAATGACCCAGAAGCAGTTTGTAGCTGCTGCAATCATATGGCTGATTGTAAGCGCTTTATTCTTTGGATACGTCACATCTCCTGTTTATGCCCTTGACGATACCGATCAATGGGATCAGCAGGTAGACGCAAACGGAACCATAACCCTTACCGACGGAACGATTGTCATTGATGGTAGTAATAACGTGCTGCCGGGCCAGCCGTGGGTAAACAGCGTGACTGGAATCACAACGAACTCATCCCTCGGCGAGACGGTGTCTTTCTCTTGGTCTTTTATCACAACCGACAATGCGTACTTTGACCGCCCGCAGGTTTTGCTTGCAGATATTTGGACCGATCTTGTCAACAATACGCAAAGCGCCAGCGGGGCTGTTGAGGTCTACGTGACGGCTGGCGGGGCCTTTGGGTTCCGTGTTCTTTCACTTGATTCATGCTGTGGCGTTGGCACGCTGACAATCACAAACACATCTTGGGTCGTTGGTCCGCCATCAAGCCCAGAGCCAACCCCAACCCCGGAGCCAACCCCAGAGCCAACTCCTGAGCCAACCCCTGAACCAACCCCAGAACCAACTCCAGAGCCCACGCCAGAGCCCACGCCAGAGCCAACCCCTTCTCCTACCCCAGAACCGCCATCACCAAGCCCTAGCGTGCCTCCTACCCCCACGCCAGAGCCTTCTGTAGAGCCATCTCCGACCCCATTGCCAACGCCAAGCCCAACGCCAAGCCCAAATCCAACAGAGCCGCCACCATACCCGGTTGCGTCTCCAAGCCCAGAGCCGACTGTAGAGCCGACTCCAAGCCCAGAGGTGACAAATGAACCAACACCAGACCCGACTTCCGAGCCCGAGCCGACGCCCGAAGGAACCGTGGAGCCAAGTGCTTCGCCGGAACCTGCCCCTTCTGTTGATCCCACTCCTGTTCCTTCTCCTGAGCCGTCACAGCCCGCTTTGCCAGGTGTAGAGGAAATTGGCGCAGCGGTGGAGGCTGTTAGCGAAGCGGTTGGAGAAGTGGCCGCAGCCGTTGGCGAAGTGTTTGATGCAACCGTTGGTCAGGCCGCAGAGGCAATTGGCGAAGCGGTTGGCGAGGCGCTTGCGCCGGTAGCAAATCTTGGAAAGGATATTTCGGAAACGGAGCGAAAAGAGGCTGCTCCGACAATTATTGCTGCGGTGGTTATCACCCAGGTAGCACAGTCAGCCGTGGCGGCTGCTGCTACTGCTGCAAATCGACCACGGGGGAGAATCGGTAAATGATTGACTTCATAAAGAAGCACAAGGGCACGCTAATTTCAGCTGCAAACGATATCATTAGCCAGTCGTGGACTATTTTCGGCCTTCTTATTGGCTGGATTGTCCTTCCGGATGGTGAGACCAGAAACTTTGTTGGCAATGTTCTTGGGTGGTTAACACTTATTTGGTTTGTCACCATCCCGCTTCGACTTCGCGGATAGCTCGCCCCGTAGAACATAAATACTTGACCATGGTGATATGATGCCACCATGGATGAAGTTACTAAGCGTGGAAGACCAAAGACCGATCCGTATGTTCGGTTTCTTCGCTATGTTCAAAAAGTAGAATCGGGCTGCTGGGAGTGGACTGGCGCTCTTGACCCGTCTGGGTATGGTGCCTTCAAAGACGACAAGGGCCGAAAGATCAACGCCCATAAGTGGCATCATGAGTCCCAGCGCGGAGAGGTCCCAAAGGGTCTTCAGATCGACCACTTGTGCAGAAATAGAAAATGTGTCAACTTGGAACACCTTGAGGTTGTTACCCCAAGGATGAACACCCGCCGCGGCGATGCTGGAAAACTACGCAATACTCACTGCAAGCACGGACACGAATATTCCTGGGAGAACACTTACTGGAGAAAGAACGGCGACCGAGAGTGCCGAACCTGCAAGTACTACGGCGGCAGGATGGACCCAGTGGTAAATTTGACACCTCAGGGATGATTGGCTAGGCTCCTTACAGAAAGGAGTCCAAATGAAGGACACAACATTCTGGAGACGGTTGGCGGTAGATGGTCCAACCAGGGAATTTCAACTAAAGCTCGAGGGCGAGTCGAAAGACTTGAACCTTAAGGAATTTACTGAGAAGTGGTCAAAAATTCTTGGGTATAGTGAGTCGTCGATTGCCCACTGGACCGCCGGAACAAGAACAATCCCAGAGAAGGCGATCCAGGCCGCTGGGATTGAAACGGTTGGCATTGAAAAGAAGAGCACCCTTGCGGCGGCAGAGGGATCTGCCGCAATAGGGATGAAGGAACGCCAAAAGGTTATCAACAAAATGTGTGCTGGATGTGCTCTTGGAGACCGATTCTGCAGGATTAGTGACTGCCCATTGCGACCGTTTAGCCCGCTTCCGTTGCATCCAAAATCAATCACAATGGGGTGGGACGAATCCGAGCACAATCACGATGAGGAAACAGCGTAGAACGAACCCCCCTTGTACCTTCTGTCAGATAGCGTACTATCCTCTTTGTGAACGGAATCTACGAAACGCTGTTTAGCAAGCTTGGTGGCGACGCAACTTTGCAGTCGCTGCTCGGCGGCACCAGCGGCGATAAGAAGATTTACCCGATCACCGCAACAGTTCGAACTGCCTTGCCAGCCGTGAAGATCTCGGTGGAAGGCGGGGAAACCGAAGTCGGCTTTAGTATCAATAAGCCGAGCGTAGAGGTAATGGTGGTTTCGACTGCCGGAGCCACTGAGCTTGGCCAGATATCAAACCGAATCGATACCCTGCTAAACATTCGGAGCTTTGCCGGATCGGGGATTAAGGTCCATCTCGTTAAGAAAGTTGCCGAGCGAGATGAGTATGATGAGGCGACATTGGAGTATCGAAGGCGCCTTCGGTACAACATGATAGTTAGATGAGGAGTAACGCAGCATGCTGACACTAGGATCAGGCACACTTTCGGTTGCGCCTTGGGTTTCCGGGGCCAATCCCGCGGACCTTCCTACGACCTACACGACGCTCTACACCATCGGCGAAGTCGGTGGCGATGTTGAGTTCCGCGTGGAGTTCCAGGAAGCAGAGTTCCGCGGCCAGTCGAATTTCGTGATTGCACGTGGCTACTACGGTGGCAACGTCACGGCGTCGGCTCGTTCGGTTGAGATTAACTTTGAGAATCTTGCTCGGTTCTTTACCGCAGCCAAGACGACGCTTTCAACCGGCACGAACGGCATCACCGGCACTCACAACGTCTTTACGACGGAATACGACGACAAGCCATCAGCGATGTATGTGAAGTTCGTCCATACGCGAACCGATGATCCTGACAAGAAGGTGATTGTTCACCTCTTCAAGGCATTCTCGACCGCTCTGAACTTCCCATTCATGCGTGAAGCGATTTCGACGATGGACATTGACTTCAATGCCATTGTTGACACGACGCTCACGACGACGGATCAGATCATCCGCGTGGAGATCGAGAGCTAATCCGCCTTCTTTAGGCGTAATAGAACCCCTGGGGCTTGCCCCCAGGGGTTTTATGTTTTATAAATATCTATAGCGCTGGTTGCGCTATGATATCCACGCGGCGACTTGCCGTGATTGGAAAGATAGGAGAGAACAGTGGCAAACCTAGTAGAAATAAGCCCAAAGAAGGCACTTAGCCTTAACGACCTGGCGGATCTTGAGGAAAGATACGGGGCAATTGACCAGATCGACTTTAACAAGTTTACCGTTCTCCGCTACGTCCTTTGGTTGGCGATTCGAAAGAATGAGCCAGAAGTTGATGAGCGAGAAGTCGGCGAACGATTTGACATCAGAAGCATGCAGGAGACCGTGACCAAGGTTCTCCGCGACAGCGGACTTCTCCCAGAAGAGCCCACCGATGGTGAGCAAGTGGGAAAAGCACCAAGTCGGGCGTAGGTTGGTCAGATATCGATTGGGGTGTGATTATGGGATCGTACGCTGACGCATTTGGCTATACGCCGAGTGACTTCATGCGTATGACCCTCCCCCAGATCGCCTCATTCAGCAGATACATGGAAGAGCGCGACAAGAAGTTCAAGTCAAAGACCGACGACAGAGCGGCTGGCGGCAAGAGAATCCTCAGCGCGCCCGACAAGGAATCATCCATTGACGCTCTTGTGATGCAATTTGGATCTCCAGAGGCTAAGCAAGCCCTGGTCAGGGATCGAATAGAGGGCATGCGAAAAAGAGCATCGGAGAGAGATAAGTAAATGTCTGACAAAGACTACGATGCTTTTTTTGGCGCTGATGATGTAGGCACAAACTATAAGGCATCAGCTAATCTTCGCGAAGAAGGCTACGTAGAGCAGCTTCTAACTACCCTAAACTACGGCAATAGACTCTCGGATGACGATGAGATAGACGTTGCGTCTGCGTTTAATATGATGAGGCCGGTAGACGCCGAACGCCTTGCGCACAGAATTTTGCTTGGCGACAAGTCAGCACTTGTTAGCTCAATTCCTGCAGTACAAGATGGACTCAATACCGTTAGGCGAGTGTCTGAGGCAATGGGCCCAAGCTGGGATCAGGAAAGAAAAATTACCCTTGAGGCAGTTCGCAGTTCTATTAATGAAAAGATATCAAAGCAAAACAAAGCATCTGGAAAATCAAAAGACCCGTATGTAGATCAGATCACTAAGCGAATTGGTAAAAGAGTTGCAGAAAGAAAACTTTCTACAAAAAACCCTCAGCAGATTCTTGACGCGCTCTATCGAGAGCTCGCATCTACCAGTGGCCTGAATCCGTATCAAAGATACAAGCTTCTTGGCGCCGTTGGCAGGGGCCCTCTCGGAAAGGCAGACGCAAAGTCAAGGGGCTTTAACTCCGCAATGCTTGATCTTGTTAAGAAAAACGGAGTTCAGGGAGTAAGGGCGGCTGCATCGATACTCTCCCTTCTCGGGGGCAAGGGCATGGAAGGTTTGAGGTTTGATAAAAAAGGAAATCCAACAAACCTTAGATCTCTTATTCAAGGAACCGGAAAAGATGTTTCGATTCCTGGATCTGTTCAAGGACTCATCAAGGATGACTTGACGGTTATTTCAAGAGAGGCTGCCAGGCTGATGGCTGCCGACAGAAGGATGACTGCAGAAAAGGCCCTTTCTCAAGCGCTTCAAAATATTCGCGAAGGGAAGGCCCTTACCGTAAAAAGGCAAGTCACCGTAAAGGCAACCGGCAAGAGGGTAATGGTTGGTGGCGATGCAAGAAAAAAGAGACAGATGTGGATCAGCGGGAAGGCCCCGATTAGTATTCCGGATACGGCAAACGGAATAAGGCAATTTGAGGATGCGCTTTCTAGGGGCCTTAGCGACAGGTCCGGTTTTGCGTCTGCGTTTGTTTCTGCAATTGCGTCCTCTAAGTCCACAGCGTCAAACATACGATCCCTTGCAAAGCAGCGACAAGCAGCTGCAAGGCAGAAAATTGCAAGAAAAGAAACATCGGCAAAAAGGGTATCTGCGGCAACTTCAAGGATTAAGGACCCATTTGCAGCTCTTGCTAATTTTCAAGATTTTGAAGGGACTGTTCACAAAAGCCCGATAAGGGCCTACGCGGCAATCAGAAAAGACCTTGACTACTATAAGCGACTGCTTTCTCAGAACGGACCAGATTTTTTCAACAGCTTTGAGGGGCAGGCGATAGTTGGAAGGGTTCAAGGTCACCTTTCGCTTCTTAGGGCACTTAGCGATTCATTTGGATCAAAAGAATACAGAAACCTCACCAGCAAGGAGCGAGGGGCCGCATGGTTTGCGACGGGGGACCCGGATCTTAAACGAGCAGTAACGCTCGTAAAGGAAAGAAGAAAGAATCTCAGTCAGGACGATAAGAATCTCCTGTTCACCGTAGCGTCTCTTGCTGGCACCTCAAAGACCAGGGGCTTGATGCCAATGGTTCAAATGGCAGAAGACATTGCAAGCGGAAAGCTGCAATTCAGAACGCCAAGAGAAAAGATGACTACAGAGCAGTTGATTCAAAGAGACGCCCCAAAGTTCAGGGCTGGTCTAAAGAAATACAACGAAAGAACAAGCAAACTCTTTGAAGCGATTAAAAAGGGAAAGTTTGACGAAAAGATTGTTAACCATCTTGGATCTGAAGAGACCCCTCTTAATGTTTCTGAATACGATTTTATCATTCAGCGCTCCGGTGGAAGATTTGCTGGAAAAGTAAGAAATCAATTCCTCAGGGGAGATAAAAACGCAACCTCACGCAGGAAGATACTTGAAGAGGCCGCTGGCAAGCTTGTTGACAACTACAAGAAAGCCATTGCAACGGCAACTTCATCTCCTGGAATTCAGTCAACAGAAGCTGCAAGGGCGGCCGGTCTTGAGTTGACAAGGGTTTTGCCGTCGCTCCATAGGGCATATTTGACGCTAGGCGGCGAGGATGGGGTAATACTTACGGGCAGATCTTCAAGGGAAATAAGGTCTAGCGCAATTGCCAAGCCTGCGGTAATAATTAAGCAGTCTGGAAGCTTCCTTGCAAACAGTCCTGCCTTTATGGGCACATTCCTTTCGAGGTTTATGCCAAAAGTTGCAGAAGAAAGATACTCAACAAGCATCATCGGGCCAAATCCTGAATTTGCAAAGTACAAAAAAGAAATTCTGGACCCGATGAGAAAAAAGCGCGGGATTGCAGATCTAGAAAAAGAAGAGAAAAGACTCGGTAAAATCAGCGAAACCCTTAAAAGAAGGCTTGCGCTTGTTGAAAGAAGACCAGCAGGAACAGAGAGCGCAAGAAAAAAGAAGGAAGAGGCAATCGCGCTTATTTCAAAAGAGTCAGAGCAGCACAGAGAAAAAGTCAAAGCCCTTCTTCGCAAAATTGAAAAAACAGGATATTCTGCAGCACAAAAAAATGCCCCTCCGGCATTTCTTACTGAACAAATTCCTTCTTCTAAGCCAACTGTAAAAGGCACGTTTGCAAGACTTGCTGTTCTTCTTTCGGGTGAGGGGGCAAAATATGGCCTCTACGGAACAAGGGAAGGAAAGCAGTTCCAGAGAATGCAAGCGCAGGGTGATGTCTCTGTCGCAACAGGAGCCGCAAACCAGGCCCTACAGCAGCTTGCTGCCGACATTGCTGCAAACATAAGCCCAGCTGCAAGAAAGGAAATAGCAAAGCAAGAGCGAGCAGATGCAAGGGCGGCAAAGAAGGCTGAGGCTACCGCTGCTGCCGTCGATCAGTCCGCTGCCGCAATTGCAACAGCCGCAGGCGAGTCTGTTGTTAAAGAGGCTAAGAAGGGCAGAGCTGCCACCGGAACAAGAGCGGCTGCTGCAACTAGGGCGGCGCAAGAGGCTGCAGTTCCAGCCATTGCTGCTGGCGGTGCTGGCGGCGGCGGTGGCGGGCGAAGAGGGAGAAGGACTGCCGTAGCCCCCGGCGGACAGCCTGCTGGCGTTCCGCCAATTGGTGGTAAAAACGTATCGTCAATGAACAAGAACGCCGCTGCGATGGCGCAGCTATTTGGCGCACTTTCTACAATTGCACCGGTATCCCCTAAGAAGCTGAGCGATCTAAGGGCGACAATCCGCGGACTTGCCGAAATGATGGCAGAGCTCCGTGGTATTTCCGGTGGAAAGATTACAACCAAGGGACTCGCTGCGGCCCTTGGAAGGCAGGCGGCAGTGGCCACGCCAATAATGGCAGCTGGGGCTGGCGGTGCGGGTGTTGGTAGGGGGGCGACGGGAACTGGCGGTGGAGGTGGAGGCGGCGGAGGCAGTGGAAGATTCCTACCAGGATTTATGCCTGTTGGCGGACAAGATATTAGGAATGCAGAAAAAGAAGCCGCACGCGGTATTGAGCGACAATCTGGAATTCTTGGAAGATTTGTTGATCAGATAAAATTCGGATTTAGCCAGCAGATAGTTGGTCAGATCAGCCAGGGCGTTGGTTCGCTCCTGTCGCACCTCCAGGGCGGAATTATTGGATTCAATGCACAGCTCGAAAACTCTGCGGTTGCATTCCAGACACTGTTTGAAAACGAGCAGAAGGCAATGGGAGCAACGAATGTTGATATTACCAAGGCATCAGATCAGGCAGATACACTTGTAAAGTCTATTCAGCAGTTTGCAAACGTAACGCCGTTCAGATTCCCTGAACTTGTTGAATCAGCAAGAAGGATGCGCGCGTTCGGTTTCGAAACAAAAGAAATCATGCCAAACCTTCAAATTATTGGTGACGCTGTTGCGGCGCTTGGCGGAGAAGACGACAAGCTAAACCGAATCACTTATGCACTTGGGCAGATGAAGCAATCTGGTCGCGTATACCAAAACGACATGATGCAGCTGGCAAACGCAGGTATTGCTGGATACGAGCTCCTCTCAAAGGCCGTCATGAAACAGATGGTCCAACAGGGAGAGGCAACAATAAGCTACTATGACTCCGTAAAAAAGCGAACCGTAACCATCACTAAAGAGATGCTCACCTCAACAGACAGGGACGCAAAGCTTGCAGCAGAATCTGCCCTTAATGCGCAGGTCAACAGGTTTGTAAAGCTTGGCAAGGAGGGCGCAAGGCAGCAATACGGAATTTCCATGCAAGCGGCAAAGGGCGCTAAGGGAATTTCCAAGGAAACCGTAGATCTTATTTTGAATCAGGGACCGGTTCAGGCAATGCGAGTACTTTCAAAGCGAGGAAAAATTGAAGGAGCCGCAGCTGCAAGAAAGATCCTTGAGGAGATGTCGCTTGTCTTCGGCGGAGGAATGGAGAAGCTCTCAAGGACATTCCAGGGAGCACTTTCTACACTTCAGGACACAAGCCAGTACATGGTTGCGGTCGTTACAAAGCCAATATATGACGGACTTAGAGATGTCATGTATGACATCGGCCTTGTATTCCAGTCAAGGGCCGCAAGAACAGCAACTGCAAACTTTGCCTCACAGTTCAGTGGAATGCTTGATGAAATTGCCCCAACCCTTCAGGCAACAGTTCAAATATTCCAGAAGTTTGGGGAAGGGGTTATCAGGCTTTTCACCGCACTCGGGCAAGGCGGAGGATCTGGCGTATTTGCAGTAATCGGAGACGGAATAAGGGCGATATCCGAGCTGATGAGGATAGACTTTGTCAGGGCCGCCGCGGTTGCGGCGCTTGCAATGAGGGGAATTGCCCTGGCGTTCAACACAAACCCAATTCTTCTTGGTATAACAGCCGTGATCGCTGCATTCGGCGTGCTCTCAAAGGAATATGCTCAAAACAGCGCGTTCAGAGGGGTAGTTGACGACTTTGCGGTTCCAATGCAGAGGCTTGTTCGCGAAGTTCAGTCCAAGCTTGTTCCTGCCCTTCAATCCCTTGCGTCGGGTGCTGGCGGTGCGTTCTTCGCTGAGCTGATCACTGGAATTACACTTGTAATGCCGCTAATAAGCGGATTTATACGGCTGCTGAACATCTTCCTTGAGCTCCTTACAAGTATACCATTTGCAGTAGAGGCAATTGGGGCTTCTCTTGCGATTTTGGCAACCGGTAAGCTTTTTGGAAAACTCCTTTTTGGTTCCGCTGCAAAATTTGGTCCCGCAGGAGAGCTTATCAAGGCACCTTCTGGCGGTGCACTTGGAGGCCTCCAGAAGCTCTTTGGCTCACTTGGTGCGTTTAGCGCAGGAACTATTGCCTCCAGGCAGGCATATCAGATGGGCGCTCCGCTTGCCAACAAGGCAAGAACTGCGGCTGGTGAACTTAAGATTCAAAAAGTGGTCATGCAAAAGGTTGTTGACCAAACCGGAAACGCTTTCAGCCCCGTTCAAAGACAAAATATTTCAGCAACAGTTGCAGCAGCGCAGGCGCAAGTTTCCGCAACAGCACAGACGGCGCAGGGCGTAAGGAACCTTTCTGGGGTCGGTGGATCAAGACTTATTGGGGTTGCGGCACGGCAAGAATACCTGTCCGGAGTCAGTGCCCTTGCAACAAGGGATACCCCAATAGCAGCCAGGCTGGCAGGTTTCGGCGCAGACCTTAAGTCTACTGGGGGATTCTTTAAGAATGCAGTAAGCGTCTTCAAAGAAAGTATCTCCACTTTTGCAAGGTCTATTGGCGGTGCCTTTGCGGGGCTTAGAGGAGCTTCTGCTGCGAGGGCTGCGGCAGTTGGATTGGCGGGCGGACCCCTAAGGCCAAGCATAGAGCGCGGAATCGGGGCATACCTCAGCACAAAAGGGGCAAAAAATGTTGTTCAGGAGAGTGGTGGATTTGCTAACGCACTAAAGACTGGGGCAGGCGGACTTGCAGCACTAGGAAAGTCCCTGAAAGACGGGCTTGGACTGGTTGGTAAGTCTACCGTTCTTTTGACCGGCTTCTTTGCACTGTTTGACATTTTTGTCAACAAAGCAGATGTTATTAGGACGGCAATTTCATCTATAACATCTGTTATTGGCGGACTAGTTGGATTCCTGCTCGGGGGTCCAATCGGCGCCATCATCGGCTCAATGCTCGGGTCAGCGGCAGGCGGAGTGATATCTGATGCCGTTGGAAGACCGCAATTCCAAGACGGAGAGGTTGCTGGCGAAGGCGTTGAGATGGACATGACCCAGGCACAGATGGAGCAAGAAATCTGGAACAACGCATTGACAGACGGCAAGATGACGTTTGCCGAGATGGTTTCAATTGCCGAACAAATTCCTCTTAAGGTTGACGACATTGTTACGTCATTCAAGGCCCTAAATCCGGAAATCGAATCAATAAATTTCGGAATTAAAGATGTTCTTGCTGCGCTCAATGAGGCTGGCGGTTCGCTTAGCGCAGAAGAGGCGTTCACGAACGCGGCGGCACCTCTTGGCCTAAATACCGAAGAGATGCAGCAGAATATGGTTCTGCTAGACAACATTCAATCAATGATTCAGAAGGTTTACGAAAACAAGCTTGCGTTTGAGTTTAAGACGCCAATCAGAAACGAAACGGGCGAAATAGTAAACAATCAGCTTGCAAATCTTGCCGCAATGAAGGCTCAGGCTGAAATTGTCGCCGCGGTAATGCAGGCTGGCCCGTTCACAAACGTAGACCAACTAAACCAAATGCTAGATACGCTTGCAAGCCGATTTATGGTAAGCAAAGAGCAGGCAGAGCAGTGGAATCTTCTCATCAATGGTGCTGAGGAATCAACTGAAGGCCTTTCAAGGGCAATTGAGAAGCTTAACGAAAAGCTTTCCTTCCTTAAGGCTAAGTTCAACATAGCATCCGGAGCCCTGCAAAACAGAATTCAGGCTCTGTTTGACAAGAGATTCAGAGAGCAGCTTGAGAAGGCAAAAGAGGCGTTCCTTGCAACCCAGGAAGTCATTGTCGAGGGAACGACATGGAACCTTAAGGCACTTAAGGACGAAATTGAGGATCAAGAGAAGAAGAATAGACTGCTCGCTGTTGAGAAAAACCTTCGAGATGCAAATAGAAACATAGAAATGGCACGGCTTGCCCTCTACGACGCATCTATTGATCCGCTTGAAGCTGCGGCAAGAATGCGAGAGGCCGAAGA